>Ga0310344_10004435_pt1 | contig 10442 bp, 6 predicted proteins | sample HC15DNA20200_MG_FD_203801 | JGI IMG/M metagenome (GOLD analysis project Ga0310344, IMG submission 203801) | Marine microbial communities from station ALOHA, North Pacific Subtropical Gyre - HC15-DNA-20-200_MG | ecosystem: Environmental > Aquatic > Marine > Oceanic | place: Pacific Ocean: North... | reverse complement strand
TATGGCCACCAGACCGAGCATGATGCCCCTGTCCGGGGTTTCGATCCACAGCGTTATCTTGCGATGAATCCCGACGTCGCTGCCGCAGGCGTCGATCCTTGGGAACATTATGACAAATATGGGCGGGCGGAAAACCGATCCTGGTGACGGGATCACCGACACGCGTTTGATGGGTCGGTGATCCTTCGCAAGGACAGCGCCGGCTCGTTACAGCCCATCGATCGCACATCAGGTCTAACAAGCTTAAAGCGCCTGCTCGCTGTTGCGTTTGGGATGCGCACGCTGATGCCAGCGCCAAGCGGTTTCGATGATATTACGCAAGTCCGAATGGCGAGGCGCAAAGCCTAGTTCCGCGCGCGCCTTCGCCGCGTCAGCCACCAGTTGCGCTGGATCACCGGGACGCCGGTCGCCACGCGGCGCAGGCAGGCTCTGGCCTGTAGCATCGGCGATCGTGGCCAGCACCTCGCCCACCGAATAGCCATGGCCGATCCCCAGATTGAAGATCGATCCGCCCTTAGCCCCCTTCAACATGCGGTCCATCGCCGCCACATGAGCGTCGGCCAGGTCGGACACATGGATATAGTCGCGGATCGCGGTGCCATCCGGGGTGGGAAAATCTGATCCGAACACCTGGAAATCATCGATATAGCCCTGCAGGGCCATCAGGGCACGCGGAATAAGATGGGTTTCCACCTCACGCAGCTCGCCGATCTCGGCCTCCGCATCGTCTCCGCTGGCATTGAAATAGCGCAAGGCCGTGAAGTTAAGCCCATAGGCATGGGCATAATCGGCCAAGATCGCCTCGCACATCAGCTTGCTGCGGCCATAGGGATTGACCGGCATCGGCGGCGTGTCTTCGGTGATCGGCAAGGAGCCGGGCTCACCATAAACGGCGCAGGTGCTCGAAAAGACGAGCGTCTCGCATCCCGCTTTGCGCATGCCTTCCAGCAGGCCCAGCGTTCCGGTCACATTATTATGATAATATTTCGCCGGATCGGCGACGGATTCACCGACATAGGCAAAGGCGGCGAAATGCATGACCGCGCTGCACCCATGGTCCCGGATCGCCGCTGCCACAGCGTCGGAGTCCCGGATGTCGCCTTCCACCAGCGGCCCCCAACGCACAAAGTCGCGATGACCAAGGCAAAGATTGTCATAGACGACCGGCTTATAACCCGCCGCCACCAAGGCTTTGCATGTGTGGCCGCCGATATAACCCGCGCCGCCAACTACCAAAATTGTCTCTGCCATAAGAACCTGCAACAAAATGAGATTGCGATCAGGAATTGACGGCTTCCTGGACCCGCGCATCCTTCAGAAGATCGTCGAAATAGGCGGCTGTCTTTTCCAGACCCTGTCGCAAGGAAATGGTGGGCTGCCAGTTCAGCTTGTCCTGGGCGACCGAAATGTCGGGACGACGCTGCTTGGGATCGTCCTGCGGCAGAGGCTTGTGAATGATCTTGGACTTGGACCCAGTGATGTCCAACACGTGCTTTGCGAGTTCGAGCATGGTGAACTCGCCTGGATTGCCGATATTGACAGGGCCGGTCACAGACCGATCCGATGCCATCAAACGTATAAATCCTTCGATCAGGTCGTCGACATAGCAGAAGGAGCGTGTCTGGGATCCATCCCCAAAGACGGTGATGTCGGCGCCCGTCAGCGCCTGGACGATGAAACTGGAAACGACGCGGCCGTCATTGGGGTGCATGCGCGGACCATAGGTATTAAATATGCGCACCACTTTGATATCCAGGTTATGCTGGCGGTGATAGTCGAAGAACAATGTTTCGGCGCAGCGTTTGCCTTCGTCATAGCAGGACCGCGGGCCGATCGTGTTGACATTGCCCCAATAGCCTTCGGGCTGCGGGTGCACTGCCGGGTCGCCATAAACTTCGGACGTCGACGCCTGAAAAATTTTGGCCTTCACCCGCTTGGCAAGGCCCAGCATGTTGATGGCGCCGGTTACGCTGGTCTTGGTGGTCTGGACCGGATCACGTTGATAATGGATGGGAGACGCAGGACAGGCAAGATTGTAGATTTCATCGCACTCCACATAGAGTGGGAAACAGACATCATGCCGGATCAGCTCAAATCGCGGATGATCGCGCAGTTTTTCGATGTTGCGATGCGTTCCGGTGTAGAAATTATCGACACATAAAACGTAATTTCCCTTTTCAAGGAGCCTTTCGCAAAGATGCGAACCAAGGAATCCGGCACCCCCCGTTACAAGAATTCTATTCTCAATATGCATGCCGACACATCCTTAATGAAACGCTGTCAATATCATCAGCTGACCATGCCTCTTCCGCAGTAGAAGTCATCCAGCTCCAGATCAGAAAATATCTTTTTTTCATTTTCCGACAAGTTTGATACAAACTTGCTATACAGATTCTCGCATATTTTTTTGGATATATTCAGATTGCCAAATATATCCTTTTGCGCCCAAATAGCATCGGAAATGAATCTCATCGCGGAATCCTGAACTTCCATGCGACATTGCGACCCCTTATCGATATGTCCGTCAATAACGCGAAATTCAACCTTGCCATCATTTGAATAGCGCATGACTTGATGATCGCTCGCACTTAACATCTTCTCGATCAGAAAACTATCGAGGAACATCAATGTTGTTTCCGGAACACGGCGGGCGCCTTCCGCAAAACAACCCTTGATGGGAATGGCCGATCGCTGGCCCCATGCCTTGCCCTTTTCATCGGTCATCAGATATAGGCCGGGCATGTCGCGCTCTAGCAGCTTGACCAGATGGCGCTGGATTGTGCCGGCATAGCCGACATCCACCAACGCGCCACCTGCCTCTGCAAGGCCCGTCGCCCGAAGATAAGATTGCGCAGCTTCCCGCTCCAGCGCCGCTTCCTTCAAGATATGCGGCAAGATGGTGGCGAAGAAAGGTTCGATATGGCCGATGTCGCCCCCCATGATGTGCACGGGGCGGTCCCGCTGCCACAGTCCCTGTCGGGTGACATCGTCCCAAGCCGTTTCCGGCAACGTCACTCCGAACCGTTCGATCAGGAAGGCGTCCATGGTTTCGCCGTAAAAATCGTTGGCTCTGGCGATGTCCAGCGAGTCCGAAAGGGTCGTGATGCACGGAACCGTCACGGCGCGCCGTGACACCAGCAGATATTCAGTACGCACCGGGTTTGGCCGCCCGGTCTGCCATAGATCATAGGCCCGTTTGAGGAACTTGCCCTCGCGCGCCATGAAATAGAGGCGGTTCAGCCCCTCTTCCGCCACCTGCTCGTCAAGCCATTGGCAAAATAGCAGGACGATCGGACCCAATATGCCATATCCCACCTGGCTGGCCGTGCCGAACATGTCGTCGGACGAGAAGCCGGGGAAGCTAATCCGGCTGTAATTTTCCATGGCGATCGCACCATAGACGAACTGTTCCCCCGCATTTGCATGATGCGGTTCGGGGACGATCTCGGCAAAACGAGGGATCGCGCGCAGCAAATTGGCCGGCTTCATGAGGTGAATGGTCCTGATCCCCATGTCGAAAGGAATCTGAAGGTCGGATCGTTCATTGTCACCGATCATGAGCATCTGGTTCGCGGCCACATGTTCCGTTGCAAGGATATATTCGTACAGGCGCTGACTATCCTTGCGGACGCCGACTTCGCAGGACAGGTAGAAATGGTCCCACCCATCAATGCCGCATTTGCGCAACATGGTTTCTATGACGTCGCGCGGCAGGAACATGTCACTTGCCAATACGACCCGCTTACCGTGCCGCCGCGCCAAGTTGAACAGGTCGACGACATCCGCACGAGGGCGTACGGTAGCGATTTCCAGTTCGATCTCGCGTTCCTTGCGAACCCGATCCCCGTTGCCGAACGACGCGATCAGGGCATCGTAAATGTCGTGAATATCGACATCGCGTCCCTTGGCGTTGCGCGCGGCACCTTCGTGCAAGGCGCGAGCTGCATGGAAGCCTGGCAAGCCGGCATCCCCATATTCGCTGTCGAGCAGTATCTTGGCATAATCGGCATTGAGGAAGGGACGGACAAGCAATGTGTCGAAAATGTCGAAGGCGACCAGCTTAACCGAAGGATCGGTGATGCTGTCATGGATATGGTGGAGCGGGCGGTCGAGATATTGATTGAGCCGCCACCGCGACCAGCTCGGCGTCTGCTTGTCCCGAATGACGCCATGCTGATAATGGCGGGTCGTGGGAACCCACCCCAACATGCGCTCGATACAATGCGCCAGCGTTCCATCCGTCTGCCCTTGTTCGGGCGGAAAATCGCTCCAGTCCAACCCCGCTTCCAGCAAGGGCCGGATGGCGTCGGTCTTGGCCCAGAACATAGATCCGGCGGGAAAGTCGAAATAGCCCTCGGGCAGTTCGCTCGCCCCGAACCGGGGTCCGAACTGCCGCGCCACACCACTATTGGCCAGCCAAGTATGCGCCATATAAGGGATGTTGAAATAGGTTTGGGGATAGATGATGCCGTAGCGTGCCTTCATCAGGAAATGGATGAAGAAGGCAATTCTCTCCGGGCTTTCGAACAGGGAGCCGACGACATATTGACGCCACCCATCGGTCGCGCCCTGATTGTAGAGAGATTTCTTGGACTGGATATGAGCGCAGACATCATATCGCGCCAGATCCCTGGCGAATTCGACCACGAAAGGCGCGATATCGCGGCCGATATTCGGAACGATTCGTATGTCAAGCCGTTCGACATTCGCAATCTGGCTGAATTCGCCCGTGACATAGGCGCGCGCTTCCTCGTTGGGGACCGAGACATAGAGGTCAAAGCGGCAGGGCATCAGAGCAAGATAGCGGGCAAATTCCGGTGCCAAGTCCCAATAATACATATGCGCATGGATGCCCACGGAGATATGCGCGACAGCTTCGGGAGGCACGCCGCCCTCTCCGATGAATTCAGCCGGTACGCGAACATGGGACAGCCCGATGTCGGCAGGCTCGGCGCTGTTCCTGGAAACAGACAGCGCCGGCAGTTCAAAGGTGGGCAGGCAGGCCCCGCCCTTTGCCTGCGAATTAATCTTGCGCCCTAGGCGCGCCCCAATCCAGCAATAATGTTCCAGCGGATCCATCCACAGCATGGCGACGTCGGGGTAGCGCTTCAGATACCATTCCGCGTCAAAGCCTTGAAGCACGGCCTGCTTGTCTTTGGACATAGAGAAAATGTCAGCCATGAAAAATTCTCGACATCTTTGCTGCTTTGATGGCTGGAGTAAGCCAGATGGCCCGGTGCGGCGATCAAAAGACCTTGTTCTGCGGTTGAAATATCGCGACCTGAACGACTTATTTGAACGTTCGGTTTTCGTTGATGCCGTGGATGATATAATGGCGCAACGGATCTATCCCCGAAGTCGAAACATCGGGATAGCGGGCCAGATAGGTGTCCGCATCAAACAGCCCCCGGCGCAGCAGGCGCCCGCGCTGCCATTTGTCACGCCACCGTTTTGGCATGGCGCTCCACCAGATCGGATAGCCCGTAATGACCGTATTGACCTTTTGCAGCCATTCCGCATGGTGCGCAAAGCGGTCCGCTTCCGCTTCCTTCGTCTGCAACCGGCTTGACAGCATCGCCACTTCATTCTGCTGATCTGCCGACCGCGCCTGTTTGCTTGCCGATTGCTGCTCGGCTTCCTTTTGTCGCAACAATTGGCTGAGCGTCACCAGTTCAGACTGCGATGTGGTCCAGCGTTCCTCAGCCTCGTCCTTTTCGGCTCGCAGATTGTCGGTCTGCTCCTCCAGTTCCTTGTTCCGCTTACGCAAATTAGCCTTTTCCTCGGCATCATGCTTCTGGCGTTGTTCCAGACTGGCCAGACGGACATTCGCGACCTTAAGGGCGATCTCGGTCCGGGCGAGCTGCGCTTCAACAGACGCTGCCCGGACTTCCACAGCCTTGCGTTCTCCTGCAAGATTGAACACCCAGTCATTGGCGTCCTTCAGCCTGGCTTCGGCACGAGCAGCTGCCTCTTCGGCCAAGCGTTTCTCCTTCTCCTGTGTAGCGTTCCGTTCACGCTCCTGCTTCAGACTGGCAAGAGTCTGGGAGATTTCCTCATCCCGTTGGCGCAGGACATTTTGCGCGGTTTCCAGCTCATATTGCCGGTCGCGGGCCCGTTCCTTGAGCTTTTCTAGCTCCTGCTGCGCCGACTGAAGCGTGGCATTAATCTTGTTCCTTGCGACATTCAGTTCCGCAAGCGTGGTGTCGCGCTGCTTCACCTGTTCCTTCAACAAGTCATTATGGGCCGCAAAAACTTCTACACTCGCCTTTTCCTTATCGGCGGCAGCGATCAGCGCCGCTTCGGAAGCATGGGCGCGAATATGGACCTCGGCAAGCTCGCCCTCGACCCGGGCCTTGTCCACTTCAAGAGACTGATAAGCCTCCTTCAGATGCAAAAGCTGCGCTTCCTGCTCGCGCGCAGTGGCGGAAACATCGCCCAGCGCCGCTTCAGACGCATGGACGCGAATATAGACCTCGGCAAGTTCGCCCTCGACTCGAGCCTTGTCCGCTTCGGCAAGAGCACGTTCCTCCACCAGTTGCTGAATCTGCGCCTGATAGGCGGCAAGGTCGCCTTGAGATACATGCAGAGTCGCGATCTCCCCGGTCATCCGGGCCAATTCTCCATCCCTGGCTTGTAGCAGGGTGTGAAGTTCTCGATTTTCGACGCGTTGCTTCATGACATCATGGCTGAGACCGGCAAAGGCAGGGCCGGCGGCATTGAATTGCGCGAGAATGCCGTCTAGCATCGCATGATCGGTCACATCCTCGCCATTTTCAGCCCATTTGAGGAAGATGGCGTTGGCGTCGCGTACCCAAGTCGACAGCATCGGGCTAGACTGGACGCTTTGCGGGGATTGAACATGATGGCGATCAGCCGGGTCGAGAAATTCCTCGATTTCTCTGCCCGCACGCTTGGAGAATCGCGGCCATGTGATACCCAGGCCGCGTTGCACCTTGTCAGCAACACCCGCCCAGTTGTCCAGCAGTTCGTCATAATAGGTAAAAACCCGCCGCCGTCCCCGGCTGCCATGCTCCGCATCCAGGACATGGCGCAGCCAGGCCAGCATGGCCATGTCGGGATGTGTATCGTTGCGCCGCCCCAGCGACTGAACCACTTCCAGAGGATTGCGCAGGGGGATTGCGACCAATGGTTCCACTTCCGCCTTTTCCAGCACCGCGAACCAGAAGCGCGCCAACCGGCAGTTTCTCGGGTCCTTCAAAACGAAGAAGGGGGACGTGCCATAATCGTCCCGCAGAACATCCTGGGCCCGCTTTAAGAAACCGTCAAAGGCAGGGGAATCATACCATTGCGGATTGAATTCCATCCAATCGTCCCATTCGCTTCCCGCAGAAGCCAAGATGTCATCGTTCAAAGCCCGAATGGCGTTGGATTCCCAATGACCCTTGAGATTGCCTTCCCACCCTTCCATCAGCGCCTGTGGCAAGTCGCAGCCCAGCAGGTTGAGCATTCGAGTAAAGGCGCTGGTCCCCGATCGATGCATTCCAAGAACCAGAATAGCTTTTCGCTGCATTAAAAACGGTCTCTCAGCTTGAGGTTTTGGACAAGGCGGGACATAATCGAAACAGAATTCAAAGAGGACCGTCCATCTCCAAAAGGGTAGACAGCATCCTGTGCTCGCAACCTATGCCTGCAACGCAACATGGCAGTCAATCAGCTTTGAAAAGAGCGAAATGGTTGGTATCGGTCGTCTCGACAGATACCGGATCGCTTAATCGCCGCTTCCCTGGGCACGCAAAAAAAGCCTGTTCATGCGGCGCAGAAGATAGCTTCTGCGCCGCTTTTTGCGGATGGGCGATTCTACCACATCCTCCCCGAGATAGCGGTTCGATTTCTTTTCCCCGTCGCTGATCGACACCAGATCGCGCAACGCCAGCTTGCCCACTGCTTCGTCGGAAAAGGCGGGTGTGAAATAGATGCAATCGTCAAAATAATAATGCGTCACTTGCGACCAGCGGGTCAGGTGCGGGTCGTTTTGGTGGCTGCCGCCATGCAGTAGGTTCGCGCACCAGATCAGTGCCTGTCCCTTCTTCGCCAGAAACATCTTTTGCTGCGCGCCGTTGACATCGCGCAAGGCGCGCCAGGCCGGACCATAAGGATCCTGCGCGGAACCCAAGTCGCTACCGAAGCCACGCCGCCCAATAAGCACATTGCTGACGATCGGCCATTTATGCGATCCGGGGTAGTAGAAGAGCGGTCCCGCGTCAGGGCCAACATCTTCCATCGCCAGCCATACGCCGCACATGAAGCGTTCGGGCAAGCTGGAGAAATGGACAGAATCAGAATGAGCGTCCTGTTGCGTGCCGACCGGGAAGTTGAGCGTTTGAAACGGAAAGGCCCGACGGCCATATAGTTTGCTGAGCAGGTCGATAACGGCCTGATTGCCGGCAATGGCGCGGACGTCCTCATCATATTGCCAGGCATCCTGGATGCGGCGCTCTCCGTTCGTCTTGTCGCTATGCGGATCAGCGAAATCGATGCCGTATCTCGGTCCCAGATGGCTCTGAATGCGTTCGATGCGGCCGTCTAGGTCCGCGTCAGGGAAATCGAAGACGGCAAAGCCCTTTTCGTGCAGATCATTGGCAATCCGCTCCTCTTCCGCGCTCAAACCCCATTCCGCCTTGAGCGCCGGGAACAGGGGAGATTCAATCAGAGGCAGGCCTGGAAAGATATTGATCAAGCGCTTCGGTCCCTTTGAGGGCTTGAATGATAAGGACGGCGTCATCGCCTGAGTTGATCGAGCGTCAGACGCAAGGCGCGAAACCAGCCCCATCGTCCCTGGCCCATTTGCTTTGCTATCGATGAAAAGTCATGCCGAATCGTGCTGCGATCGTCCAGTCCGCGATAGAGGGTCCAGAAACATTCGGTGCCCAGGGCCGCCGGCATCAACCAGGCACCATGATAGCCAAAGCTTGCGGCAACATCCCCTGCCCTTTCCGCGGCGAAGCGGTCGGCCAGTGCGCGTGGAGCAAAGCGCATCCCTTCAGCCTCCAGCCAATCGCGATTGACGCGGCTGATCGCGACATCCTCCGGGTGCGAGGCCTTGAAGGCGGGATCGCGGCATAATTGCATCAAGCAGCGGCTGCGCAGCGAAAAACCGCCATTGCCTACATCATGGCCGTCGACAAATTGCGGCCAGCTGGCGCCGATATAGTCATAGGCAAGGAAATCGGGGTCCCAGTGCGATGCGTCCAGTACATGACCATCCCATTGAATGATCAGGCAATGACTGGTGTCGACATGGTCGACCAGTTGTGTCAACAGAAAGTCGGAATATACCTGCGACGAAGTAATAGGCGCGATGGGAACGACCCGTATTCCAGGATGATCGGGCTTCACCGGACTGTCGGTCAGAAGCAGGGCGGCCGCGACGTCTATCTGTGCAAGACTGGCCTCCAGCGCTGCTACGGTCGCTGCGACATTGACTGAGCTGACCGCGCACAATGTGACTTGGGGCAATGAAAGGCGCTCGAAAGGGACAGTCTTCCTGATCACAGCGCCACCGCAAATTGTTCGCTGGCGCGGCTCAGTTCGGGATGATGATAGGGGTCGTAGATTTCGTCGGTTTTCCACAATCGCTTGAGCGCAGCAAGTTCTCCAGCAAAGCGCGCTGCACCAGCAGGATCGCGGTCCAGTCCGCGCGAGACGGATTCATGATGGATAAGAGTCGCGCGGGGTTCGTAGAGTGACTGCCATCCCTTTTGATTGAGGCGGAGACATAGATCCACATCGTTGAACGCGACGGGAAAATCGACTTCGTTGAGACCACCTACGGCCATGAATTTGTCGCGTTCCACCACCAGGCAGGCGGCCGTCACCGCCATCGTGAATTGTGGCAGGCTATGGCGGTGGAAATAGCCTTCTTCCTCGGTCCGGAGGAAGCGATGGGCATGGCCCGCGGCATTGCCCACGCCGATGACCACGCCGGCGTGTTGGATACGCCCATCGGGATAGAGGAGCCGGGCGCCGACCGCGCCGACTTCGGGGCGCAGCGCCTGGGTCGCCATGATCGACAGCCAGTTCTGATCGGTCATCTCGATGTCATTGTTGAGGAGGCAGAGAAGCCGGCCCTGCGCCTCCCCTGCCCCCCGATTGTTGATCGCAGAATAGTTGAACGCGCCGTCATGATGCAGAACGCAATGGCAGGCAGGATCGAGCGCGGCCAGATAAGCCAATGTTTCAGCATCATCGCTGTCATTGTCGATGATGATGACCTCGACATGGGGATAATCCGCCTCTGCAACGCCGTCGAGACAGGTGCGCAGCAGGTCGACCCGATTACGGGTCGGCACGATGACCGAGATTAGCGGCAAGTCCCGAGCGATGGTGAGCGGACGAGCGGGAAGGCGCGGCATGGGCCGACGCTGGCGATGGTGCAGCATCTCATGCAGATGAACGGGCGGGCGCTCCTCTTGATGCGCCAG
>Ga0310344_10004433_pt1 | contig 10443 bp, 12 predicted proteins | sample HC15DNA20200_MG_FD_203801 | JGI IMG/M metagenome (GOLD analysis project Ga0310344, IMG submission 203801) | Marine microbial communities from station ALOHA, North Pacific Subtropical Gyre - HC15-DNA-20-200_MG | ecosystem: Environmental > Aquatic > Marine > Oceanic | place: Pacific Ocean: North... | reverse complement strand
CCGTGCCCCGCACACCTCTTCGAAGAGGTCCAGCACGATCTCGCGTTCGCGGAACGCCCACAGGAAGGGGCTGAAGGTGCCCAGGTCGAGTCCGTAAGCTCCCATGCCGACCAGGTGGCTGGCGATACGTCCCAGCTCAGAGATCAGCACGCGAATGACCTGGGCCTTCTCGGGCAGTTCCATTCCCACAAGTTTCTCGACAGCCAGAGACATGCCGAGGTTCATGTTCATCCCGGCCAGGTAGTCCATCCGGTCTGTGTAGGGCACCCACTGTGGTGGTGCGAGGTTCTCACCGATCTTCTCTGCACAGCGATGCAGGTACCCCAAGTGTGGAGTCACCTCGTGGACGATCTCGCCGTCGGTTCGCAGCAACAGCCGCAGCACACCGTGCGTGCTGGGGTGCTGAGGCCCCATGTTGACGAGCATCTCGTCGGTGCGAACGTCGTATTCGACGATCCGGGGATCTTGCAACTCGGTCGTCATGCCTGTGTCCCTGCCTGGTTGCTACGGCCGCCGAGGGGCTACTTGCCACGGATGCCGTGGTATTCCAGTGGAAACTCGTAGTCTTTCCGCAACGGGTGTCCTTCCCAGTCCTCCGGGCAAAGGATCCGGCGGAGGTTGGGGTGCCCGGTGAAGCGGATTCCCACCAGGTCATAGGCCTCGCGTTCGTGCCAATCGGCCGCTGCCCAGACGCTCGCGACGCTGGGGCATGCCGGCAACTGGCCCTCGACGTCATCGGCCCAACGGGGCAGCTTGACCTTCAAGGTGATGCGGTGTTTGTGAGTGAAGCTGGAGAGGTGGTAGACGACCTCGACGTGTGGCTCGTGTTCGAAGGACTTGGCCTTCTTGGGGTCCGGCTGAAGATAGTCGGACCCGCAAAGGTTGTTGAGGTGGTCGAAGAGAAACCGTTCGTCGTCACGGAGAAACGTGCTGACGGCGACGATCGATCCGGGAGCCACCTCGATCCACGGATCGATCGCTTCCAGGTTGGCGCCGGAGATCGCCTCGTTGCCGAACTCCTCTTTCAGCGCCTGTTGGATGTCTGATGCTCCGGTCATGCCGCGTCTCCCGGCTCGGCGGTGCTGATCTCAGAACTTCCCACCGCCCGAATCCAGTCGAGGTCACCCCGCTTCCAGACGTATGCGAATCCGACCATCAGGACACCAAAGAAGACCAGGATATCGAAGAATCCCGTCACTCCCAGGGTCTGGGCGGCTTCGGGAGCGATTGACACGGCTTCCTGTGGGGCCGTCAAAAGTCTCTCGCTGATCACTTCACGGGCGTCGTTGCTCAGCCCGTTGTCAGCCAGTTGCATGGCGTTGCCGTAAACCAGTGCCCAAGGGAAGAAGAAGGCGATCTCGACATCGAAGATGATGAACAGCAGCGCGACAGTGTAGAACCGGAGATCGAACTGGATGTAGCTCGACCCGATGGTCGGTTCACCGCACTCGTAGATCGCGTCCTTTTCCTCGTTTGGCAGCCTCGGCCTCAGGAATCGGCCAATCAGCAGCGGCACAAGCAGCATGCCGGTGCCGGCGAGGATGAACAGCAGGAAGTGGTTGAGCAGATTGGCCATGGCGGTAAATCAGGAGGCGTCGCTGTCGTTGGGGACGTCGAGTGATCCGGAGGAGGAGGCAGAGACGGCTTCCTGGAGTTCGGAGACCGGGCGACGTCCCGCGACTCCAGCATCGAGCTCGTGCCACCAGCCGATCTCGTCTTCTTCAAGTTTCCAGCAGAGGTAGGCCTCGCGTCCTTCGACGAGCGTTCGGAAATCGACCAGTCCGGTCACTGGGTCCTTGAGTTCGACACCGAGATCGTGCAGTTCCGCGACGAAAGCGTCGAGCGTCTCAATGTCGGTCTCGAGCTCGGTCTCCATCGCCTCGACTTCGTCCCGGTACTCACTCTGCTCACTCCGGTTCCGGAGCTCGGTGAGCCGTTCCTTGCGGTCGTGGAGATCGGTGAAGAGCGTCACGATGTCCTGGACGATCACCTTCACCAGCGGAAGCCGCAGGTTGGCTTCCTCGACGGTGAACAGTTGCCGTGCTTGTTCGCCCTCATCTCTCATGCGTCGGCCTCCTCGCCGGCAAATTCGAACGGGCTGGATTCTCCTTTGACCCACACCGGCTCGTGCAGCACTTTGCTCTGAGCGACAGCGGTCGGGTTGAGCGTGGCCTTGCCCCAGGCTGTCTCCAGCGGCAAGCGGGCGTAGTCGACGATGCAGCCGTCCCGGCTGTAGCAGGAGAGGTCGAAATTGGAGCCCATGAAGATGCAGTCGACCGGGCACGGATCCACGCACAGTGCACAAAACATGCACTTGGTGTAGTCGATGGCGAATCCGTTCAGCCGGAAGCCTTTACCAACAGGACTCTTCTCCTTGTCGATGTAGATGCAGTCGACCGGACAGGCCGCTGCACACTTGTCGCAGCCAATGCAGGTGGTCAAGTCGTACCGGTGAAATCCTCGGTAACGGACCTTCACCGGCACCGGCACCTCGGGGTACTCAAAGACCTCGGTGAAGGCACCTCGATCGTAGGTCTTGAACATCGTGCGGGCGGTTGTCTTCATACCCAGCGCGACCGTCTTGATCGCCTGCCAGACATCGTGCCGCCAACGTCGAAAACCCTGCATTCCGTTCGACCTGCTGCCTGTTCTCGGGCCAACCCTGGAGAAATGACTGTCGGCCCTGTGGCCGACGAGGTGGATTATAGCGCGGCCCTCGAGTGACGCAAGCCAAGCCTCAGCCTGCCAGTCGCCCGGAGGCCTCGACCAACGCCGTCAGTTGGTCGGTGGACTGTCCCTGGTCGATGGCCGCCTCGGCCCTGCGAGCGGCCTCGGCCAGGTCGGTGGCCTCACCGAAAGCGACCAGGGCTGCTGCGGTGTTGGCGACAACGACATCGCGAGCCGGCCCCGACTGCCCCTCGAATACCCTTCGGATCATCAATGCGCTTTCCTCCGGTGACCCGACACGCAAAGAGGTCACGTCGCACGGGGCCAGGCCGAAGTCGGCTGCTGTCCAGGTGTGTTCGGTGATCGTGCCGGCCTCGCCGTCGACCTCAAGGGCCAGCGTCGTGCCCCAAAGTGAGACCTCGTCGAGTTCGTTGTTTCCGCAGACGACCAGGGCACGCCGGCGTCCGAGTTGCTGTAGGGCACCGGCCAGCAACCGTGCAGCGGCGTTGCTGTTGCCGCCAAGCAGCTGGCAGGCGGCGGCCGCGGGGTTGGTCAGCGGTCCGACCAGGTTGAAGATCGTTCGCAGGCCCAGTCGTTGTCGGACCGGAGCGGCGTGTTTCATTGCCGAATGGAACAGAGGGGCGAAGCAGAATCCGATGCCGGTCTCATCCAGACAGGTGGCGACGGATTCCGGTGGAAGATCTATGGTCACGCCCAGCGCTGTCAGCACGTCCGCCGATCCGCTCGAACTGGACACGCTGCGATTGCCGTGCTTGGCGACGGGGACACCGCAGGCTGCGGACAGGATCGCGGTGGCAGTGCTGATGTTGAAGGTGTGCAGGCGATCGCCACCCGTGCCGCAGGTGTCCAGGAGACGTTGGTGACGGCTGTGGATGGGAGTGACTCGGTCGGCCATAACCGAGGCGACGCCAGCAAGGTCGTCGACCGATTCGCCCTTAGCGGCCAGGGATGTCAGCAGTGCCGCCACATCGACCGCGTCGGCTTCCCCGTCCATGAGTGCCGCGAAGGCCGTTTCGACTGATTCTCGAGGTGAGTCCTCGCCGTCGATCGCCGCTTCGACGACGGCCTGGATTGCTTCGTGCATGGGAGACACCTGGAGTTGATCGGAGAGTGGGACAAGCGGAGGGGCAGTATAGTCGGGCGGGGGAATCACACAGAAGGGAATTGACACCCGCTTCGAGACGGTCCTACCATCGGCGGACCAGCTGGCGGTCGGTTTTTCTGTTTGTTTCCACGGTCGGCAGGTGGTCTCAGTACCGGGAGGGGCGGCCGCAGGTGGTTCAGAAGCTGGTCATCGATGCCGATCCGGGAGTCGGTGATGCGCTAGCCATCGTGCTGGCCCTGCAGGATCCCGACGTCGAGGTCGTGGCGCTGACGCCGGTCGCGGGACGAGTTTCCGGGTTGGTGGCCAGCCGGAACATTCAGTCGGTAGTCGATTGTCTGGACCCTTCCAGGCGGCCTCGCATCGGTCACAGCAGTGCGACAGCCCCTGCCCTGCGGCCACCGGTCAACCTGGATGGGCCCACCGGCCTGGGGGACTGGGATGTGCCGGTCGTGGGCCTGCACCACCGTCACGAATCGGCACGGTTGCTGGTGGAGATTGTGCGGAGTCAACCGCATGAGATCACGGTGCTGACACTCGGTCCACTGACCAACGTCGGTCTGGCGGCAGAAATGGCCGCCGACTTCTTCGGTCTTGTGGGCCACCTGGTCTGCCTGGGCGGTGCGGTCGGGGGCGGAGGTGACGTCACGGCCGCCGCGGAATACAACGTGATGGCCAGTGTCGAGACGGCTCGCCAGGTGTTGGTGTCATCGTCCAACAAGACGCTGGTGCCGCTGGATGTCAGTGGCCGCCTGATGCTGAGTCCCGACCAGTTTCGACGGCTGCGGTCTCGCGTTTCGGGAGCGATCGCCGAGTTGCTTGACGGCTGGTTTCCTCACTGGTTCCGCACGCACCACGAGTCGCTCGGAATTGAGGGAGTGGTGCTGCACGCAGTGGCGGCACTGGCTTCAGTGACACAGCCACGACTGTTTCGGCGACAGGACATGCAGGTCGACGTCGAGGTGGCCGGGCAATTGACTCGTGGCATGACGGTGTTTGACCGGCGTCGCGAAATGGGGGCGCCGGCCAATATCGAAGTGTGTGTCGACGTCGATGAGCAGGGGGTGGTCGACTACCTGTCGAAAGTGCTGGCGGGGGGCTAGCGGCCGTCGGGGGCGGCATCGATCACGTTGCGGTCACTCAGAGACACGCGGACCTGGAGGCGTTGACCTGATCGCCAGACGCCCAGCGTTACCGTGCTGCCGATGGGTTGAAGGCTGACGAGGTTGATCAGGTGGTCGAAGTCCAGGACCGGCTTCTGCTGGAATTCGGTTACCACGTCGTTGGCCTGCAGGCTCGCCCTGGCGGCAGGTGTGCCTTTCGCGACGCTCACCACGCGGGCTCCTCGCTTGCGGTCGAGTCTCAGTTGACGGGCTTCCTCGGTGGTGAAATTCGAATCCAGGACCACGCCCAGATAGGCGCGACGGACTCGCCCGTGTCTCAGAAGGTCGTCGATGATTCTCTGTACCAGTCGGCTGGGGATGCTGAATCCGACCCCGGAACCGGTTCCTGAGGTGGTGGCGATCGCGGTGTTGATTCCCACGACGCGCCCGCGGGTGTCCAGTAACGGACCTCCGCTGTTGCCGGGGTTGATTGCCGCGTCTGTCTGAAGGAAGTCCTGATTGATCACAGCGTTGCTGCCGAGTTTCAACGAGCGGCGGCCCTTGGCACTTATGATTCCCAGGCTGACCGAATGGCTGAGATCAAAAGGGCTCCCGGCAGCGAGCACGAAGTGGCCAATCTGGAGGCGGTCGCTGTTTCCCCACTGGGCGGGTTTGAGTCCGGGAGTGTCGAGTGACAGCACCGCCACATCGCTGGCCGCGTCTGACCAGGTTTGTCTGGGGGACGTGACCCGACCGTCGTGGAGGTGTACCTGCAGTTCGGCGGGTGTCTGGCCGGCGATGACGTGCGCGTTGGTGACCACGACCGTTCTTCTGGTTGGGGCGTGCCGGACGATGATGCCCGACCCGGTTTCTTCAACCGTGCCCCGCTGGTCGGTCGTCTTGCGGCAGCGAATCTTGACGACGCTGGGCATCAGTCGGGTGGTGACGTCGGAGAGTTGGCGACCTGCCGATTCGAGCACCTCCGCGTCGCTTGGAGAGGCCGTCCCGGTACTCTGTCGGGCCGCCAGGAGCGGGTAGAGGCCTGCCGCTGTCACGGCCAGTATGGCCAGGGCCGCCATCAACCAGTGCCCTCGCGGAGCGGATGACCGTGGTACGGGCATGGGGGGACGCCGCTGCTGTTGTGTGGGGTGGCCCTTGGGGCGGTCGCTCAGTCGATGTCGATGTCTCGCAGACGCACCTCGGTTGGGTTCATCCGGCCTTCGAAGTCCAGGGCGTTTTGCCAATCGACGTCACCGTCTGCGGAGAGGCCGCCGGTCAATTCCAGTTCACGCTGGCAGTTCACACAGAGGATCGACGTCGGAACGGCCTGGAGGCGTGCGATTGGTATCGAGTGGCTACAGTGTTCGCACTTTCCGTAACGGCCCTCTCGGATCAACTGCAACGCCAGTTCCACCTGCCGCAATTCCCGGCTCTCCAGGGCCGCCAGTTGGGTGTTCAGTTCATGGGAGGCACCGCTGTTGGCGGCGTCTCCAATGTCCCCGCCGGTTTGCGGGTTGGTCTGCCAAGAGTGATCGTCGCCTCCAAATTTGATCCGCAACGCGTCACGTTTCTCGATCAAACGTTTGTGGAGTCGCAGCAGTGTGTCCTTGCGAGCCATTGCTGTATTCCTCCGAGTCCTGGTCGGTCTCGATCGGGGGGGGCTGTCCTTGGTTTTAGCCGATCACCACGCGGCGGAGGCCGGTGGTGTCGGATTGCCTTGGGCCGGAGTGGCCTCGGGAAAGGCTAGGTCATGTCAGGGCCGGTGCGGGCCAGGAAGTCGAGAATCTCACCAAGGACTCGGCTGGCAGGCCGTCGCAATTGTCAAAACCGGTAAAGTTCGCCCAATCGGACGTCCGATAGTCACTCTGGGGCGAGCAGGTTCTGCGCAGAGCTGTCCGGGTGACAATTGAGGTCGGAGAGAACCGGTGATGGTCAGGAAGCTGATTCGGTCGGGTTTGGTTCTGATCGCCGTGGTGGTACTGGGAGGCGTGACCGGCTGTTCGTGTCATACGTCGACCTGTTACGACGGCGATTGTGGCCTGGTGCATGACAACGATTACTGGGAGTCCGGCTGCGGGGCACCATCGGGACACTCACCCGGTTGTGGTGGCTGCGGAGCGCCGGTGGCCCACTCGGGGTGCTCGCACCCTCAGGAGCATTCGGCCGGCTGTGGTGGCTGCGGTGTTCCGCATCACCAGGCCCCGAACTGTTCCACTTGCGGCGGCGTACATCCGCACCCTGCCCCGGTGACCGATCAGCCCGGTTGTGCCCATTGCGGACAGCACCACGGGCCGGCTGTGGAGGGAGCTCCACCAGCTGAACCGGCACCGTCGGAAAGTACGACCGCTTCTCCGCCCCCGCCGCCATTGCCGCCGGCCATCCCGGAAACTCCGAGGAAGTCGCCAGCACCACCGGCCAAGAAAGCTCCCGCCCCCAAGACACCGCCGATCAAGGCCAAGCCGACGGCCGGCCAGGCACCACCTCCACTGCAGACGGTTCCCGCCGGAAACAGTGCGTTGCCGGAGCCAGCTCCACCGCTTCAGCCGGTGGAGGTGCCACTGCCGGCCTTGGAAAAACCTGCCCCGATTCCCCGGGATGCCTCCGGTCAGCCGCAGTGGATTCCCCGTAGACTCTGAGCCCGAACGGACATGGTCGAATTGGATCGGTTGTCTCCGACGCGGCGACCAAAACGCAATCCGGTCGGTTATCAGAATTGGCACAGCCTGGCGTTCCTGCACTGGCGGATTTCGCCCGAGCGTCTCGCCACGATGTTGCCGTCCGACCTTGTGGTCGACACATGTGACGGCTCGGCGTGGGTTGGCCTCGTTCCGTTTCACATGACGGGAGTGCGACCCTGGTGGTTCCCGGCCGTTCCCGGAGTCTCGGCATTTCACGAGACGAACGTCAGGACCTATGTGCACCGTGACGGCGTTCCCGGCGTGTGGTTTTTCAGCCTGGACGCAGCCAGCCGTCTGGCCGTCTGGATCGCGCGGGCCCGCTGGCGGCTGGCCTATCACCACTCACGGATGCGGGTCGAGAGGATGGAGGACGAACGTGGAGAACGAGTGGTCTACTCGAGCCGAAGGGGCGGGCGAAAAACCGAGACCCCCGGAATTGCTGGGCCCGGACTCCCAGGTGTGGGGCTGGATCTCGAGATAGAGCTCGACGACGCACCCGAATTGGCGGGTCTTGATGAAGCCGGTCACGCCATCCCCGGGACGCTCGAGCATTTCCTTGTTGAACGCTATGTCCTGTTCACACACGACCCCTCAGGGCGGTCATCGAAGCTGTTCTCCGGCCAGGTCCACCATGTGCCCTACCCCGTAAGGCCGGCCCGGGTCCTGATGTTCCAGGACTCGCTGGTTCAGGCAGCGGGAATCGAGATCTCAGGTCCGCCCGAGCACGTGGCGTTCTGTGAGGGCGTCGAAGTGGAGATTTTCGGTCTCGAGCCGCTTGCCACTTAGACCCGCGTGATCTCAAGAGGGGTCTCGGCGGCCATTTGCCTCAGCGCCACGGCGTCGGGCATCCCTGTGGTGGCACCGGTCACCTGGACACAGCAGGCTCCGGCGGCACTGCCCATTCTCAGACAGTCCTCGGGACCTGATTCGTCAAGCAATGCCAGGATGAAACCGGCGGCGAATGCGTCACCGCCTCCGGTGCCGTCGACCAGCGGCACGTCGTGTGCGGAAGCCCGAAAACGTCCGTTGGCGGAGGCGAGTACCGAACCCTGGTTGCCACAGGTGATCGCCACAGATGCGGCACCTGCCTCGAGAAAACTGTCGGCCTGGTCGAATGGATCGTCGAGGCCACACAGGAGCTTCGCTTCGTCGTCGTTGGGAACGAAGTGATCGGTGACTGGGAGCACGGGGGCGAGTCGGTCGGAGTAGTCCCCGGGGCCGGGAATCACGACATCGAGCATGGTGATCACGCCCAGTCGGCGGGCGCGAGCGAACAGGTCGGCAACCTGTTCGGCTGTCGGCTGGTCGGCCAGACAGTAACCGCCCAGGTACAGGACTCGCGTCCGTTGGAGAATCTCATCGTCGATTGCACCGGTCGTGAAGTGGGCATTGGCCCCTGTGGCGTGGATGAAACGGCGGTCCTCGCCCTGGACGTTGATCACTTGGGTGGCGGCGGTGTGGAGGTCGTCGCGGATCTCCAGGATCGAACAGTCGACGCCCGCCTCATCGAGTACTTCCCGGACGAAGCGTCCAAGGATGTCGTTGCCGATCGTTCCGGCGACGGCGGTTGCCAACCCCAGGCGGGTCATGTCGACGGCACAATTGGCGGCGCAGCCACCGATTGACAGGTGTAACGAAGCAGTTTCGGCCAGCATTCCCGGAAGGGGCAGCCGATCGATCGGAGCACCGACATGGTCGGCAACGATGATGCCGGCACAGAGGCAATCCAGCGGCCCGGTGGAAGCGGCCGTCATGGGGAGTTGTCCGGAGGGGGGACAGGAGGGGGGACAGGATTCGATTCCGTTACCGGTCCGACCTGTCCCCGGCGTTTGACTTCTACCAGCCGCTTGACGATGGGGTAAGTGGGGATGGAGCAGACCGTGGCCAGCAGCAATGACCCGGCGATCATCGGCCAGGCAACCTCGGCGAAGATGAACTGCAAAGGGGCGAACCAGCCCTCGTTGAGTGTCTGTTCGAATCGTTGCTGGAATTCCGCCGGTGACATCGGCGCGTCGACGATCAGGGAACCGATGTAGAAGAACGCCGCATAGAGCGGCACGATGGTGAGCGGGTTGGAGACGTAAACGGTGATCAATCCGGCGAGCCGGTTGAAGTGAAACATCCGCTGGGTGATGCCGGCAACGGCCAGGATGACCATCATCTGGATGCCAACCGTCGGCGTCAGGCCGACGAACATGCCGATCGCCGTGCCCAGAGCGATGGAATGCGGCGTGTCGTCCAGGGTGAGGACCCGCTGGACCAGCCGTCCGGGGCTCGTCCACCAGCGAGTGTCGGAATCGCGTCCTTGCATGTCCGCCTTACTCGGTGTCGTCGCCGGTCGTAGTCGACGATGCTTCGCCGATCAACTTTTCGACCAATGGCACGATGTGGTCCTTGTAGGTGAATCCCTCGTCGCCGTATTCACCCGAATCGTTGTCGAATCGCTTCACCATCCGGCCTGCCGCGTCGTAGACGTAAACGGCCGGGATCGCTGCCAGTTCGATCTTGTCGTAAACATCGACATCGGCGTCAGAAAGCAGAAGGTTGGTGCAGGTGGCTTTGGTGGATTTGAGAAATTTCATCACCGACGGTTTTTTCGATTCCGGCGGTTCCTCCTCCAGGCCCTCGTAGTCACAGGAGACCGAGATGCAGGTGATTTTCTCGGAAGGGAATTTCTCGTGCAGGGCGACCAGGTTGGGGAATTCCTTCATGCAGGGCACGCAACTGGTCGACCACAGGTCCACCACGACGACTTTCCCTTTTTGCGCGGCGATCAACGCTTCGGTGTCCTTCCAGCTCTTGATGGTCAGTGTCACTGCGTTGGACTGGGCTCCGGAAGACGTGCTTTCCGGTTTGTCGGACTTTGGTGGGT
>Ga0310344_10004432_pt1 | contig 10444 bp, 8 predicted proteins | sample HC15DNA20200_MG_FD_203801 | JGI IMG/M metagenome (GOLD analysis project Ga0310344, IMG submission 203801) | Marine microbial communities from station ALOHA, North Pacific Subtropical Gyre - HC15-DNA-20-200_MG | ecosystem: Environmental > Aquatic > Marine > Oceanic | place: Pacific Ocean: North... | reverse complement strand
GTATTGGGACATTATCTACACTAAGAGGAGGTAGGAATTTCTTTCTAATAATAATTCTGCATTATTAAAGACTCGTAAAAGTTAAATGAGTATAATTAGTTAATATCTTGCATGTCGATTACTGAATTTTTCAACTGGCAGACTTCGCTTTTAATTCTGCTTTTCATATTGTCAATAATAATGATTTTTGTGTATGAATATCAAGCAAATAAAACAAAGATTTCGTAAATTAATGATTTTTGTCAAATATTCCATACTAGAGCTAACAACAAAAACTGACGGATAGGAATTTATGCAATGTTAATAATATGATAATTCTATTATGTCTAATCAAAAATTTGAAAAATCAATAGAAGAGAAATACAATAAAATTGGATTTAATAAACTAACGGACATACAAAAGAACTCATATACAAAGATTGTAAAAGAAGAGAATGTATTATTAATTGCTCCTACAGGATCAGGAAAAACAGAAGCTGCAATAATACCAGTAATAATGGGAAGTATAGATGATAAGAAAAAGAATAAGATATCTGCAGTATATATTACGCCATTAAAAGCATTAAACAGAGATATATTTAGACGAGTTATTCAATATGCAGAAGCAGAAGGATTAACAGTGAATATTAGACATGGGGATACAACAAGAACAGAAAAACAGAAAATAACTAAAGAACCTCCTGACGTGTTGATAACTACACCAGAAACATTAGGAATAATGATTGGAAATAAATCTACAAGAGAAATTTTAACAGATACAAAATATGTAATTATAGATGAATTTCATGAACTTATTGGGAATGAAAGAGGTACACATTTATCATTATCTTTAGAAAGATTGCAAGAATTAACAGAAAAAAAGATTGTTAGGATTGGTTTATCAGCTACATTAGGAAATGTAAATACAGGATTACAATTATTATCGGGTGAAGCATATAAATCGACAGTAGTTTTAGATCACACAAAAAAAGAATACGATATTGCAAACAAATATGTTAAAGGGGATTTATTTGAAGTAGCACGTTTCATTTTGAAAAAAATGAAAGAAACTAACAAGGCTACGTTATTATTCACTAATACAAGAGTAGAAGCTGAAGCATTAGGATCTATTTTAAAAGCAAAAGAGCCAGAATTTCCTATAGAAATTCACCATGGTTCATTGTCAAGAGAAGCAAGAGAAGATGCAGAAACAAGATTAAGAAGTGGTCAACCAATCTTGGTTGTTTGTACGTCATCATTAGAATTAGGTCTGGATATAGGAAGTATAGATAACGTCATACAATTCGGATCTCCAAGACAGGCAATTAAGTTAATTCAAAGAATGGGAAGAAGTAAACATAGAACTGGAGAAATATCAACTGGAATAATCTTAACGAATCGACTTGATGATGAATTGGAATCCCTTGCATTAATAGATAGAGTTGATCAAAAAGATTTAGAAGAAATAAACATTCATGAAAATTCTCTCGATGTGTTATGTCATCAAATTACTGGAATGTTGATGCAAAATGGAATAATGGATTTAGAGAAGATAGTAAAGATAACAAATAGAGCGTATCCATTCAGGAATACTCAAAAGGATGAAATAATTGAGACTATCAATCTGCTAAATAATCAAGGAATAGTAAGATTTGATGGAAAGACACTAAGAAGGGGGTATAAAATTTTCGAGTATTATTATCAAAATTTATCAACGATACCCGATTCGGTTCAGTTTGAAGTAATAGATGTGTCAAAAAAAAGAATTGTAGGAAGATTAGATCAATTATTTGTTGGAGAATATGCTGAACCGGGTGAACCATTCATTTTAAAGGGAAATTCATGGAGAATAGTGTCAATTGATGATGATAAGATGTCTGTGCATGTGGAGCCAATGTTTTCAGATGTATCAAGAGTACCACACTGGATTGGAGAACTAATACCGGTTGAATATAAGACCGCTCAAAGAGTTGGACAATTAAGAAATGAGATTTTAGAGAATGTAGAGAACAGAATAAGTGAAGATCAGAAATTAATTATTGAAGATGCAAAGAATACTTTAGGAATAATTCCTGATGATAAGACAATAGTCATTGAACAATCAATTGTAAGTAAATCAATAGTGATACACTCTTGTCTTGGTTCAAGAGTAAATCAAACACTTTCTACACTATTGTCGACTATAATATCATCAAAAAATGGATATCTAGTAGATTCAAAGTCCGATGCATATAGAATATCATTATCTTCACAAGGACAATTATCACAGGCATACATAGAAGAAACATTAAACCAAGATATAGATTTTAAAAATATTTTAGAAGTTGCAGTAGTTGGAACTCATCCACTTAATTGGAAAACATGGCATGTTGCAAAAAGATTCGGAGTAGTAAGTAAAGATTCAAAATATGATAAAAGAGCAGCACGTCTAATTAAAGAGAGATTCAAAGGTACGCCATTAGATAAAGAAATAATGAGAGAATTAATTCTCGAAAAATATGATTTAAAGAATACATTAAACATAATGCAAGATATTAAAGAAGGTAAAATAAAAATAAAATATGTTAAAGTATCAGAATTCTCAATGCTAGCCAAACCAATTTTAGATTATGCAAATACGTTTGCAGCTTTACCAATAACGGTTGAAAAAAGCATTATTGAATTAGTAAAAAAAAGGCTTGAAGAAACAAATAATAAATTACTATGTTTAAGTTGTGGAATTTGGGAGACAGTAATCAAGCCAAAAGACATAATTGAAAAGGACGTACATTGTCCAAGATGTAAATCAAGAATTGTTACAAGAACATATATTACGGATATGGAAATTGGGAAGATTATAAAAAAGAAACAAAAAAAGAAAAAATTAACACGTGATGAGAATATATATTACAGAAAATTATGGAAAGTTTCATCATTAATACAGAATTATGGTAAAGAAGCCATACTGACATTATCAGCTTATGGAATAGGACCAGATACTGCTGCAAGAGTATTGAGAAATAAGACCGATGAAGAAGATATGTTCAGAAAGATATATTTTGCAGAAAAAGTTTATGTTACTACAAGAGGTTTTTGGAAAGAATGAAACAAGGAAGAAAAACATATTGTATTTCACACGGAAAAGATGTAGATGGAATAGCATCAGCGTCAATCGTGAAATTAGCCAATGGAGCAAAAACATTTCTCGTTAATTATGATAAAATAATTCAAATACTTGAAAAGATTCCAGATAATGCAGAACTTTATGTTTGTGATTTAGGAATGAATGATTCGATTGCAGAGAGGTTCATTGAGGAATGTAGTCGAATTACAAAGAAAGGAAAAGTAACTTACATAGATCATCATATTTTAAAACCGTCTACTAAAAGAAAATTATTGAAAGCAAAAGTAAAATTAGTTCATTCAAGAAAAGAATGCGCAGGAGTGTTAACTTATGAACATCTTAAAAAGCAAGTTCCAAAAGGAGCTTCAATATTAGCATGTTACGCAGCAATAACAGATTATTTAGATAACCAAAAGATTGCGAAAAAGCTGATAAGCAATTATGATAGACAACTACTACTTCTTGAATCTACAATGTTAGCATATGCATTAGCATATGATGGAGCAAAACCACAATTTGGAAATAAAATCGTAGACGCATTTCAAGATTTATGTTTTCCACATGAAATCAAAGATGTTTCGGTTTTAGCCAATAAACAAGCTGAAAGAATGAAGAACATAATGAAAACAATAAATTCTGATGCAAAAAGTTATAAGAATTTTGCATGTATGGAATCAACTAATCCAACAATTGGATTAGTCGCAAATATGATTATAGGAGAATTAGATGTTCCAGTAGCATTTGCTTATAGACACAATCCAATTGGGCATTATGAGATGTCATTTCGAGCAAGATATGATTCTAAGGCAGAATTAGGAAAGATTGTTGCAAAGATAACTCCGGAATTAGGAGGAATGGGAGGAGGTCATAATAAAGCATGTGGCGCACGGATTCCAGACGACAAATTAAAGAAATTTATTAAACTATTTTCTGAAGAATTAAAGAAATAATTAAGGTGCAGGTTTGATAAATCCTGAATCCATCTGACTACGAGTAATATTACGAGAACGTGTAATTATTTCTAAGGCATTTTCATAGACTACAGATTTATCTAATTTTATTTGAGCTACGCCTTCTTCTATAGCCTGCATTGCGACAGCTGCAGCTTCATGAGCAAATAATTCAAGTTCGTCCATTTTAGGAACAATATGATTTTCTGAGAGTCCGGTTTTTTCAGCATAAGACGCAATTTCATATGCGGCAGCTAAACACATTCCATCAGTAAGTTTTAAGGCACGAACATCAAGTGCACCTCTAAACAATCCAGGAAAACCTAGTGAATTATTAACCTGATTAGGAAAATCTGATCTTCCAGTAGCAACTATCGCAGCTCCGGCGTTTTTTGCTTCCCAAGGCCATATTTCAGGTACTGGATTTGCACATGTAAATACAATAGGACTATCAGACATGTCTTTAATCCAGGATTCTTCAATAACTCCAGGACCAGGCTTAGAGAGAGCAATACATGCGTCCATATTTTGTAAAGATTCTTTAATACCTCCAGTAAGTTGATCTTTATTCGTTGTTTTAGCAATATTCCATTTGGCAGGATTATTCTGTATATCGTCACGATTTAAATTAAGTATACCACGACTATCAACTACAACTATATTTTCAATATTTACACCTGCTTTAGAGAGAAGTCGAACTAAAGCGACATTAGCTGCACCACTTCCAATTAAACTAATTTTAAGAGTTTCAAATTTTTTGTTTACAAATTTAGCAGCATTAATCATTCCTGCAATTACAACAAGAGCAGTTCCTTGCTGATCATCATGCCAAACAGGAATAGGTAAAGTTTGTTGCAATTCAGAAAGAATATCAAAACATTTTGGACTTTCTATATCTTCAAGATTAATTCCGCCAAAGGTTGGTGCAATAACTTTACAAAATCGTATAATTTCGTCTTTATCTTTTGTATCTAACATTATTGGTACTGCATCAACACCTCCTAGATATTTAAAAAGAAGAGCTTTACCCTCCATAACAGGAAGGCCGGCTTCAGGACCTATATCTCCCAAACCAAGGACACGTGAACCGTCACTAACAACAGCAATAGAATTACCGCGATTGGTATGTTCGAAAACTTTCTGTTTGTTATTACTAATATCTTTACATGGAGCTGCGACTCCAGGAGAATACCAAACAGCAAAATCATCAAATGATTGAACAGAACATTTTAACATAGTTTCAATTTTACCCTTGTAATATGGATGTAATTTAAGAGCATCTTCGCCTGGTTTTTTAGCTGCTTTCTCTAATTCTTTTGTATTTTTTTCTGACAAATCAATTAAAATTAGTGTTTATGGGTTTTTATCTGTTTATGAAGTTATCTCTAGAAATGACAACTTAACATTAGACATATAAATAGAGCAAAGTATCCACAAATTAACTTGAAAATAGCAATAATTGGATTAGGAGTAGCTGGTTCATATTTACTACATACATTAAGCAAAGAACATGATGTAAAGGGATTCGAGATGCAAGAAGCAGGAGAATTCAATGCAGTGTGTGCATGGGGTGCAGCAAAAAGTGAAATGGAAAGAATTTTCGAACGAATCAATATTGATTTTGATAAGTATGTATTTTTTAATGGTAACAATATCAATCTAGAATTAAAGGGAAAGATAAGAAAGGTTGGATGTAAAGGCCTTGTAACGTATGATAAACATCAATTAGAATTGGATTTAACAAAAGGTCTTGATGCGAATTACGGAAAGAGAATTACACCAGAAACATTTCCATCAGAAGATTATGATTTAGTCATTGATGCAACGAGTTTACAAAGAGTAATGTTACCAAAAATTAATGATCAACTTCTTGTTCCATGTGTAGAATACATGGTAGAATATGAAAAATTACCTTATGATGACTTTTATGTAAAACCGTTTAGTACTGCAAGTGGATATTTCTGGTATTTTCCATTAATGAAGAATACTGCATATGTAGGAGCAGGAGACTATTATCGAAAACATAATGAAGAATTAGATTATTTCAACAAGAAACATGGAGGAAAGATTGTTAAAAAGATAGGAAGGCCAATCAGACTATCTGCGCCAGAAGTCTGTCAGCCATTTTCACAAGGGAATATAGTAGGTGTAGGAGAGGCAATTGGTACAGTATTTCCATTAATTGGAGAAGGAATAATTCCAAGTCTACAATGTGCAGAGATATTACACAGAAATATTGACAACATTACTAGATATGAAGAAGAAGTGAAGGAACATTTCAAAGTATATTCAGACGTATACAAAGTGATTAAATTAAAAATGAATAACAAGTTAGGTCCTTATACATTTATTAAAAATTCAGGTGCAGTTTGGAGCACATACAGAACTATGAAAGAACAAGAAGAAAGATTTGGGTTAGAAGTAAGAGTGAGAGATATGGCAGAAATTCTACTAACTCAATTGTAATCTTTATATCAAGGTATATTCTAGTAAAAAGTGATAATATTATGATAAATGTAAAGTATTATTTAATTGGTGTTAATTTAATTGCCCGAAACTATAGTAAAGTATTTAGCGAAACTAAGTTTTGAGATCGATGGAGCAGTAGACAAAGCAGATATTATTGGTGCAATATTCGGCCAAACAGAAGGCCTATTTGGACCAGAAATGAATCTGAATGAGCTCCAAAAGAACTGGAAAGTTGGAAGAATCGAAATCACTATAGAATCACAAAATGGTAAAGCTAGTGGATCAGTTACGATTCCTATGAGTACAGATATATCAACAGTATCGTTGATTGCAGCAGCTGTAGAGCAGATTGATAAAGTAGGTCCTTGTGGATCAGAATTTAAGCTATTATCAATAGATGATGTAAGAGCAGTAAAAAGAAATGCAATCATGGAACGTGCAAAACAGATTTCAAAAGACTGGGCTACAAAATCATCGAGTGAAGGTGAGGATATGTTAAAAGATATTTCAGAGTCTACATTACAAAAAGGAAAAGTTTTAGCATTCGGTAAAGACGAATGTCCAGCTGGTCCTGCAGTAAACACATCAGATGAGATCATCGTAGTAGAAGGAAGAGCAGATATATTGAATTTGATGAGAATAGGAGTCGAAAATACTATAGCGGTAGAAGGAACGAGTGTACCTCAGACGATTATTGATTTAGCGAAAACAAAGAGTTTATCTGCATTTCTAGATGGAGATAGAGGAGGAGATTTGATCCTAAGAGAGTTAAGTAGTGTTGTAAAACTAACAAAGGTTTCAAGAGCGATAAGAGGGAAAGAAGTAGAAGAACTTACACCTATGGAATTACAAGAATGTTTAAACAAATCTGAAGGATTTGATGATAATAGAAGAAATAGAGATAATTATCAGAGGCGTGACAATTATCAAAGACGCGATAATTATCAGAGGCGTGACAATTATCAAAGACGCGATAATTATCAGAGGCGTGACAATTATCAAAGACGCGATAATAATTCATGGGATAGAGATGAAGCCCCTGTAGAAAAGAACTTTTCAGAGGTTGAAGAAATGCCTGTTGAACTTGTTACTAAAGCAAAAGAAATACTAACAGAATTAGAAGGAAGTCTAGAAGCACATTTGTATGATTCAAGTATGAATGAAGTACTAAAAGTTCCTGTAAACGAATTAGTAAAAACACTCGAAGATAGTAATGATTCAGAACATCTAATATTTGATGGAATTGTTACTGAGAGATTAGTTGAATTAGCAGATACAAACGGTATAAAATCTATAGTTACAAACAGAATAGGAAACGTAAAGAATAATAAAACTTCTTTAAAGATAGTTACATTTAATCAAATAAGATAAATAATGTTAATTAATAGGCTTAGAAAAAAGCCTGGAATAGCTGTTGTAACACCTGAAAGTATTGAGGATTTATGGGTACTAAGGAGAATTCTGAAAAATGGAGATATAATCACTAGTCAAACAAAACGAGTGATAAAAAATCAAAAAGAATTTACGAGGCCGGACAAAGGTGAAAGAATTAACGTTAAATTATCAATAGAATTAGAAAATATTTCCATAGATCAAGTATTAGAAAGAATTCGTATATCGGGTAAAATAACAGAAACAACAGATGAATCAATAAGCAAGGGATCATATCATTCATTAAATATAACATTAGGAAATTCAATTGCAATATCGAAGAAAGAATTAGAGGATTTTCAAATTGGATTATTAAAAAAGAGAGGTAAAACTTCAGACAGATATATTATAATGACATTAGATAGAAGGCAAGCAGGCGTAGGACTAGTTACGGGAACACATTTACGGGTTTTTCCTGATATTTTATCAGGTTTAGCCGGAAAAATGTACAAAACAAAAGCAACTTTTGATACATTTTTTGATGAATTAATAAAGAATATTACAAATATTGATGGAGACAATACAAATATTGTAGTTACAGGTCCAACTGAAGTAAAAAGAGCATTCGTCAATTATGTAGGAGAAAAGAAACAGAAAATTCATAAAAAAATTACAGTGATTGATGGAATTGACTTAGCAGGACAAGAAGGAGTGTATATGGCTTTAAAACATCCTGCGATTAAGGAATTTATGAAGAATTCAGAATTATCATCAGCGTCATTAGCAACTGAAGAAGCTATAAATAAAATTTCTAAGAACGATAACAGAGTATACTATAGTTTTAAGGATGTGAAGAAAGTTGCAGAAATGGGAGCAATTGAAAAAGTCATGATATCGAGTAAAATTTTTGAGTTAACTGAGGAAGAAGAAGTAATAACACTACTCGATAAGATTGAGAAATTTGATGGTAATATCTATCTTTTAGATAGTTCTACAGAAGTAGGTAAACAAATAGATTCCGTGGGAGGAATAATAGCGTTATTAAGATATCCAGTCTATGAAGTAGATTGAATTAACCAATTCAAATAGGAATCATTAACATTATCAACTTCAAAATCAATAATTTCAGGAATATCATAACCATGTTTATTAGAAATAAAATTACGTAATTTAGAAACATTAGAACTTGTTGTTTTAAAGATTACAAGAAACTCGTTGGAAGACTCTATGGAATTTTTCCATGAATAAATAGAATCAACAGGCAGGATATTTGCACAAGCGGCAAATTTTTCTTGAATTGCAGTATGAGAAATTTCTTTTGCTTCATCCATTGTAGAAAATGTCGTGATAAGAACATTACATTTCATAAGAATAGTATGTAAAACTATTGAATAAAGGTAATCTTATACAAACTATTAGATTAACTCAAATATTCCTTCACGAATAAGTCTAATTGCAACTGCGCCTATTAAGAGACCCATAATACGTGAAATTGCTTGAGAACCATCTTTACCAAGGAATTTTAACAGACCAGAACCAAGCCTTATACTGCACCAACAAACAAAAATTGAAAGTGTAATAACAAAAAATTTCAGAAATAAACCAGACATAACAAGAACAAAACTAATACTGCCAGGGCCAGCAAGTATTGGAATAGCAAGAGGGAATACAGCAAGATTAGTTTCAGAATTTTTTTGAAGATAATTAGTATTACGACCAAGAACATAGTCAATAGAAAAAATAAGTAAAACTAGTCCACCAATTAATTTTAGATCGTTCATAGTAATTCCAAGTAGAATTAGTAAATATTCACCGAAGAAACCAAAACCAAGCAGAATAAAAGTAGCAATTATTGCAGATTTGTTAACAGTTGAAATGCGTTCTTTTTTAGACAATTTATTAGTTAGTGATGAAAAAACAGGTATGTTGCCAACAGGATCGAGGATAGCTAGAAGTGTAATTAATGATTGAAGAAAAATTATGAGATTAATGTCTGCAATGGAAGTCATACATAATTAAATAGATGCCAAAGAATAAATCTATTTAGAAGAGAGAGTTAACATATACTATGGAAAATAGATGTACGAAATGTTCTGGAGATCCAGTATATTTTAGAAAGTATTCAGGGGAGAGATTATGTTCAGACTGTTTTTCTAATTCAATTATTGAAAAAGCAAGAAGAACCATAAAGAAACACAAGATGTTAAAGTATGGAGAAAAGATTGCAGTTGGAGTATCAGGAGGGAAAGATAGTCTAGCGTTGCTTGATATTTTAGTAAAAATGCAAAGAGAAAATGAATATGAATTAGTAGCTATAACAATTGATGAAGGAATTAAAGATTATAGAGATGAAGCAGTAGAATTAGCAATAAAAGCATGTGAGAAGTATGATGTAAAACATGTGAATATGTCATTTAAAGAGTTATTTGGATTTACATTAGACAATGTTTTAGAGAATAGAGATGACAAAAAGACTACATCATGTTCGATTTGTGGTCCTTTAAGAAGAAGAGGTATTGAATTAGCCGCTAAAAAAATTGGTGTAAACACAATAGCAACAGGACATAATCTA
>Ga0310344_10004431_pt1 | contig 10445 bp, 6 predicted proteins | sample HC15DNA20200_MG_FD_203801 | JGI IMG/M metagenome (GOLD analysis project Ga0310344, IMG submission 203801) | Marine microbial communities from station ALOHA, North Pacific Subtropical Gyre - HC15-DNA-20-200_MG | ecosystem: Environmental > Aquatic > Marine > Oceanic | place: Pacific Ocean: North... | reverse complement strand
CGAAGCAACAATAAAGCTTCCCCCTCCAGAGGCTGATTCATCGGCAATCCGCACTATGGTTGCAGGAGCTTGCCTCGGAGCAGCTGCAGGACTGGCATTAGTCCTTTGGACCTGGCGGAGATAGAATCAATAATGAATGAACGTTACTTGGTAATAGAATGACAGCTCTCTTAAGCAGGCTAACACAACCGACCACATTTGGAGATGCGATGAGTCGCTGGATCAAGGGGCTGTTACCTCTCTTCGTGGCTCTCATGCCTGCTGGGTGCAGCACAGACACCTCTTCCAGCCAACGGGGCACAGATGCTACTACTGCAGCACTGCTGACGGAGCCGATTGGAGAGCTTACGCAAGTAGCCCCCGCACTAGAGCCTGAGCCTATCTCTGAGGAAGACCGGCTCCCTATAGGAGAGCTCGGCTACGATCAGGGAAGCCAGGATGCCCTTGTGAGAATAGTAGAAATGTCAGACTACGGGTGTGGGTTCTGTCGCAAGTTTCAATTGGAAACATTTCCCATACTACGTGAGGAATTCATAGAGACCGGGAAAGTTCTATGGAAATTCATACCCTTTGATAATGGCATGTTTGATAATTCGCCCGCGGCTACCGAGGCCGCAGAGTGCGCGCTTGAGCAGGGGGCGTCTGAATTCGAAGCATTAAATGAAATGATCTGGACTGACCAAACATCCTGGAAACGAAGTGACAATCCGGAACCAGTCTTGCGTGACATGGCCCAAAAGGCAGGCGCAGATATCATAGAGTTTGACGCTTGTCTGGCTAGCGGTTCTCGAAGTGATCGGATTGCGAGTGCAAACAGTACTGCCACCCGGCTTGGCGTGCGCGGCACGCCAAGCTTCTACCCCCTAGGATTTCCGCCCATTGAGGGCGCCCTGCCTACTGAGGTATTCCAAAAAATTCTAGAGCTCATGCACCAGGAGATCAGTGCGGGAACAAGAAACTAGGTTCGGTCCCTTGAGCGTCTTATTTAACAGAGGAGCCATGCAACCCAGTCTCAAAGATATTTCAGTGGTGCTGGTCTTGCTGGCAACAGTGGCCTGTGGACCGATTACGCCGACTGGGTACAGCTGCCAGCCAACAACCACGACAATCACCCTGCCCGAAGAACTTTATGAAACAAGTGGCGTGGCAATAAGCCTTAAGCACCCTGGAGTGTTTTGGACGCATAATGATGGTGGGTCAGTGCTTACAGCGATCGATTCTGAGGGCCAGTTGCTTTCTCAGATTATGATTCAGCCGCCCCTAAGAGACTGGGAGGACATCGCTATATCCGAATGTTTTCAGAATAGCTCGTGCCTCTACCTCGCTGATACGGGAGATAACCGTGAGAGACGGCGCGCAGGGTCAATCAGCATACGCCGTCTGGAGGAGCCTGGCCTTCTGGACACCAGTGACCAAAGCTTAGCGGAACTTAGTACCGACGTTTTTCCCTTAAGGTTGCCTGATGGCCCTCGAGATATCGAGGCACTTTTTGTCCTATCAGAGGAAGAAATCTACCTTGCCACCAAAGGTCGCAACGACCCAGTCTCGGTGTACCGCTACCCACCGCCCCTTCGTTCTGATACGGTCACCCTTGAATTGGTGCAGGAACTCTCACCTGGCGCCCGAGTGATTCCTCGCCAACTCACAGGCGGAAGCGTGTCACCAGAAGGCGACCTTATAGCACTGCGCACTTATGAATCAATGCAGCTATTCGAATTAGTCGAGAACAAACTTGTTCCTTTGCAAAACGGAGACATCGACTTACGTCCCCTGCTAGAAGCCCAAGGAGAGGGGATAGCGATCGGCCAAGATGGTCTATTCGTCCTGACTTCAGAGGCAGCAGGGGGAAGCCCACCGCAAATGAATCTACTCTACTGCTACCCAGAGGGCTCGTAGCCGACCCTATAAGCACCCTCTCATAGTAGTTCAGGAATCCACTTTCTTTAATGATTCCACTATAATCGCCCCCATGATAACTACATCTACACGCTCATATTCAAGTGGCCTGAATAACGAACCCTCCCGTCATAGTCTCTGGCTACTTCTTGCTGCTGGCCTAGGCCTAACCCAGATACTAGCTCTACCAGTTTTTGGCCAAGAAAGCCTCGACAACTACAAGATAGATGCCGTGCTTGTAAATAAGGCACCGGTGCTTGATGGCTCACTTGCGGACTCTGTATGGCAACTTGGAGCGCTAGTTGAGACATTCATCCAGCAAGAACCCAACGAGGGTTATCCGGCCAGCGAACGTACTGAAGTCCGGATCCTGCACGATGGTGAGACATTATATCTTGGAATCCTAGCCTACGATTCCAACCCCCTAGCACTAACCGCGACCGAGATGCGTCGGGACTCGGAGCAAATCCTCAGCGAAGACAACTTTCAAGTGATCCTTGATACATTCAGGGATTCTCGCTCCGCTTACATGTTTGTCACAAATCCTCTTGGAGCAATGTTGGATCAGCAGGTGACTAATGAAGGAGAAGGAGCTCTTTACGGCAGAGCATCTTCTAATATCAATCGCGACTGGGACGGAGTTTGGGAGGTAGCTGCAAAACAGGTATCAAGTGGCTGGATTGCAGAAATAGCGATCCCGCTGATCACTCTGCGTTTCCCTGAATCCGAACCGCAGAGTTGGGGGATCAATCTCATGCGCAACATTGGCAGAAAGAACGAACAGGCGTTCTGGTCGCCAATCCCAAAAGCTTACAGCATAACACGTGTGAGCCTCGCAGGAACGCTAGACAATCTTACCTCGCTTAACCGGGGCCGTGATCTTCGGATCACTCCATTCGTGACTGGTGGAGCAAGCCGGATTCAGAGCGCGGGAGAGACTAACGATGACCTCCAGCGCGACCTAGGTATAGATCTCAAGTACGGCGTTAGTGCAGGCCTGAATCTAGATGTCACGATAAATACCGACTTTGCTCAAGCAGAGGTCGATGACGAACAAGTAAACCTGACGCGTTTTGCTCTCTTTTACCCCGAGAAACGAGACTTTTTCCTTGAGAATGCCGGCCAGTTCAATGTTGGCTCAGTATCTCCTTTCAATCGTCTCGCTGATCTGTTCTTTACTAGACGGATCGGGCTTTCAGATACGGGTCAGACCGTACCCATTATTGGAGGAGCCCGGCTAACTGGTAAGGTTGGCCGTAACGACATCGCCATAATGGATGTTCAAACAGGTGGGGTATTTGAAGAGTCAGGGGAGAATTTTTTGGTTGCCCGGTACAGCAGGAATATACTGACACGGTCCAAGATAGGCGCCCTGCTTATCAATAAGGCCCAAACCAAAGGCCCTCGTTACAACCGGACTTATGCTCTTGATATGACGCTTGCACCACACGCTGGCCTGACTGTAAGCGGCTTCCTCGCTAAAACAGAGACTCCCTCCATTAGCACCGGTGATATGGCCGGGTACCTCAACGCGACATGGCTAAGTCAAAATTGGCGTATTTATGGTGAGTTTGCTGACTTTCAGGACAACTTCAATCCGGAGGTGGGGTTTCTCCCTCGCAGAGGAATACGCACAACCAAGCTACACATGGAGTGGAATCCGCGTCCTGACCAATGGGGCATCCGCGTGATTCGCCCGATGTATAATATTGTTTATACCACTGATCAGCAGAACCGACTTCTGTCCCGTCGCCACCACTTTATGAGCGGTACCGAGTTCGATAATGGTGCATCGCTGAGTATCTGGTATAACCGACACTACGAACGCCTTGACCAGCCTTTCACAGTTCGAAAGGACGTAACTATTGCACCGGGTGCTTACCGGTATGGGCAGCTACGGCTTTCATTCAACAGCAATCCCGCACGACGAGGTTATTACGAACTCATGTTCGCTCCTCAAACCTTCTTCGATGGGACTCGCATCGATATGAATGCTACTGTAGGGGCTCGAGTAACAAACCGGTTCTCCACTCAAGCTGCATATACAAGAAATGACATCGACCTTCCTTCAGGTCAGTTTAGGGTTCACCTGGCATCGTTTCGCGTGGACTATGCTCTGTCGCCAAAAGCCACTCTCCGGACCCTGACCCAATACAACTCCTCAAGTGAGCAGTGGGGAACAAGCGCTCGTCTGCGTTATACATACAAACCTGGCAGTGACGTCTACCTGGTGTATGATGAAATTAGGCGCGACCCTGAAGACCCTACCGGCCTGCTTGAGTTTAAAGATCGCAGACTCATGTTGAAGGTCTCACATTTATTGTCCCGGTAGAATTTCACTCTCCGATGTCATCCTGGCCGGATGATCAAAACGACTAGGACCGTTAGCTCCCCCCGAATAGTTCTCCGAAGAAGTCTCCTGGATTCCAGGTGGGCCGTACCGTTTCCTGGGCTATGATATAGCCGGTCAAAAAGTTCACACGAGCATGCGCAGCACCTGCCTCGAAATCGAAGCCTTGGCCAACCTCATCGAAGGGTGTGTGATACAGGTTTTGGCGGAAGGCCGTATTGATTGCTCCGCCATCCAGGTTTGGATCCCCCGTCTCAAAACCACTTTTGATGAATAGTGCTGGAATACCCCGTCTTACAAAGCTGAAGTGGTCACTCCGGATGAACAGCACCTGTTCAGGAATTGGGTCCGGCCCGATCGCTAGCCCAAGATGTTCTGACGCAGCGCGAACCGGTGAAGCCAAAGTTGAGTGTTCCGCCCCATAGGGAACAATGTCCCGCAGCGGATGGAAGAGAAACGGCATGTCCAAAGAGAAGCTAGCAATTAGGCTCGGCACCGTCGGATTCTCCACAAAATAATCAGAGCCTAGTAGGCCCCATTCTTCTGCCGTCGGGATCAGAAACAGAACCGAGCGCCGAGGTTTCGTTGGCAAGCTAGAAAATGCCCGAGCGATCTCCAGGACGATCGCTGTCCCTGAGGCATTATCATGAGCACCGTTGTAAATGGCATCCCCGTCTACCTCGACCCCGACCCCAAAGTGATCTACGTGGGCTATGTACACGACGTGCTCATCGCGAAGCGCAGGGTCGCTTCCCTCAACGCGTGCTATAACATTCCAGCTATCGACCCTGCGATGACTACTCCTTGTAGTGATCGATACCCGTGTCGCCAGATCAAATGCCTGTGGTGTGCTTTCCGCTGCTGCAGTAAAAGCTTCTTCAATGGGCTGTGGCGCCCCCGCAAAAAGCTTGCGGGCTGCGGGATGGTTGAGCGAAGCCGACCCCAAAATTCCCTCGTTACCTCTACCGTAACGACTCGAATTATTGGGATTCTCTTCGCTATCAAGCCACGCAAAACTCCCGCGTTTGGAGCGCGCTAGATTGACTTCCCATCGGAACCTCGGATCTCCTGGATAGGTGAAGCTTAAAATTCCAATAGCTCCACGAGCTACTGCCTCACTCTGCTTCGTTGCCCCTGAGGAGTAGTACGCTCTCTCATTACTGGGAAATGCTGGAGGTGCTCCAGTGAGGTACGCCACTATTTTCCCTTCAACATCGATGTTGGCGTAATCGTCGTAACCAAGCCCTGGGGCACTGACTCCATACCCTACAAAGACAACAGCAGCCTCTGAGACGCTCACGGTCTCCCGAAGGGGATCAGGACTCAAGTAAAAATCCATACCGTATTTGAGTTCCTCAACACCGGAAGATGAAGAAATTCCCATGACGCTCTCTTCTTCTACCACAAGACTCTCACGAAGTGGGACAGGTTGTTGATAGGTCCCATCGATACCTGCCGGCTCTAACCCAAGAGCGCTGAGAGATGTTTCCACATAGTGTGCAGCCCCGCTGAAGCCACGGGTTCCTGGAGCTCGACCCTCTAGAGAATCATCTGCAAGAACGCGAATGTGATGATCAATCGCTTCGGGATGAATCTCATCCAGAGCTGCCTGGACAGTAGGTATATCAAGAGCCACGACTTCCGACTCTTCCTGGCTTCTACAACCAGTGAGGAGAAAAAGAACCGGGAATAGCCATACTAAAGGAATGAATCGGTTCATGAACGTTACTCCTCCTCTAAGAAAGATGCTGCCTGGTTTTGCAGACTCATTCTTCGTTCTCTATCTGCCTAGAATGATAGTGTTGGTAAATAAGGGTAAAACAACCCCTGAGGATCATCAGGCCCCCCGCCCAACCCCAAACCTGCCCTGAAACTCCTTTGGGGTCAGTAGCAAAACCCCAGACAGTGGTTTCAGCAATGAGAAGACTTCCTAGGCCGATCAGGATATATCCTGATCTACTCGTCCCCTCGTACCAAATTCTTTTCACTTCTCAACAGGGTGGATGGGTGACCGTCTCACCGTCTTCAAACCATTCACCACACTTCAAACCGTTCTTGTGGATCCCCTTCGACTTCAACTGACCGTTTTCGTAGTAGTACCACTCATACGGTCCGTCGAGTTGGTCGTCCTTATAGGTCTCTTTCTTCGACAACCGACCGTCGTCGAGATACGTCTCAGAGGGTCCGTGTAGTTTCCCGTCCTTGAGGATCCCCTTCGACCTACTCCTCAACTTACCGTCGTACCAATACTCTTCTGTGGTCATCTTCATCAACAACTGACCATTCTTCCGATACTCTTCACCCGTCGTCTTCTCCCACAACTGACCGTTTTCGTGGTACCTTTCAACTGATCCTACCCCCTTGGACCTCTTCAACATCAAATTATTGATTGGGTCCCAGGACTCTCCATCTGTCATCGTTCCTTCACCTCCTGAAACAATCCACCTTCTCAGATTACGTTGACCTCCTGAGAAGGACCAGTTTCACCCTCCGGATGACCCTCAAATATCAACTATATCAACGTTGATATGATATTGATATGGTTGATATGATCCAATGATACCAACAGTTTTCGGGCTATCTACGGGTTGATCCAATAGTTGACCTTAATCATCAAGATATTGTCTGCGGCAACGTTGAACATGTCATCTAAATCCCTACCCAAGTCGAATGTACCTACCCATGGATATCGCGCATCCTGCCCACGGCCCGTGATCGAGTTGATTCGACGCTGCTGCCACACAAGGAATAGAGTCGCCCCTGGCCTCCATTCCCACCGAAGTACTGCATTCCCTAACAAGCTTCGGTAGCTAAAGTCACGGTCAGAGATCCAGAAACTTCCAGCGGGGCCTGCTCCGTCAGGGTCAATAGTGTAATGTCCGTCTTCCTCCTGACTTAATGTCCCTGAGTCAATGCCATATTTCTGGAAGTCAAACGTTCCAGGGGACTGAAATTCTTTGAGGTCGCCGTAGTCACCAACTGAGACGAATGGCTCTACATATAATTGAAGGGAAAGTCTAGGTGAGAATGTGGCATTCAATCTGGTCACCATTGAGAACCGCGTCCGATCTAATTCAGCGAATACATATCTGAACCCGAAAGTTCCAGTTGCTAGGGGATCTTCAATCCGACCCATATACTGAGCTGTTGAGTACGACCTGGTATAAGATGGGCCAAGGCTGAATTGAAAAATCTCTCTGACACGTGCACTTAGATTAAGCTCTACGCTCCTATTCCAATCACCGGCATCACTTGTTCTCCATGAATATGTAAGTCGGGGCACCACAGCTTTTCTACTGTCCGAATTGATACTGACATTCCCGGCAAAGCTGCTCGGAGAACGTGCCATCGGCCCACCTCGGGTCAGACGGTCGTCATCTGTCCAAGGGTCAATCTGAATTCTCATTGAAGTACGCCAATAATTAAGAAACTCCAGCAAGAGATTACTGTTCACGTTTGCGAAGACCCGCTTGCCCGCAAAGTTCCAGATAGCGTCTGGGCTAATACTGATATTCCAGGACCGTAGAATATTCCCAGGATCTATTTCATTGAACTGGTAGTGCGTATCGAAGAGAATACGGTCGGCGTGTGACTGAAATCCAAGATCATTAACCTCAAACCCGGGGCTCACGAATGCGATGCCGTTGCGCATCGTGAACGTGCCCGCCTGTTTTCCTATGTATCCCATTGCGTAAAAACCCTTCAGAGATCTGGCGAATGAATCCACTGCCAGGTGTTCGGCATCCGGCCTTTGGTAGTATCGAGCTGATGCCTGCTGAGTACGTAATATTTGATCTTCAGCGCCACGTACATAGCTACCGGCCAGAGCCCCGCTGAAGAGCCACATGCGATCAGTCGATTCGTGAGCAAAGTCGAGTCCTCCAGTATAGGCAGAGGAATGCAACCTGTTCACAAGATTTGTTCCTGAAAGGTCACGGTTCACAGCTGTTCCTATTACCCCAAACCGAGTAGCCCCTCCTTCTACCTGGCGTCGTAGCCTCATAATGAAATTATTGGCTGCTGGCTCTACCAGAATTTCGTGGGGCTCCCCATCCGTAGTGGTGTAGGAGGCCATCTCTGTCCCTGTAACCGCTTCCATAATCCCTAGAGACCAGCCGTTGCCGACTTGCCCCGTCACTTTAGCAGCCCCGAGGATCGTTGTGGCATTTGGCACCTGGGAAAAGACCGCTTCTGCGGGAACACTGCCTCTTGGGGAGCGACCAATCCTTCGGGAGTAGGCTAGCTGCGGAGGCCGGCCGACGCTTCCCATGGGCCCACCTTCGCTGAAGCTAAAGATACTCGCACCTTCCACGAAGAAAGCACGTCGTTCAGAGAAGCGTGTTTCAAAGGCTGTTAGGTTGATCACCGCTGGATCTAGCTCCACCTGCCCAAAATCTGGATTAACTGTCGCATCCAAGGTCAAGTTAGATGCAAGTCGATATTTCAGATCTAGACCGGCCCCTCCAAAATGATCTGCTCCGCTTCGGTACGGGTTATCAAAACCCAGACCAGTAGATTTTCCACCTGGTCGGTACTCTCCACGAGCCGCGACATACGGGAGCATTTCTAGGCGCCGACCTGGCTCTATAGCATTTATACCGTGCAAATGACCAAACCTAGAAACCCCAGAGCGCTCTAGATTCGGAGTGAAAGGGAATGTAGCGTTCTCTTGATTCCGATGAATGTTCCGCTCGACCTGGATACCCCAAATCTGCTGTTCTTCTCGGCTGAACCGGAGTTGGCTGAAGGGGATGCGCATTTCTACAAACCATCCCGAATCAGAGATAGAAGTCGCCAACTCCCAAACTGGATCCCATGAGGTGTCGCCTCTACCAGTCCCATTCCCTCGTACGACCGCATCACCCTTCACTCCGGAGGGATTTGTCCAAAAACGGTAACCGGTTTCATGATCGTGATAACTGTCTAAAAGAATGACGAATGAATCTGAGTCACCTAATTGAGCGTCTCGACGAGCTAACCGAGTCGTCACGGGGTTTTGGTCGCTTAGCTCAGCACCGATGTAGATAGCATCCTCATCATAAACAATGCGCACTTCCGTCCTTTCTGTTACGGGCTCACCCTCAAACGGTAGCGTTTGAAGAAACTCCGAAAGCGGAGGCGCCTGCAACCAGACCTCCTCGTCAAGAAAACCGTTAACAATCAAGGACTCGCCAGTTTTGACTGCTCTGACAACCGGTGCTGAATCGTGATCATATCCACCTTCCATAACGCCACTCCCTGAGCTTTGCTCAACCTGCAGCGCTGATGCTGGGGAAGAAATCAAAGCCAGAACCCCAAACACAAATAAGGCGACCGGCAGCTGAGACCAGGGACGCAAGACTTGATGTATATATGTCAACCTAAAGTTCCGACTTTTCATTGAGTGGGACAGGTACACTGTAGACATTTGCGATAGATAAATGGAGTCTAGCGGCGAAGAACCTCCAACCATTAGGCCAATGGGCGCAACCCATGAGGGTACCGGGCAGGTCCTGACTGCTCGCCTGTCCGATATCCCCGGCAGGACGCTATGCCAACTTCATCTTAGTCAGGGTAGATTATAGGGATGACCCCTCATTTTACACTCATTGCCGCCTCGGGCCTATTCGTCGTGCTGTGTGCCATGACACTCCTTTGGCTCATTAGCTTGCGCCTCAAAGACGCCAGTATAGTTGATCCGTTCTGGGGCCCGGGCTTCGCACTTGCAGCATTGACTTACTACGTCGTCGACGGCGCTTACCCTGACCGGGGCTCACTCGTCTTGGGCCTCGTTACTCTGTGGGCAGCCCGCCTCGCTGTTCACTTATACGTGCGCAACAGACGAGAGGGCGAAGACCCCCGATACACAGCAATGCGCGAGGCGCGCGGGAAGCAATTTCCTCTAGTCAGCCTCTTCACCATTTTCTGGCTTCAGGCTTTTCTGTTGTGGATCATATCCTTCCCTATCCTTGGATCTATAGCCTCAGAAGCACCCCTCGGATTCTTCGACTTTCTTGGAGCAACCGTGTTTTTGATCGGGCTAATTATTGAGTCGATTGCCGACAATCAACTCACCTTATTCCGAGCTACACCATCCAACAAAGGTCACGTGCTTGACACTGGATTATGGCGTTACAGTAGGCATCCGAACTACTTCGGTGATGCCGTGCTCTGGTGGGGTCTATACCTGATAGCTGTCGGTGCCGAAGCCTATTGGACT
>Ga0310344_10004430_pt1 | contig 10445 bp, 6 predicted proteins | sample HC15DNA20200_MG_FD_203801 | JGI IMG/M metagenome (GOLD analysis project Ga0310344, IMG submission 203801) | Marine microbial communities from station ALOHA, North Pacific Subtropical Gyre - HC15-DNA-20-200_MG | ecosystem: Environmental > Aquatic > Marine > Oceanic | place: Pacific Ocean: North... | reverse complement strand
TCATTTGGCATTTCTGAGGTTCTGCATTTTGAAATTGCCCGTTGACATTTTGCAACTAGCGGGCACATGTCGGGGTTGACAGATTCATCAATTGATTCTGATCTCATGGTCTTAAGTTTTCGATTTTCCATTGGGCGCAAAAGTTGAAATGTATATGGATGCATTGGCCGTTTAAATATTTCTTGGATCGGAGCCTGTTCAAGTTTGCGACCTTTATATATAACTATTACCGTGTCTGCCAGCTGGGCTAGAACCCCGGGATCATTCGTGAGCAAAAGAGTTGATATGTTTGTTTCAGAAATTCTTCTTCTAAAATGATCAGAAATTTGAGCCTGCGTAATTATGTCTAGGTTACGCGTTATTTCATCTGCTATAAGCACTTTTGGCTGTAATATTGTCGACATTACTAGCATGACTTTTTGACATGCTCCTGCACTGAGTTCTCTGGGTTGCATGTCCATAACTTTACTGACGTTTTGCATTCCTATTTCATTCAAACTTTGTAATGTTAATTCATTAGATTCTTTGTAAGTCAGGTTCGTGTGGATTCGTATAGTTTCTCTTATCTGATCGCCAACAGAATCGGATGGATTAAGTATTGATGAGGAATTTTCAAATGTCATAGACATATCTTTCCCTCTAATAGAGCGCATTTCAGCCTCCGGCAGACTTAATATGTCCCTTTTCTCTAGATGAACAGTTCCTTTTTCAATGCGACCATTAGTGCCTATAAGCCGCATTATTGATAGACCTATAGTTGTTTTTCCTGAGCCACTTTCACCTATAATTCCCAGCACTTGTTTTTTCGACAGAGATAAAGAAATATTTTGAAGTGCTCTTTCTGTACCACCCGGCCTTTCAAAATAGGTGTGTAGATCTTTAACTAAAAGAATTTCGTCTTTTGCCATTTATATATTTAAACCTTTGCCAGCTCAATTCTTTTAAAATCAGCTTGATATGATACGACTAAACTTTATTGACTAATACGCAGCATAAATGTATAATCGACCTGTAACCATTTCACATTAATTACAAATATAACACGTATTTAATTGATAGTTTTGAATTGAAGTATAACGAGGTTAGGAATCATGGTATTAAGACCAGAACAATTTACAGAGAAAGCATTAGCAGTAATCCAGAAATCACAAGAGATACTTGCTGAGTATAAGCATACTCAGTGGGACACTGAGCATCTTCTATTAGCAATGCTAGATGAAAAGGATGGTGTGGCATTTGATTTATTTGATGGCCTAGGTGTGTCAATAGATTCATTTAGATCATCAGTAAAGCAGATTCTTGAATCTGTTCCAGTAGCAAATAAGCCGATAACACAGGTTTACATGACTCCTCGTATTGCAGCTGTTATGGAGACTGCTAAAAAAGAAGCAGAGAGACTCAATGACGAGTACATTAGCGTCGAACATTTATTACTTGCAGTGGTTAAGAACGAAGAAAACAATGGACGAGCCTTAGATAACCTTTTTAGCCAGTCTAATATTACGCTGGAAAAAGTTTATCAGTCGTTGCAGTCAGTTAGAGGAAGTCACAGGGTTACAGATCAGAGAGCTGAGTCTCGATATAGGTCTTTAGAAAAATTCAGCGTTGATTTAACTGATCTGGCCGAGAGAGGCAAGCTTGATCCGGTCATAGGTAGAGATGAAGAAATTACTAGGGCTATGCAAACCCTAATACGAAGAACAAAAAATAACCCTGTCGTGATAGGCGCTGCAGGTGTTGGTAAAACAGCAGTTGCTGAAGGCCTAGCTCAAAGAATCGTTACTGGAGATGTGCCAGAAGAGTTGAAAGGCAGGCGTGTATTAGCACTCGAAATGGGTTCTATGGTTGCCGGCAGTAAATTTCGCGGAGAGTTTGAAGATAGGCTAAAGGCTGTCCTTGATGAAATCAGGGAAGCTCGGGGAGAAATCATCTTATTTATTGATGAAATTCATACCGTGGTGGGGGCAGGAGCAGCAGACGGGGCAATTGATGCAAGTAACATGATGAAGCCTGCATTAGCACGCGGTGAACTTCAATGCATGGGAGCGACTACTGAAACGGAATACCGAAAGTACATTGAAAAAGATGCAGCATTAGAGCGGAGATTTCAAGCAATATTAGTGGACGAGCCTGATAGAGAAACCGCTGTAGAAATGTTGCATGCACTAAGGCCAAAGTATGAAGCACATCATAAGGTTTCTGTCAGTGATGAAGCAGTGAATACTGCAGTTAAATTGAGCCAGAGGTATATAACTGATCGAAATTTGCCTGACAAAGCCGTGGATTTGATAGATGAAGCTGCTAGTAAGCTAAGAATTGAATCTCAGGCGCTGGCTCCTAGTTTAAAAGAAATTGAAAATCAGCTTCGCAGATTGGAACATGAGGAGCAGGCATCTGCTCAAAGAGGAGAGTATCAAACTGCAGCGGAGCTCAGGTCCGAACGGCTTCGACTAGAAGACGAATACAAAAATCAAAAAAGTGAATCAGTCACTACAATCGACGGCGATATGGTTGTGACAGCTGACCAAATAGGAAGTTTGGTATCTAGCTGGACAGGTATTCCAGTACACCGGCTTTTGGAAACTGAAAGCGAAAGACTATTGCACATGGAAGATCGTTTGCATAATCGTGTAATTGGCCAGGATAAAGCTGTGTCTGCAGTGTCGGATGCTATTAGGAGAGCTAGGTCTGGATTGAGCGATCCTAATAGGCCGATTGGTAGCTTTATTTTCCTTGGTCCGACAGGTGTTGGGAAAACGGAATTAGCCAGGGCTTTGACACAGTACCTTTTTGATGATGACCAGAACTTGGTTCGCCTAGACATGTCTGAGTACATGGAGAAACACTCAGTTTCTCGGTTAATTGGAGCACCTCCGGGGTACGTTGGTTTTGATGAAGGGGGCCAACTAACAGAGGCAGTTAGAAAGCGTCCCTTTAGAGTTGTGCTTTTCGACGAGATTGAAAAAGCTCACCCAGATGTGTTCAATATTCTTTTACAGATATTAGAGGATGGTCGGTTAACTGACAGTCACGGGCGAACAGTTGATTTTAGAAACACTCTTGTAATCTTAACCAGCAACCTTGGCACTGCTGAGGCAGGCAAAGAATCGGTTGGGTTTGTTGCGCAGAGTGAATCGAAGCGTGAGCCTCAAAGAAGGATTAACGCTGTTAATGAAGCCTTAAAAGAAAAGTTTAGGCCTGAATTTCTTAACAGAATTGATGACGTGATTGTTTTTGATGCATTAACTGCAGATGAGATTGGGCAGATTGTTGATTTAATGGTAGCCGACGTTTCTAACAGGTTAGATGAGCGTGGTATAAACATTAAATTGACTAAGGCTTCTCGAGAATGGTTTGTAAACCACGGTTTTGACCCAGTGTATGGGGCGAGACCTTTGAGGCGTGCCATTCAAAAGAACTTGGAAAATGAGCTGTCTAAACAGATTTTGTCAGGCGAATTAAGTGAAGGCGATTCAGTTACCGTAAATGTGAGTGATGGCAAGCTTAAGTTCAGGAAGTCAAAGACTACTGCGAAAGCTCAATAACTATTCTAATTTAAATAAAATTAACTTTTAAAAATTAATAGTTATGTGTTTCTGTTGGTGATTGCAATAGAATGACCACCTGATCAAGTTTTAAGGCCATATTTATTTAATGAAAACTTTATCTTGGGACGCTGCCAGCAGGTTTTTTAGTCGGGTTTACTTAAGTGATAACTTCACGAGTAACCGATACGTCCAAGTTGCCTTTTTATTACTTGGTATTGGAATGGTTGTAGGGGCATACTTTTTAAAAGATGTCGCGAGCGGTTTAAGCACGGTTGGTTATCCCGGGGTATTTTTCCTAAGCTTACTTGGTAGCGCTTCTATGGTGCTTCCTGTGCCTGGTCTAATTTCGCTATGCACAGTTAGTGCGATATTAAATCCGTTTACATTGGGATTATTGGCGGCTATCGGCGAAACAATTGGAGAAGTTACAGGCTATGCCGTTGGGTTCGGGGGTAAAGGCCTTTTAGATAAAAGCAGGGTATATCGATGGGTTAAGAATTGGATGGAGAAAAGAGGGGGATTGGTAATATTCATCGTGTCAATTATTCCAAATCCTTTATTTGATATTGTCGGTATAGCTGCCGGCGCAACAAAATATCCTGTAAAAAAGTTTTTCTTAATAGTGTTTGTAGGGAAGATTCTTAAAGGATTAATAGTCGCTTATTCCTGCTACTATGGTATTCAAGCGTTGCCTTGGGTAGACTAATATCTGATGGTATAATTTTCGTTAATCATAATGAATCCTGAGCATTATTAATGTGCATTTATTCCGCAGTAGCTCAGTGGTAGAGCAGTCGGCTGTTAACCGACCGGTCGTAAGTTCGAATCTTACCTGCGGAGCCACTATTTATAAGAAAAAGAGGTTTACATAATTCTAAGAATATTCTTCTACACTTTTACCCTGTTTACTATTCTCAGTTTATTTGCATGCGCAGGGTCAACTCCGGCTAGCGAGCCGCAGGTTGAATCTCAGACGGAAGTTTCTGATTCAAATGATTCTCAGAAAGATTCCACCAGCGATACGTCTGATATTGCAGAAACAGAGACCGAAACTCAGTCTGCTAACACTGATGTTGTCGAAGCACAGGAATCAGTCAGCTCTGAGCAAGCTGTCGACACCAACGTTGTTGAGGAATCACAGGCTATTGATCAGGCAGAGATGGGAGTTTCTGATCCTGTTCCAGAATCAGACCAGAAAGACGATTTGGCCTTAGCTCAGCAAAGGTACCCTTTTGATTTAACTCAGCAGTTACTTACAGATCCTAGAGCTTGGCCCCGAGGATTTGATATGTGTTTGAGCCGATCGGGAATAGACATGAATTCCTTGCGAGATGCCAGATCTTTTTCGATTCCTATGCATGATGCAGCAGCTATGTGTCTTTTGATACTCGACATTGATCCAAGTTCTTTAATGTTTTCAGAATCAGTTGGAAGAGGACCTGAACCGGATGGGGCACCAGATGATGATCGTCGATCAGAAAGTGATGAACGAGATAGACCTTCGGAAGAAATGGATCGTGAATCTGAAGACCTAAACATAGATCAACATCAGGGTGACATAGCATTAGCAGTTCAAATGTATCCATCGAATTTAACTCATGATGTTTTGACACGCCGTATCCCTTGGCCTCCAGGTTTCGAGATGTGTTTAATCAGGTCGATTGACATGGACATACTAAATGATCATGATGCAATTACTGGTAGCATTCATGACGCAGCAGCATTATGCCTCCTGGCAGTGGAGGCTGACGTAGAAATTCTTTTGTCATCTGCTCCGGGAGGCGGCCAACATGATTCTCCTGATGGAGGTGAGGGACAGACTGACTATGGGCCGCAAAACGATCAGGATGGACATTACTCCTTGACTTTGAAAAAGCAATCATCAGTGTATGTTGAGGCTGAACCAACTACAATGACATCTTTTACCTCGGGGCAAGATGCTTCACTATGGTTGTCCGGGTATGGTTTTAATAAATCTGGAGGACCATCTCTATTTAATCATCCAGTTTCAATAGCATCTGACGGTAAGCGGTTAGCGGTAACTGACAGAAACAATAACAGAGTTTTAATATGGACATCTATCCCATCGAGTAATGTCGACCCCGATTTGGTTTTAGGACAGCCTAATTTTGAAACTCAGTTAGAGGGAAAGGGATTAGATGGCTTAGACTTTCCCGGCCAAGTAACTATGTCTCCTGACGGTAAAGTTTTAGTAGCCGATTCCGATAATCATAGAATTCTTGTATGGACTTCTTTCCCATCGAAATCAGGGCAAGCAGCAAATTTTGCAATTGATATCAATTCACTGATAAATGCCCAAAAAGCATGGCCTTGGGGAGTTTGGACTGACGGTGAAAAGCTTGTTGTCGCGGTTACAGATGGTGGAGATAATGGCAACAAACTTATTATTTGGAATGCGTTCCCTTCGTCAGCTTCTGTTCAGCCGGATCTGCATATTAAGTATGCTGGAATGGGGACTCCAAGAATGATTGTTTCGAATGGGGAATACATTTTGACTGGTGACGAGAATAGTAAGACAGAATGTGGCGACGGAGCAGGTAGCCATATTTGGGCAACTTGGCCAACCAAGACTAATCAAGCGCCGGATGCCTGTTTGTCTGGATGGGTTGGTGGAACAATTATTGGAGAAAAGTTAATTGCAATACAGCAAGGCGGCGAAAGTCTGGCTTGGTGGGATCAGCTTCCAAGGACTACCGAGGAGGCTTCGAGCAATAAACGTGAAGCTTTGCCGGGAGTAGGTCACAGATGGCTAGGCGGTGATGGAAACGATGCAGAATATGTCGATGGGAAGCTGTTTATAGTCGAGTACAACGGAGGTAGGGTGTCCGTCTACGATCAATTACCTGATGGTCCAGACCAAAAACCTGACTGGTCATTAGGCGCCACAACCCCTGATGTAAATCCATATTACGAAAACTGGCTTATCCAAAACGGCGTGCCAGGTTCAAATGGAAAACGTTTATTCATATCATCTGACTTCGACGGATCTCTATCAGTTTGGAATAAAATACCTGGAGAATCTGGAGCAGTACCGGATCTGTTTTATCGGAGTTTTGAAAATTCCCCATGGGATATTTCCGTGTACGAAGATACTGTGTTTTTAGCCGGTAAAAAAGGAATATATGGCTGGGAAAATTTTGATGGAAGTGGTGAATTACCTGAGATTGAAATAGATGGCAACATTGGATCCATTCAGTTACAGGACTTAAGAGGCGTTGCATATAATGGAACTTATTTTGCATTGTCTAGCTCTCAGCTGAATAAGGTCTGGGTTTGGGAAGGCATACCAAGTAAAGATGACGAACCAAAGTACCAGTTTGATATGTCACAGAGCCCCGGTCGGTTAGATGCGGATAATGAATGGTTGGTAATCGCTGCTTATCCAGCTGCTGGTTCTAGTGTAAAAGCAATTAAATTTACTGAATTGGAAACTGGTAATTTACGTATTATCCCGGGATATACTGGATTTCCTCAAAGTGCTGCTTTGACTGATATAGGGTTTTTCATTACTTTGCAGGGTGATAATAAAGTCGTCGGCTGGGATTCAATAGAGGATGCATTGTCAGCAATGAGTCCCACAGTGACCTTAGGCGATGGGCAGGGAACAAAAGATGCTAATTCAATAAAAATGGCTAATTCTGTTGATTGGGATGGATCACACTTATGGGTTGGAGAATTTAAGTTTTCTACCCGTATGCTAGCGTTTAAACCAACAAAGTAATCTAATTACATGATATGTCCAAAATGCAATAATTCACTCTCTGACGAAGCAAAATTTTGTGGAATTTGCGGTTTAGCAGTCGAGAGACCGAAATCGGAATCAATTATCTCTGAGGAAGTTTCTCGCCAATTTGAATCTGACTCTTTGCCAATGGTGAGTTTTCAAGAAGCAATAAAAAAAGGATTCAACAATTATTTTGTTTTTAGAGGTAGATCGACCCGCGCAGAATTTTGGTGGTGGCAGCTTTTTAATGTTGCTATACAGATAGTTGGTTCAATTGTAGACGCAGTTACCGGTTTACCAAGCATATTTGGGACATTACTTGGCCTGGCACTTTTAATCCCATCAATCTCTCTGGCTACTAGAAGGCTTCACGATATTAATAAAAGTGGTTGGTGGCAACTACTTTGGCTTTTACCGGTTGCCATAGGGATAATTATAGCTTTGGTGTCCTGGATTGCTGATTTACATAATTGGGCTTTTTATGGCACAGCGATCTCTATCTTAGTATTATTTACATTAATTGTTGTCGTTTTATTAATTTACTTGTATGTCCGCCAAGGTGATGATGGCTCGAACAAATATGGAGAAGATCCTCGTAAAGCTTATTAGACAGCTTTAAGTTAATTACCAGATTTTAGGTCGCTCAAATATTCTTTTCTGAACTTTGCTAATTTTGGCGATATAATACCCTGGCAATAAGGTTGAAATTTGTTATTTTGGTAGTAATTTTGATGGTATCCTTCAGCAACATAAAAAACATCTAATGGTTTTATTTCAGTTACTATCGGATTGTCCCAAATGTCTCCATTATCCAACTCTTTCATTATTGCTTCACTAGTGTTCTTTTGTTCCTCTGAATGATAAAAAATAACAGACCTATATGAAGAACCAATGTCATATCCTTGGCGGTTTAATGTGGTCGGGTCATGAATGGCAAAAAATATCCGTAAAATTTTGTCATAGGATAGTATTTCTGTGTTGAAAGTTACCTGAACGACCTCAGCGTGACCGGTGGTTTCTGAGCACACTTGTTCATAAGTTGGGTTTTCTAAGCTACCACCGGAATAACCAGAAACAACTTTATCTACTCCCTTTACTTGCTCATAAACTGCTTCTAGGCACCAGAAGCAACCGCCTCCTAGCGTCGCTAATTCTATATTGTTATTTTCCATTTTTATTTTCTCCATCGGTCGAAGCCGATAACCTATTTTTGGACAGCCATTGGTCCCAATGCCAGCTTAAAGCTTTAGGATGTGGTTTTCGTGGCAGATTTGATAGGTCCGGATTAATTATATTTAACTCATTTTTATCTGGTCCACCATTACGGCATGTAATTTCATAAGTTGAAGGGTTAATACTGAATAATCCTTGTGTAAAAGCCCTATCGTGAAGATTGCAAAGTAATAACCCATTTCTAACGTCATCTGATCCAAGCTTACTTGGTGGTCGTATATGGGTTGCAGTCAATAACTCAGTAATCTTTATGTCACATAACATGCATACTTTCTTGTACCTTCTCATAATTTTGAAGCGAAATTTACGGTTTCTGATATTTTTGGATTTCGCATCAAGCAATCTATTTGAAGAAGTAAACGTGAATGGATCATCATCATTATCAGTTCCATTTGGAATTTCTTTAGGAGCCTCGAATCCAAAACTAATAAGAAATAATTTCGAAATATCATCCCAAGCTTCAATCCAGCCTAAGAAAACATCTCGGTTTGTTGAATTAGATGTTGGCTTTATTACAACGAAAATTGGAAGCTTAAGGATAGCCGCTGTTTTAGTCGCTTGGATCCTAGATTGATCATAGGCTGAAGGTCGTTTTGATTGCGGATACTCATATATCACGCCGTCGCTATCGAAATCATTCTCGTAAGACTTACCGGTTACTAAAGCGGACACTGTGACACCCGCACCATCGTCTGTCATGGTTTTAGTTCGGCTTTTATCCAACCAAAAACCGGCTGCCCCGGCGTAAATACCTAATTTCCTGAGATCTTCAGGGCTGACCGACTTGGGCATTTTGTCTCCGGGTATTCTTTTAAAAACATCAAGTCGATATTCAAGTTCATGCGTTGAATTGGCGATAAGCGCCATTTGTTTCATATTCATCTCAACCAAACTGACCTTAATAATAGAAGCATAACCTGATGCCCATTATATTGAAATGAAATTAAATTAGGAAACCGAGTTTAGTTCACGTGCCCAGGTTTGGTTTTTCTCGTACCAATCCACCAATTCTTTGATGCCATTTTCGAAGCTAACTTCAGGCGACCAATTAAGTATTTCCTGTGCTTTTGAATTATCGGCCCAAGTCTCTTTTACATCAGTAGGGTGAGCAGGTTCATTGGTAATTATCGCTTTCTTTCCGATGACTGCCTCAATAATTTTGATTGCATCTAAAAGCACTATCGGTATTCCTGAACCCAAATTTATTGTCTCGAAGTCAAGTTGTTTTAAAGATGCGACAGTACCTCTGGCAATATCATCAACATAAGTAAAGTCTCTTGATTGTGTGCCATCGCCAAAAACTGTAATCGGCCAGCCCTCATAGATTTTCTGCACAAATCTAAAAAGACTCATGTCTGGGCGACCTGCAGGGCCGTACACTGTAAAGTATCTAAGGACTGAAACATCTATCCCATATAGGTGGTGGAAAGTGTATGCACATACTTCAGCTGCTTTTTTTGAAGCAGCATAAGGTGATATTGGGTTATCAGTTCTCAAATCTTCTGATAGTCGATTATCACTAGATAATGAAGAGGTTCCATCACCGTATATGCTAGAAGTAGAAGCAAGGACAAACTTTGCTACATTTAAATCCTTACAGGCCTCTAACAAGTTTAGTGTTCCGTTCAAATTAACAGAATAATAATCCCTTGGATCTAGTATGGATTGGCGAACTCCAGCTCTGGCGGCTAGGTGGATTAATCCGTCAAAACTTTTGGCCTTGGACTGTTTATCGAATATGCTATTTAGTGTCTCTAATTGAGTAATATCACTTTCATAAAATTCAAAACCCGGATGTTTTTTAAGTTCTGAAAGGCGCCAAATTTTAATTCGATTGTCATAAGCTTGATTTAAGTCATCAATCCCAAGAACATTCGCTCCATTGCTAATAAGTAATTCGGTTACACGCCAACCGATCA
>Ga0310344_10004429_pt1 | contig 10447 bp, 4 predicted proteins | sample HC15DNA20200_MG_FD_203801 | JGI IMG/M metagenome (GOLD analysis project Ga0310344, IMG submission 203801) | Marine microbial communities from station ALOHA, North Pacific Subtropical Gyre - HC15-DNA-20-200_MG | ecosystem: Environmental > Aquatic > Marine > Oceanic | place: Pacific Ocean: North... | reverse complement strand
CTGGTAAAGCATCAGCATTCACTCCAAAAGGGGCGAGGAAAGGTTGGATGAAATCAGCTTCTGGCACATCTCCTGAAAATGCTTGGGAATCTTCTGATAGCGATACAGGTAGTACGGAATCAGATGACGAACAAGAAGAATCTACGCCAGTTAATGCTGATCTTGGGGACAAAGGGAATCTAGAACTTCCTGATAAAAGTTATGATATTGATTCAGGTAAAAAAGATGCTATAGAGTTCGGTCTATTTGATGCAGAGACTCAAGAACCTACCGACTTAGGTAACGCTATTTTTGATAATATCCAAGCAAACATGGAAGAGGCTGAAGGTCTTTATAACGATAATCTACTTAATATGGCTGGACTTCAACAACGTGTTAGCCCTAAAGGGAAAGTTGGGGAACCCAGAAAGTGGAACGGTAATGTTACGGGTACAGCCCTAGGACATTATATTAATAACTATAACGCAAGAAATCCTGAAAATCAGATCAATCGAACCCATGCCGTTGACGGTGATGGGAATGTTACTCGTAACGAAGATGTCGAAGATAATACAGTAGGCGAAAGCCCCGCTAATCTTTCAGCCCATGAATTGGCTGGAGCCATTGGAGCAGGACAGGCTGGAAATCAATCTGGAGTAGTACAGGCACACTTTTTACATCAGGGTGGACAGGACTATAACTTTTTAAGAAGTGCTGATGTTAAAGCCTATTCAGAGGCTAGACCAACTCTTCCCGATATTCCTGAAGGTGAACAGTCTCCATATGAAGACGGTGTTAATACTGATCCTTCTTCTGATTCTGAATCAACGTCTAATGGTACAGACTCAGATGCTACAGACTTAGTTCCCGCTACTAATAGAGAGGGGGCTAATAGAGAAGAGGAAGAGGAACCAGCCCGAAGGCCAAACCAAGAGATTATAACACCTCAGACAGAAGATGAACAATCTTTGGAAAGTCAAACACGAGAAGGTATGGCAAACGATCCCGCTTCTGATGACCAAGAGTCTGGAACCGATTTAGTTCCCGCTGGTAGAAGAGAGGATGGTGGTAGTCCACGTTCTCAAACATCTATAGATGGCGAAAGCGGTACTTCTGAAGCACCTGTAGAGGAAACATCTGTAGGTGATGATGAGGATACAATTGTTAATCCACCTAGGACACCATCTGACGGTGAAACATCTCCTGCTGACGCATGGCGTAAAACATTAATTGATAATGGTTATATGTCTCAAGACGAAGCTGACTTTTTAAACGATGATGAAATTCGTGATCACTTAAAAGCACATTATGATGGTCAACGAAAAAACAAAGGTAGTTCAGACGGACGAGATGACTCAGCTATCAAAGAAAAAATGTTTAAACGATTAGCAACACTTAAACATGGAAAAGATTTTACACAAGAACAATTAGAAGATGTAATGGATGATCATGAATTTGATGATACATCTGAATTAAAGGCTGCCATAAAATCTCAAAGGAACACTAGAGATAGTCAACGAAACAATGAACGTTCTCAAGTAGATGCTCGTGAAAAGCAAGCTACTAGAAATATTGCACAAGCGAAAGTTAATGCTGCGGTAGACAACATAGATAAAATAGAGAATATGACACCTGACGAAGCTACTGAACACTATATTGATTTAGTTGGTACGTCAATTCAAAATAAACATCATTTGGATGCTGAACATAAAGAAGGTATTGAAAAAACCCTTAAAAACTTAGAACGACATGGGGCTGATGGAGATTCAGTTCTACACCATTTAGATGCAGTTCAAAAACGAGGCATTGAAATCGGTAGTGATGAACATCATGCTTATAGACAAAAAGAAGCTGCTAGAGCCGCAGAAGAGCATGAAAAAGCAACTGCTGCCCATGAAGCTACAATGGGTAAAATTAGAGATCATTTAGATGCTGCCCATAATGATCCCGGCTTCCACCCAAATCGACATAGTGTTCATGACAAAGATGGGAAGATGAAATCTTCGCATAAAACTAGTTATAATGAAAAGGGTAAGTTAGTTACTGAAGATCATACCCACGGCGACCATCCAGAACATGGAGAGGATTGGAATAAAGCTGGAACTCATTCACACGCACCACTTCATTTAGATCATACACCTGAACAAAGAGAGGCGTATGAAAAATTACATAAAGCAAAAACTGATTTCAAGTCTCATGGGGAATATGATTATGATCAACATGCCCATGATCAAACAAATGAATTAAAAGATCATCAAAAAGAATCCATGAGAAAAGCGGATTCATTACATAATGCTTACCTCAAAGCAGATGCGGATTTAGATAAGTCATTACGATCCGAAGCATCGGACATGAGCAAAGACCATAAAGAAAGACTTAAACCTTATGAAGATCGTATGAATGCTAGTCAACGTAGTATTGATGCTCAGAAAGAGAAACATCAATCTGAGTTAGATGGATTAGATTCTGATTTACAAAAACAATTAGCTGATATAGATGCAGGAGCCGATTTCCCAGCTTCTAAATGGCATAGACAACAAGTAATAAATGAACATGCAGCCAGAAGAAGAGATAAAGAAGTTGATCATGCTGAACAGATGGAACGTATGGAACCATTCCATGAAGAGAATGTTAAAGCACACGATGAAGAATCAGCTAAACATGTACAAGAAAAGAGTGATTGGGCAGATAAATCAAAACAACGAGTAAAAAATCTAAGTGATCAGGTTGATATGCAATCTGACAAAATTCAAGATGATCATGAAAAAGGGAAAAATGAAATACGTGAAAAATATAACAGTAAAATAGTAGAACATGATAATGAAGGACATCGATTAAATGATGAGCATAATAAAGCACATGATGCTGCGCTAAAAGCTAATGTAGACGAGGATCATCTTAATCATGATGAGTTAGGTAAAAGTCCAGCTTCCATGAAAGAGGAACATGGAAAATGTGGGCCACCTGAAGGTGAAGTACCTCCAACTGATGCAGATGGTAATCCAATGGTATGGCGTTGTGGTAAAGGGAGAAATTGGGTTAAGAAGGAAAACTTTGATGCTGGAGCAAACGCAGCTGCTGACGGTAATGTGGCTTTCTTCCCCGGAGATGAACACGGTGGAATGACCGCAGGACATGGTGGAAACATGTTTAATGTACAAGATGCTGATAGCTTCCAAGCAGATCATGGTGACGGGTTAGGCTCTGAAGGTGTTATGTCTGCTGCCTTACATTCAGCCTTCCAACAGGCTCAAAATGACGGAGCAACAACAAAATCTGAGGACGGATCACACGACCTAGTTGCAACACAATATCTAAAAGATCAAGGCATACATTTAGATAAGTTTGGTAGTCAACCCGAATCAATTAAAGCTAAAGGAACTGGTCAGGAGATTCCTAAATATAAAGGAGCCAAAGACTGGTTGAAGCGTATAGCTGGGGGAACAAAAGATTTATTTGATACTACTGATGCCCAAGGTAAAAAACAAAGTGCTTTTTCTGGTATGAAAAAACCTTCAGCGGGAGGAGCCTTACGAGCAATTCGTCAAGGCCGAGAGCGACATATTACGGGATCAGGATATCAAGCAGCCTCTAGAAAAGAACGTACAAACGACCCTAATGTAAAACCTAGTGTTAAACGTGAGTTACTTCGGTATAGTCCAATTAAAGGTAGCCAAGCTAGACGAGAGATTCATGCAGAAGATGCAGCAGAGAAGGCTGCCACTAATAGTAAGCTTGATCAATTACAAGCAGAAGCCGCAAAACGAATTAGGGGCGGAGGCGATAGTGATAGTAGCAGCTTCTAAATTAAACAGTTAACAATAGTATAATATATTAAGGAGGAGGGAATTATGAGTTTCTCTAAGTTACAAAATTATTACAATAGACTCTTAAAGGAATCAATTGCGAAAGCAGATGATTTTAATAATGCTTTGAAAGAAGCTTCTGATGAAGGTCATTCTGAAAGCGATGCCCATGATCGGGCTAAAGAGATTATGGAAATGATTGAACGAAAAAATGAGTATAAAGAGGATATGGATGTTGAAAAAGCTACATATGCTCGTACAGATGATTTTGCGTTAGCAACTTGGTTAGCCCAACAAAATCAAGGCGATACAGATTTTTCCCCCGGTAGTAAGGGTCATGGACACAGGGCTTGGTATGCTCAACGAATAGCTGAAAAACATGGGCCGGGTTCTAAAGGCTCTAAAGATTCATATTATGAAGGGGCTACCGCACCTCCGAAACCTAAAGGTTCTAAAAAAGAAAAGATGCTTAAAGAAGCGACACCTATACAAAAACTTAGTACATCATTAGCGAATCTAATGTCAGCTGCTGCTGGTTGGGTATTAAGTGATGATATTGTTCGTGCGGGTGGTGGCGATCCTAGAGGACAAATGTCGGATCAACAAGCTAGAGAATGGGAACGAAATCTATCTGCTGCTGAAAGACGGGCAGTAGAACGAGCCATGCGAAGTAAAATGCGTAGAAAGTCACAAGATTCGCATAGTTCAATGGCCCAACTTAAAACTTTTTATGACGATTCTGATACTTATATCAAACGTTCACCCGTTAAGAATGGAGTGAATATACAAAAGGATCATGCCCCAAGTCCTCCACGAGTTGGAGAAATGTGGGATGCCATTAAGCATCGATGGGTAAAACCTGAAAATGTTGGACATAGTGTGTCAGAAACACAAGGTAAAAAGAGAATTCGTGGAACTGGTACAGGTGTTCATGAACGATCAATTGCAGGACACGGTAGAGGTAAAACTCGATTGGTGGAATCAGGCAGACGCTTTAAAGGTACTGCTGATGCTGGATCAGTTAGACCGCATCATACGCCAGCACCAAAAGCAGCAAAAAAAGCAACATAAAGTATAGGAGAGTACTATGGTAGAGAAACAATTTAATGGTAAGGTTGTAACTTTAGAAGGAGAAGAAGAAGCAACCGAAGAAAAAGAAGAAGTTGAAGAGGAGATAGAGGAAGAAGAAAAAATAGAAGACCCACGTAAATGGTTCGTTAGATTATATGAACGAAATGAACCATTAGCAAAAGATGTTTTCGCTGGGACTTTATATTACTCAGAATTAGAGGATGAAATAGGTATAGATACATTAGCCCCTCAATTCGCTAGTGATATTGAAGGCTTTATGATGGGAGATATAATGATTGAAGATGCCGAAGGAAAGAAAACATTTATCTCTAGATATGAAGCAAAGAAAGAATGGATACAAGGATTGCATCAAGCAACCTTTGGTGGCGATTATTACGCCTTAGAAGCAGAAGCTGTATACGAGACGTATGAAACTTAATCAGTTCTTTAGTAAACCAGTTGTCGTTTCTAGAAATCAACCAGTCTTTGAATTAACAAATAGTGTTAAAGAGGAACAGTTAGAAACTAAAATAAATGAATTAGAATTACAGCTTGAAACTTTTGAAGGCATTGAGATCGAAAATGAGAGTTTAAGATTAGCCTTAAATAACGGTGAATCAACACTTAGAGATGTGAAACTAGAAGCAGAGACAGTTGGAGAGAGGTTAGCATTACAGGAAAAAACTGTAAAAGATTTAGAGGATATAAAAATTGAATATGATCAGGCTGTTCAAACTATTAAAAGTTTAACGAGTCAAGTGAATTCGTTTAATGAAACTTTAGCTACGGCACAAAGAAGTAGCATTAAGCAACAGACTGAACTAGATAGGTTATTGCATAATAATAAGGAACTGGTAAGTAGTAACGAAGAACTTAGTCAGCGAACTGAACAAGCAGAGACGAACTACAATAGTTTATCAAAAGAATTTAATTCTGTACAAGATACAGTAACGCAATTAACTGATTCTATTGAGGATGTTGGACATAAATATTTGAAGGTAGAACAAATTTATAATGATACAAAAGATGAAGTACATTATTGGAAAACTCAAGCAGGGTTATTAGCAGACCAAGTTGATGGCTTTCAAGAAGTGGAACAACGATTACATGAATGGATAAATGTCTTAGAAAATCAAAATTCTACTGAACAAACAAGAGGAAAGGGGAATAGAAAACAATTAGCAGATACGAAAAAAGTTGTTAAAGAAATGGGTCAAACAATTGAAGATTTAATTTCTGAACAGCAATATTTAATGACTGTTAATACAAAATTAAAAGTAGAGGCTAGTAAACCTCATTACATGTCTATGGGGGCAATTCAAAGAGCCGAAGGTTTTGAAATGCCAAGTCTAGGTGAGGCTATAAATATGAATAAACTTTATCTAGGTAATGGACGACCTACACTATTAAAATTTAAATCGAGGGAGAAACAGGATGACAACGAAGAATAGACCTTGGAGACAGGAAATTGAACTGCTCCAAAACTATAGCAAACATAAAACATTTACTTATACTACGTCATCTGCAAATGCAGAGATAGCGGTAGATATTGCTGCATCTATGGAAGAAGCAAATAAAGTTTCTTTAATCGTTGAACTTGGTGATGCATATATTGAGTTCGATGGTGATGCCGTAAATACATCTATGTACATCCCGCAAGATGAAGGATACTTTGATGACTCCATTTATATTGGAAGTAAGATTAGTGTTCTCCGTGCTAGCGGAACAAATGTTCGTATTCGTGGTATAATTTGGGGGAGATAAACAATGCCAATTCGTAGAGGAATGGGTGGCTTATCATCAGGAGCGGGCGGTAATTTATTTGACCGACCCGGTTTTTTTGATTATGCCGAAATAGCAGCATTAGTACTTGATTCGGATTTACTACTTAAAACCGCTAGTGAAACATATGGTATTTACTTAGGTCATGGAGACACATCTTCAGCCAGTCAACATTACACGGCTACGATTCCAGCATTGTCTGCTGACGGTGAGATGGTCATAACGACTGCAACTCAAACCTTAACGAATAAAACTTATATTGATCCTGTTCTAACTACAATTTTAGATGCAAATGGGAATGAGCAACTTATCTTGGCTCCCGTCAGTAGTGCGGTTAACTATTTACAAATTACAAATAGTGCGGCAAGTAATCCTCCAATACTAAAAGCTTTAGGAACAGATACAAATATTGATTTACGTCTTGAGCCTAAAGGGTCTGGTAAAGTAGTAATTACTGGTGATGTTGATATCCAAGGAACGTCAACAACAGTTAATTCAACGACATTGGATGTAGACGATAAAAATATTACAATGGGTTCTGTCGGAACTCCTACAAATACTACAGCAAACGGTGGTGGAATAACCCTTAAAGGTGCTACAGATAAAACTATTATTTGGGACAGTTCAAATACCAATTGGACATCAAGTGAACATTGGAATCTCGTTTCTGGCAAAATCTTTAAAATAAACAACGTTTCTATGCTGTCCAGTACTACACTAGGGGCAAGCGTTATAAACTCCTCTCTGACCTCCACAGGGGCCTTAAATAGCGGGTCAATTACGAGTGGCTTCGGTTCCATCGATACTGGAGCGTCAAATATTACTACGACAGGTACAATTACAGGTGGACAACTTACTGTTGATGATATAACAATTAATGGGGATACGATCAGTTCGACTGGAGCGATTAATTTTGCTGCAACCACTAACCTTGATTTTGGTGATAAATCAGTTCTAAATATTGGTAATTTAACAGTCGATTCTATTCATGGTGATAATAATGCTATAGCTATTGGAGATAACTCTGATGATGCTGTAAGTCTTTATAGAGTTAATGCTTTAACAGCAATAGGAGATTTAGATATTGGGGCGCATGATTTTAGAGCAGCATCATTAACCGCTGATGGATTAACCGCAGCCCGTGTTTTATACGCAGGAACAAATGGTTTAATTACGGGTGAAGCTGGATTCACATATGATGCGAGTGGTAACTCATTACAAGTACCTACATTAGTTGCAACTAATATAAATGCTTTTACACTAGGTGGTAAATTAACTGCGGGTAGTAATGAAATTGAAGGTTCTGCTTTTGATATAGATGGTGGAGCCATTGATGGAACGACTCTTGGGGGGGCTTCTGCTGTTACAATTAATGGAGCCAGTATAGGAACTGGTTTAACATGGGGAGCGGCTCAGAACTTTGGAAGTTACGCTTTAACTAATGTAAATATAGATAGTGGTACTGCTAATTTACTTACATCCTTTGGTATAAAACAAGCTGCAACAGCTTATGAAGTTCAATTAGCAGTTGGATCAACAACCTTAACAGCTAATAGGGCCGTAGCAATCGATCCTAAAAATGCTGCAAGAACATTAACTATTGGAGGAGATTTAACACTATCTGGAGATTTAATAACTTCAGGTGATGACTCTGTTACCTTAACGACATCTGCTGCAACAAATGTTACTTTACCTACAACTGGTACACTCGCTACATTAGCGGGTAATGAAACATTTACAAATAAAACTTTAACTACTCCAGCTATTTCAAGTATTTCTAATAGCGGGACGATTACTTTACCAACAGGTACAGATACGCTTGTTGGAAGAGCGACAACAGATACTTTAACAAATAAAACAATTAGTGGGTCAAGTAACACCTTCTCAAATATAGGGAACAGTTCTTTATCAAATAGTGCTGTTACAATTGGTGGTACAGCCACTTCATTAGGTGGAACAATAACGGCTTTAACAGCATTAACAGATTTGGATTTAACGGCGGGTAATAAAACAATATTTGATACGGTTGGGGCAAACACATTAACAATGGGTGCTTCTAATACTACAATATCAATTCCCGGTAATCTAACTGTTGGTGGAACTACTACAACTGTTAATAGTACTACAGTTACTATAGCTGATCCAGTATTTAATTTAGGGGGAACATCAGCCCCAAGTTCTGATGATAATAAAGATAGAGGAATTTCATTTAGGTGGCACAATGGTTCGGCGGCGAAAATTGGATTTTTTGGTTACGATGATTCTACGGGTAAGTTTACTTTTATTCCCGATGCTACTCTTAATAGTGAAGTTGTTTCAGGAACTGCTGGAACGATAGTTGCTACAACGTTTGAAGGAGCCTTAACAGGAAATGCTTCAACAGCGACCACAGCTGCCGCATGGACAACAGCAAGAACGCTTTCATTTACAGGAGATGTAACAGGTAGTGGAAGTGTTAATGGCGGTAGTGATGTAGCTACTGCTTTAACGATTGCCAGTAATGCTGTTCAAGCTGCGATGGTACATGAAGACACTATTAGCGGTAGAACTGAATTAACTAGCGGTAATGTAGATACAGCTAATGACTTTATGTTAGTTTGGGATGCTACTGATCAGGTTTTAAAGAAGGCTAAACCGGGAAGTTTGGGAATTAGTGGACAGGCAGTCGGTTCAGGGAATGAATTACAATATAATAACAGCAATAACTTTGCTGGAGCAGCTAATGTTCAGATTAAAAATGCTGCATTAGCATTAAAAGAAATGTCTGCACCAAACCAAACCTCTGGTTTTGGGGCATTATATGCTGGCACAGATAACGAATTATATTATAAAGATGATGGCGGAAATGCCACTAAAATTACTTCTGCTGGCTCATTAGCTGGTGGAGGAGCCTTTAAAGGTGTTAAGGCGTATTCAACTTCTGCAAATACATCAATAAGTAATAATTCTGCTACGACTTTAACTGGTTGGACAGAATCTTATGACGTAGGGGCTATGCATGACGGTAGTACTAATACTGAACGTTTTACATTTGGGCAAACGGGATATTTCTTAGTAAACATACAACAGGAATGGGAAGCTGACTCTGCTGGTTATAGAGAAATGGCGGTTATTTATCGTGATACATCAGGTAGTTCAAATAATGTAATTTTACGAGATAGAATTTTGGCTCCATCTGCTCAAGCAACGGCTGTTTCAGGTGGAAGTACAGTAGTATATGTAGATGATATAGCTGACTATTTAACAGTTCAATTATATCAAAATAGTGGGGCGGCTTTAAACGCAGTCGGGAATAATGATGATAGTACATTTATCACTATTTCTAGATTTGATATGGCAACTTCAGCATCTGGTACATCATCTGGAACAGCGGGACATATACAGTTTTCCGATGGTAGTGGTGCATTTAGTTCCGATAACAATGCCATATTCTGGGACGCTACTAATAATAGATTAGGTGTAAATACAGGTAGTCCCTCATATTCAATCGATACAACTGCTAGTGGTACAGTTAGAGCAGCTACATTTACAGGTGCTTTAGCGGGCAATGCTACTACTGCAACAACGCTTGCTACAGCTAGAACTATTGGAGGAACATCTTTTGATGGTTCTGCAAATATTGCTGTCGCTTTATCTGCAACTGCAACAGCACTTGCAACAGCAAGAACAATAGGTGGAGTATCGTTTGATGGCTCTGCTAATATAAACTTACCGGGAGTTAACGCTACAGGTAATCAAGATACTTCGGGTAATGCGGCAACGGCTACCACAGCAACTTTAGCTTCAACAGTAACAGTTGTTGATTCAAC
>Ga0310344_10004428_pt1 | contig 10447 bp, 11 predicted proteins | sample HC15DNA20200_MG_FD_203801 | JGI IMG/M metagenome (GOLD analysis project Ga0310344, IMG submission 203801) | Marine microbial communities from station ALOHA, North Pacific Subtropical Gyre - HC15-DNA-20-200_MG | ecosystem: Environmental > Aquatic > Marine > Oceanic | place: Pacific Ocean: North... | reverse complement strand
GAAGGTAAGATATATGCACTCTGACATAGACACTTTGGAAAGAATTGAAATTATGCGAGATTTAAGAATGGGCGTTTTTGATGTTCTTGTAGGAATTAATTTATTAAGAGAAGGATTAGACATTCCTGAATGCGCCCTAGTAGCAATATTAGATGCAGACAAAGAAGGTTTCTTGAGATCAGAAAGATCTTTAATTCAAACGATAGGAAGAGCGGCAAGAAATATTGAAGGAAAAGCTATTCTATATGCTGACAAAAAAACTAAAAGTATTGAAAAAGCAATCGAAGAAACTAACAGAAGAAGGAAGTTGCAATTAGCTTACAATAAAAAAAATAACATTAGTGCAACTTCAATTAAAAAAGAAATAACAGATATTTTAGAAAGTATATATGAAAGAGATTATACAAAAATTAATGCTGATACATCCATAGGTCACAATTTAAAAAAACATTTAAAATCTCTTAAGAAAAAAATGAAAGAAGCTGCTGAAAATCTTGAATTTGAAGAAGCGGCTAAAATAAGAGATGAAATAAGAAAATTAGAGGCAAGTGAATTAGAGATTGGAATTAATCCAAAAATAAGACAGTCTAAGCTTCAAAATAAAATTTATCCCGAAGGAAGATCAACACAAGGTAAGCCAGGAACGAAACCAAGAAAAAAAAGATGAAAAATAAAAATTTATTAATTACTGGTGCAGCAACAAGAGTAGGCAAAGCCATAGCATTACATTTTGCTGAGAGAGGTTGGAATATTGCGATTCATTATTTTCGATCATCATCTAAAGCCAAGAAATTAAAAAAAATCATAGAACAAAAATGGGTAAAAGTAGCTTTAATAAAAGCTGATCTAAAAAATTTAAAACAAACAGAAAAAATTATACCTTTCGCAAAAAAAAAACTTGGCACTATCGATTGTCTTATAAACAATGCCGCTCTGTTTGAAAAAGATGATATTGCAAATTTCACAACTAAAAGCTGGAACGATCATTTAAATATTAATCTTCTTGCCCCAACTGTTCTAACTAAGCAATTTGCAAAACAAGCTTCAAAAAAAACTATAACCAATATAATAAATATTATTGATCAAAGAATATTTAACCTTACTCCTTTTTTCTTATCATATACTATTAGCAAAAGCGGTCTGCAAACTTTAACAAAAACTATGGCTATGAGACTGGGGCCAAATATAAAAGTAAATGCTATAGCGCCTGGCCCAACGATAAAAAGCAAGAGACAAACAGATAGGCACTTTAAAAATCAGGTAAAATCTACACTTCTTAAAAAGCCGATCCGATCAGAAGATATTTGTGATGCCGTTGAATTTTTGATCAATAATAATTCTATTACAGGGCAAATTATAGCTGTTGATAGTGGTCAAAATTTATCGTGGAATAAGAAAAATGAAAAAGAATAATTTTAAAATTTTAGAACTAAAACCTACAAAAGATAAAAGCGCGATTAAAAGAACTGTATTTATTAAAGATTTTATTATTGAGGAAATAATAGGCATTCATAAACATGAGAAAATAAAAAAACAAAAAATAAAATTTAATATAGTTTTGGATGTTAATCAAAGTTTCGTTCCTGATGAAAAAGATATAAACAGCATAGTAGATTATGAAAAAATTACAAATAAATTGGAAAACTTAACTAAGAATAAAAAATATAATTTTTTAGAAAGTTTAGTTGAAGATTCTTTTAAAGAAATATTTGAAGATAAAAGGATAGACTCTGCAAAAATTAAAATTGAAAAACCTGAGGCAATTAAAAATGCTAAATCAGTTGGAGTAGAAGTTTTCAAAACAAGAAAAGATTATGAGGGACCTTGAGTTTGGGAAAAAATTAATTAAAAAAAAAATACCTTTAGTTTCAAATAGTCCTGGTGTTTACAGGATGCTTGATAAAAAAGGTCAGGTGCTCTACGTCGGTAAAGCTAAAAATCTCCCAAACCGATTAAAAAGTTACGCGCTAGATAAAAACCAACCAATACGCACTGAAAGAATGTTGGCCTTAACAAATAACTTGGAAATAATAACAACGAGCAGCGAAGCTGAAGCCCTGCTTTTAGAAGCAAATCTTATTAAAAAATTTAAACCCAAATTTAATGTTCTCCTGAGAGATGATAAATCTTTCCCTTATATTTTTATAGAAAAAGATTGTGACTGGCCTCAACTGTCAAAACATAGAGGAAAAAAAAATAAAAATGGTTATTATTTTGGTCCCTTCGCCTCTGCCGGATCTGCTAATTGGACAATAAAAATTTTACAAAAGGTATTTTTATTAAGAGTGTGTAATGACTCAGTTTTTAAAAACAGAGATAGACCATGCATTCTTTATCAAATTAAAAGATGTTCTGCGCCTTGTGTAAATCACTTAAGTAAAGCTGAATATTTTAAACTTGTATCGGATGCAATATTATTTCTCTCAGGAAAATCAAAAAGTATTCAAAAAAAACTATCAACAGAAATGGAAAAAAGCAGTGAAAAAATGGATTATGAAAAAGCAGCTGTATTAAGAGATAGAATAAAAGCATTAACTCAAATTCAATCTTCACAAAATATAAGTTCTACAAACCTTGATAATGCTGATGTTATTTCTATTGCGCAAGAAGCGGGAAAAAGCTGCGTTCAGGTATTTTTTTATAGATCTAAACAAAATTGGGGTAATCAATCTTATTTTCCTTCCCACGATAAATCTCATAGTGAAGAAGAGATTTTGGCTTCATTCATTACTCAGTTTTACGAAAACAAAAATGCACCTGCTGAAATTCTGCTCAATAAAAAAATTAAAGATTTAAACTTAATTAAAGCCGCGCTAGAAAAAAAAGAAGAAAAATTTATATCTTTGAAAATTCCTAAAAAAGGTGGTGCTTTAAAATTATCAAAGTTGGCTGAAAAAAATGCAAAAGAAGCTTTGACCAGAAAAATTTTTGAATCTGAAACTAATGATAAACTTTTAAATGAAGTCGCTGATAAATTTAAACTAAATGTCTCACCAAGAACAATCGAAGTGTATGATAATAGCCATATGCAGGGAACTAATTCTGTCGGAGCACTAATTACATTTGGAACAGAAGGTTTTGTTAAAAAACAATACAGAAAATTCAATATTAAAAATAAAGAACTCAGTGCTGGTGATGATTATGGAATGTTAAAAGAAGTTTTTGTAAGACGATTTTCAAAAATAATTAAAAACAAAAAACAGTTAGATGTATTAATCCCTGACTTAGTGGTTATAGACGGTGGTAAAGGTCAATATTCAGTAGGTAGGAAAATATTGGACGAATATGGTTTCCACGACATTCCTATAATAGCTATTGCTAAGGGAAAAAACAGAAATAAGGGTGATGAAACTTTTTTCCATAAAAATAGTATTATTAAACTGAGCAAAAGGGAGCCTTTATTATTTTTTCTTCAGAGACTAAGAGATGAAGCTCATAGATTCGCCATAAGTAGTCACAGAATGAAGAGAAAAAACACCTTAACAAAATCTCTACTGGATCAAATAAATGGAATCGGCAGAACAAGAAAAAGAGCGTTATTAAATTATTTTGGTTCTGCTAGAGCTGTTGAATCAGCTAGTTTTGATGATCTAAAAAAGGTAGAAGGTATAGAAACTTCAGTTGCAAAAAAAATACATGATTTTTTTCATAATTAATAAAACATATGAAACTTAAAATTCCAAATATTTTAACCATAGGCAGAATCATTTTAGTTCCGATATTTATAGGAACTTTTTATTTGCCGGGAGCTTTGGGGGATTGGATACCTTTTTGTATATTTTTATTAGCAAGTTTCACAGATTTTTTGGACGGTTTATTAGCTAGATTGTATAAAGAAGAATCTAAACTTGGTGAGCTTTTAGATCCAGTCGCAGACAAAATTATTATAGCAAGTGCTTTGGTTTTGTTGGTGATGGATGATATAATAAAAGATTACGAGGTAATAGCTGCTATAATTATTCTAATAAGAGAAATATTAATTTCTGGGTTAAGAGAATTTTTAGCTAAAGTTCAGGTGAATGTACCCGTTACCAGTTTAGCAAAATTTAAGACATTTATTCAAATGTTCTCAATTGCAATTCTTTTGACTGGAGAAAGCGGAAACAAACTAATTAACTTCGGCGATTACAACGCAAATTCAATTGGAATTATTTTTTTGTGGGTTGCTGCTTTGCTTACAATATATACCGGATATGACTATGTAAGAAAAAAAATTCACCATGCTATAGATTAAAAAGATTAGGCAGCGGTTTTTTTTCTTACTAGGTTCTGATAGCTTTCAGACAAATCTTTAATAACATTACAAACTGCAAATTTATACTTATCAATTTGCGATACGGGGGTAACTTCAGCTGCTGTACCTGTTAAAAAACAGCCTACAAAATTTACCATTTCTTCTGGTTTGATTTTTCTTTCAACAACTTTGATGCCTTTAGATTTTGCAATATCAATGATACATCTTCTCGTGATACCGTCTAAGAAGGAATCTGGAATGGGAGTATGAAGTTCCCCAGATTTATTTTTAAAAAAAACATTTGCTCCAGTCGCTTCTGCTATATTGCCTTGGTAATCAAGCATCATAGAATCCGTAAAACCTTCTCTTTCTGCCTCATGCTTTGAAAGAGTACAAATCATATACAGGCCTGAAGCCTTAGTGTCCCATGGTATTGTATCGGGAGCTGGCCTCTTCCATTTTGATATATTTAATCTAATACCTTTATTAATATCGTAATAAGGCCCCCATTCCCAAGCAGCGATTGCTACATTTATTTTAGTTTGTTGAGCAGAGATTGCCATCATTTCACTGCCTCTCCATGCTATCGGTCTAACATAACCATTTTTTATTTTTTGAATTGCTACAATATCTTTTGTTGCTTTGTTCAATAATTCTTTTGTATACGGAATTTGGAAACCCATTCTTGAAGCTGAATGAAACAGCCTTTCAGTATGCTCTTCGAGTTTAAATATTTCTCCATCATAAACTCGCTCACCTTCAAAAACGCAGCTGGCATAATGTAATCCATGACTTAATAAATGTATTTTTACATCTGGCCAATTAACTGCATGGCCATTAATCCAAATTTTTCCAGATCTTTTATCAAAAGGTACTGCTTCCATAAAAAATTTATTAATCTTAATTGATTTATCTGTTTCAAAAAAGTATCTATGTTAAGTAGATATGTCAATATAACTGACCCAAAATTGATCATGAAAGATTTATTGTATTTAAAAGATGCCCAAATCAAAGATTTTATAGAGCAAATATTTTATGCTTACAGAGAAATTTATTCTGATCCAAAAAAAATTTTAAAAAAAAACTCTCTTGGAACCGCTCATCACAAGGCAATCTGTTTAATTGAAAAATATGAAGGTCTGACAATTTCTGAATTATTAAATAAATTAAAAATTACAAAACAAAGCTTGAATAGAGTTTTAAGAGATTTAATAAAGAATAAAACCGTTTTAATAAAAAAAGGAAAAGTAGATTCTAGGCAAAGGACTATTTTTTTGGAAGAAAAAGGAAAAAAACTTTTTAATGAAATTTTTTTAGAACAAAAAAAAAGGATTTATAATGCTTTAAAAAATTCAGACTCTGATTCGGTAATCAAATTTAAAAAAATCTTAGGTAAAATTATTAATGAATAAAAATTTATTTCACATACTGGTAGTTGATGATGACGATAAAATAAGAGATTTAGTAAGACAATATCTTGAAGAAAATCAATTTTTGGTAACCACGGCCAAGGATGCGATGGACGCAAGAAGAAAAATGGAAATTATAAAATTTGATATACTTGTATTGGACATTATGATGCCGGAAGAAAGCGGTCTATCTTTAACTAAGTATATAAAAGAAAATAACCCAACGCCTATTATTCTTTTGACCGCAAGAGGCGAAGTTCAAAACAGAATTGAAGGATTAGAGTTGGGAGCAGATGATTATCTTGGAAAACCATTTGAACCCAAAGAACTTTTACTAAGAATCAATAATATTTTGAATAAAACCCAAGTTCCAATCTTAGCAGAAGAAATCCATGTTGGAAAAACGCTGATTAATTTAAAAAAATTATCCATTAAAATAAATAACAAAATAAAAAAAATGAACCCCCAAGAAAAGAAAATTTTAGAAAAAATGCTCGGATCGCCAGGAAAAGTTTTTTCAAGGGGAGATATTGGAAAAATAATTAAAATCTCAAAAGAAAGAACTATAGATGTTATGATTACAAGATTAAGACAAAAAATTGAATCTAATCCTAAAAATCCAAAATATTTACAAACAATTAGAGGTTCAGGTTATGTTTTATGGATTGAATAATTTTATTAAAAAAATTCTTCCAAAAGGACTTTTTTACAGATCGCTAATAATAGTAGCCGCCCCATTAATCCTGCTACAAATAATTATTACAGTAGTTTTCTTTGACAGCCTTTGGATAAAAGCCAATAAAGGAATGACCCGTTCTTTGGTTGGGGAAGTCAAAACTTTGTTTGATGTTTATAAAAATGAAAAAGATAATAAAAAAATGATCTTAGATTTATATAACGAAAATTTCGATTTTGTTGTAACTCTAAAAAAAAATGAATTTTTACCCAAAGAAAAATTTGAAAGATGGTATAGCCCAATGGATAGAAGTTTAAGAAGAGAGCTCAAACCTATTTTTGGACACTCGTATTGGTTTGATACTATATCGTTTAAAGAAGTAGTGGAGTTAAGAATTAAGTATGAAAATGGATTTCTTCAAATATTCTTTCCAAAAAATAAAATCGCCCCATCATCTGCTCGAATTTTTGCCTTATGGATAACTTTACCTGGGATTCTTTTAATTTTGATTGCTACAATTTTCCTAAGAAACCAAACTCGCCCAATAGTGAATTTGGCCAGAGCAGCTGAAAAATTTGGTAAAGGAGAATTTATTAAAGAATTTAGGCCATCAGGCGCACAAGAAATAAGAAGAGCAGCTTATGAATTTGATAGAATGAGAAAAAGAATTACCGTTCATTTAAACCAAAGATCAGAAATGTTATCAGGAATAAGTCATGACTTAAGAACTCCTTTGACAAGGTTAAAACTGCAGTTAGCTTTCTTAAAACAGCCAGAATTAGTAAAAAAAATGAAAGATGATATAGAAGAAATGGAAAGAATGCTTAATGAATATCTAGAATTTGCCAGTCAACAAAAAAATGAAGGAACAGAATTAATTAGCATTAACTATGTAATCAAAGATTTAGTAAAAAAATATGAAGACAAAAAAATCAATTTACATCTAGAAGAAGATACAAAAATTAATATACGTCCTAACTCAATCAAGAGATCATTAGCGAATCTGATTGATAATGCTTTGGTTTATGGAAAAAAAGCAGATATTTTTACAAAAAAAACTATGAATAATATGATAATTTTAGTTGATGACGATGGTCCAGGTATTCCTGAAAATGAATATCAAAATGTGTTAAAGCCATTTTATAGAATTGACAAAAGTAGAGGTCTAAACAAATCTGGTGTCGGACTGGGACTAGCTATTGCAAACGACATTATTCGCTCTCATGGTGGAATTATTTCTCTAGAAAAAAGTCCTCTAAGTGGGCTTAGGGTTAAAATTTCTTTGCCTTTTTAGTTTTTTTATTTAATTTTTTTACTTTTTTATAAGATTTAAGGTTATTTAAATCCTGTTGTAATTTTTCAACCATTTTTTTTTGTATTTCAAACTCTTCTCTTGAAACAAAATTGAGTTTATTGGCAATATTTTCCATTTTAAATTTAAGAGCATTCTCTACCTCTTTTTTCAAATCTTTTGAAGAAAATATGCCCTGCTCTATCAACTTTGCCATATTTTCAAAAAATTTTTTTGATTTTTCCATATATTTTTAAATACCTTTAAGTTATTTTAATTGTATTGTTAAATAAATCTTTTTTTGCAAATGATTGTCCACAATTTTGATCCAGTATTTATTGATTTGGGAGTAATTCAAATAAAATGGTACTCGATGGCATATATTGTGGGTATTTTATTGGGATGGATATACGCGTTCAGAGTAATCAAAACGACAGAAAATAAACACAATATCAAATTAATTGAAGCAGAAATATTTAGTGATCTAATAATTTATCTAATATTAGGAATCATTATTGGGGGTAGATTAGGTTATGTAATCTTTTATAATTTTGATTATTACAGCCAAAATCTTTATGAAATCTTAAAACTTTGGCAAGGAGGAATGTCATTTCATGGTGGTCTTTTAGGAGTAATTATTGCAGCTATAATTTTTGCTAAAATTAAAAGAATTAATTTTTTAAATTTAACAGATATTATTGCTTGTGTAGCTCCTATTGGTATTTTCTTAGGAAGGGTGGCCAATTTTATAAATGGTGAACTTTTTGGAAAAATTTCTACTCTTCCTTGGGCAGTAATATTTCCAAATGGAGATAATATCGCTAGACATCCATCACAAATTTATGAAGCAATTCTAGAAGGCTTAGTTCTTTTTGTTGTAATAAATTTCCTTGCTTTGAAAAAAAACCTGTTGCTTAAAACTGGTTACATTTCTGGCCTTTTTTTAATTTTATATTCAATTCTAAGAATTTTTTCAGAAAGCTTTAGAGAGCCCGACAAACACCTTGGTTATTTTTTCGATTATTTTTCTATGGGTACCATATTAAGTTTTGCAACCTGTATTGCTGGTTTTTTTATAATATTTTTTATTAAAAAAAATGAACAAAATAATTGATATTTTAAAAGAAAAAAAATCTATTCCCTTAAATCAATTCATTAATATTGCTCTTTATTCCAATGATTTTGGTTATTACATGAAAAAAAATCCTTTCGGTAAAAAGGGAGATTTTATTACATCACCTATGATTTCAAATCTTTTCGGAGAAATGTTGGCGGTTTGGTGTATTGCTTTTTGGGAAAATATTGGAAAACCAAAAAAAATTTTGATAGTTGAACTCGGGGCAGGAGATGGCTCTTTATGCAAAGATTTGTTAAAAACCTTTGAACAATTTAAAAGCTTTTATAATTCTTTAGAAATTAATTTATTAGAAATAAGTAATGAGTTACAAAAAATTCAAAAAAGAAAAATTGGTAATAAAAAAGTTAGATGGATTAAAAAAATAGAAGAAATAAATTGGGGGCCTGTAATCTTTATAGGAAATGAATTTTTTGACGCTCTGCCTATCAAGCAGATATACAAAAAGAAAAAAAAATTTTTTGAAAAACATGTAGCCTTATCAAATGATAATAAAAATATAAAATTTTTGTATAAAAAAGCAGACAGAAGCTTAATTAAACACTTAAAAGACTTAAATTTAATTTCTGCAGGCAATACCATTGAATATCCAATAGAAGCATTAAAATTCCTTAAATCTATAGCAAAAAAAATCAATAAATTTGATGGTGGATTATTATTTTTTGATTATGGTTACACTGTGAAAAAAAATAAAAATACTTTACAGTCTATTAAAAAACACAAATATATAAATATTTTTTATGATATAGCCCATTCAGATATTACATCTCACATTAATTTTAAATTGTTTCAAAAAGTATTAAAAAAAAATAATCTTAAAGTTAAAAAAATAGTAAACCAAAATGAATTTTTAAAAAAAATTGGAATAATAGAAAGAGCAAATATTTTGTCAAAAAGAATGACTTTTAAAGAAAAAGCAAACATGTTTTATAGACTAAAAAGATTATTAGATCCCAAGGAAATGGGGAATCTTTTTAAAGTAATATTTGCACAAAAAAAAAATAAAAATTTTTCTTTGGGTTTTTAATTATGTTCTTTTCAAAAAAATTAGAAAAATTTGAAAATTTAAAACATTGTTTTTTTTCAAGAAAAAACGGTTTTTCAAAAGGGCCTTATGCAAGCTTGAATTGCGGTTTGGGATCAGGTGACAAAAGAGATGATATTTTAAAAAATCTTAATTTAGTAAGTCAAAAAATAGGTTGTAAAAATGATTTATTAATTACTTTAAATCAAACGCACAGTGATGAAGTTGTTTATTTTAAAAATGAGTCCTTAATAAAAAATAAACTAAATGGAGATGCCATGGTAACAAAGGTTAAAAATATCGGAATAGGTGTGCTTACAGCAGATTGCGCTCCAATATTATTATATGATCCAAGTAAAAAAATAATTGGATGTATTCACTCTGGCTGGAAGGGAGCATTAAAAGGAATTATAAAAAATACAATAAAAAAATTTAATTCATTAAATTCAAAACCTGATGATTTAATCGCTGTTGTGGGTCCGTGCATTAAAAAGGAAAACTATGAAGTAAAAAAAGATTTTTATAATAAATTTATTGATCAAAATCCAAAATATAATGAGTTTTTTAAAAAAATTTTAAATAATAAATACACTTTTGACTTGAGAAAATTCATAAACAAAGAACTAATTAATTTGAATGTTAAAAATGTTGAAAATATAGAAATGGACACTTTTGATG
>Ga0310344_10004427_pt1 | contig 10447 bp, 8 predicted proteins | sample HC15DNA20200_MG_FD_203801 | JGI IMG/M metagenome (GOLD analysis project Ga0310344, IMG submission 203801) | Marine microbial communities from station ALOHA, North Pacific Subtropical Gyre - HC15-DNA-20-200_MG | ecosystem: Environmental > Aquatic > Marine > Oceanic | place: Pacific Ocean: North... | reverse complement strand
TCTCGTACGAGGTGGGCGAAGCCATCGACTCCTGCCGCAACGAGATCCTCAGCATCGTCGTGGTAAAAAACATGCGCGATGACTTTGAGACCGGCGCGGTGCGCCTCGTCAATGATGGCGCGGTAGTACATGGGATTGAGTTTTTCGACGGTGCCGCCGCGGTCGTCCACCCAGATTTTGATAAAAGCCGCTTCGTCCGATACGAGATCTCGGACACGGTCTCGTCCCTCATCGGCGCTGCTTACGCCGTAGGCTGATGGTCTCAGGGCTGCCGCGCCAGGTCCGGCATTAGGTGCCGCGAGACCACGACCGGCAGTCCAGAGTCGTGCGCCGCCCAGTGATCCAGCTGCTTGGTCACGCGCAATGTTCTGCCACACGTCACCGACGTCAGTGCCCAACGACACGATGACACCGACTCCGTAATACGCATAGCGGTTGAGGTGATCGACAATGTTGTCTCGTGTGTAGTTAGCGGCGTCGTAGGTGAGACCCCGTTGAAAGCCGACATGACCGTGGAGGTTGACCAATGCTGGCATCATTGTCTGACCGGCAAGGTCAACCACGGTCGCGCCAGTTGGCGTAGTCACCGAGCCTTGGGAACCGATGTCAGTAATCACACCGTCGTCAACGACGACGGTGGCAGCGGCAATCGGGTCGGACCCGTCACCTGTGATGACGTATGCACCGTCAAACACAACAGCACTGCTTGGCGCGGGCGTCTCTACTGGTGGCTCGGCTGCGCAGGCGTAGCACGTGAGCAGGACAAGCAATAGACTTAGTCGGGACATGGTAGATAGCATCGTACACTGGTCACAGGAGTTGGTCGACGAAGAATGTTCGGTTTCTGAACACGGTCCAGGAGCGGCATTGGCGCGAGGAGTAACAGTATGACTGGACGGTCCTCCTCGTCCTGCGGGACTTTGTTTTCTGCTATGCACTCGGAAATAATGCGGCGGTCAGCATGAAAATTCTAGTGACGGGTGGTGCGGGTTACATCGGCAGTGTTGTTGCGGAACGGCTCTTGGAGATGGGCGAGACTGTCGTGATATTCGACAATCTTGGTCACGGTCACCGTGCCGCCGTGCCCTCTGAGGCCGAGTTTATCTGTGGCGACCTCACAGACCGAGAGTTAGTTGGACGCGTCGTTGGCGAGGTCAGTCCCGATGCTGTTGCTCACCTTGCCGCTGAGGCGCTCGTGGGCGAGTCGGTCCGTGAGCCCGCGAAGTTTTTTGATGTCAATGTGATCGGCGGGCTTAATTTGCTGAATGCGATGCGTGATAGCGGTGTGCGGCGGTTGGTGTTTTCGTCAACCGCGGCTGTGTATGGTGAGCCGGAGACGCTGCCAATTCGTGAAGACACACGACTGTGCCCTGTCAACGCATATGGGGCATCAAAGCTGGCGTTTGAACAGTTGTTGCCGTGGTACGGGTCAGCCTACGGTCTCCGACACGTTTCACTTCGGTATTTTAACGCCTGTGGGGCGACGGCTGAACGTGGGGAATTCCACGTACCAGAAACGCATCTGATTGCCATTCTTCTTGAGGTTGCACTCGGGTTACGTTCGGAAATTCACCTATTTGGGGATGACTACGACACGCCGGATGGCACGTGTGTTCGAGACTATATCCATGTGAGCGACATTGCCGAGGCGCACGTACAAGCGCTTGCGCAGATCGATCAAGTGGCATCGGGTGCGTTTAATTTGGGGAACGGCGCTGGATTTTCAAATCGTGAGGTTGTGGAGGCCACGCGTCGGGTGACAGGTTGCGCAATTCCCGTCGTGTCGGCACCGCGTCGCGATGGCGATCCTGCGCGGTTGGTGGCGAGCGCCACGCGCGCCGCTGATGTGCTCGGTTGGACCCCTCGTTATCACACACTCGAGGCGATGATCGAGACGGCGTGGCTGTGGCGACAGGCACACACGCACCCGTACGAAACTTAGGTCTGCGCGTGCGCGGCCTGCTGCGTTGGCGCTACTGATCGATTCCTCTACTTACTTTGCGGGTATCCGGTCGAGCGCGTCGACGGTGAGCGACCACGTTAACGGAAGCGAGACCGGCTCAAAGCAAATCTTATCGTCACACGCCTGGTAATTCAGTCGGCCGTTGAGCGTTAGCACGTCGATCTTGCTCAAATTTTCGGCATCTTCAGCAGAACCCCCGACCACGATTTCCTGTATCAGTTGGAACGGCTTTTGGTAGACCGGTGCGGTTTCATCCAGTGGTTCAAAGTAATAATCTTCCGACGGTGGATACTCAGTCGGGAGTGCGCGCATGAAATCTGGCATGTCGAGTTCCACACCCACGACGCGATAGCCAAGTTCGTTCGCACCAGGTGCGTAGAGGTGCATGTTTGTTTTTGGGGTGATATCAAGCGCGAGATGGAAACGGCTTCCGACAGTGATCGCCGGGTTGCTCTGCGAGGCTGAAATGTCTAGGTGTGGTGTTTCACCATTGAGTCCAGCGATGCTGGAGATCGGTGTCCCTAGCTTCAGCATGACGTTGGTGGCGGTGTTTCGTTCCCGATAAAACTCTTCAAAGAAACGTGCGGTGACGCGTCCGTCACGGTCGACAATGAACGTGCCTGGAAACGGTGTGCCGACAATGTTCTCGCTTGCACCGAAAATGGACACATAGGTGTACACGTCATCTTTTACGTCCGGATCGTCTTTGTTTGGGCCAACGCCTTCAGCTGCAACGGTGTTGTAGATACCGAACGCACGGATCGCCGAGGAGTCATCGTCTGACAGCAACGGCACATCCGCTATATTCCGGCGTTCCGCAAACGTCGCTAGGATCTGTTCAGAGTCATAACTAATGGCGGCAACACCAAGCCCTTGGTCGGCGAGTTCTTGATACCGGTCTTGCAGCTCCACGAGCTGCGCTTTGCAATACGGTCACCAGTCGGCGGAGCGATGAAAGACGATCATCGCGCCCTTTTCGCCCATGATCGAATCCAGTGTCTGGATCCGTCCGTGTTGGTCCGGAAGGGCAAAGTTCGGAATCTTTTCCCCGATTTGTGGGCCTAGTGCCGCAACATCGACGGGTTCACGTTCCTGTGCGTTCACGGGACTAGTCACGGAGAACAGGATACCAACACAAAGCGCCAATACAGCCAGTCTGGATATCATGGAACGATCTTAGCATCCGTTATCCAGCGTTCCAAGAGAAGTTGCATTCTGTGCTCCGGTTAAATAATTACACTTGGGGCCCGAGGTGAGTATGCTGCTGTTGTCGTTTGTCGTATTCGTTGTACTGCAAATTGTGTGTTTCCCGCTGCTGATTGTGGGCATCCTTCTTGTGGCCTACAAGCAGATGGTTGTGAGCAAACGACTTGGCGTTTCGGGTACTGCCATTGAAGTTATCAATGGCCGTTGGACCATGCACATCTTCGGTATGCGTCCAGACTCTGCCGCCGCTCGATTGGCAGGGGTCTTACCGAATACATCGCTTTTGGGCCTGTGGTTGGTCCTCTTCCCGTTGTGGGTCAAATACAAGCTATCGGGGACGCTGTTTCTGTATCCCAGGGTCCCAAAAGAAGGCAGCGAGACTCTTGCTGATTTTGTGATCGCACGGACGGACTACTTTGATCGTATCACTGAGCGGGTCACGGCTGATGTTGACCAGTTCGTTGTTTTAGGGGCCGGCTATGACACCCGGTGTTATAGCGAGTTGATGAGGAATGGTATCCGTTGCTTTGAAGTCGACCAGGCGGTGACGCAGCAGCTGAAGACCGCGAGTCTCGAGCGAGCTGGGGTCGACGCTGCACATGTGACGTTTGTGGAGGTGGACTTTCGTCGAGACGACCTGTTCGAGAAACTGCAAGCACGTGGGTACGATACGACGAAGCGGACACTGTTCCTCTGGGAAGGCGTCACGCTTTATCTGTCTGAGGAGACTGTTCGAAAGACGCTTCGCGATGTGAGGGCCTCTGCGTCGACCGGTAGTGTGGTTCTGGCCGATATCTACGCGGGTCGGATGATTAAATCTATGAAGGCCGCTGCCAAATACATCGGTGAACCGGTCGACTTTTCTCTACCCTTTGCGACCGATTGTGACGGGGATCTCAGCGGCTTTCTTGGCAGCGAGGGGCTTGCGATCGGGGAGACCTACTTTCTTGGAAAGACGCACGACAAGGGGCCGTATGGGGTGGTGGTCGAGATGCGGACCTAGATGGTCTTGAACGTCGTGATCAACTTCCTGACCGCCGACCGAGCAAACAGTGCCGCGCAGAAACAGGATTGATGAGTGCAGCAGTGATAGAGTGGAGTGGTATGGCTAAGCGATTGATAGCTGTGTTGGTGTTTGGATATATGGTGATGCCGAGTCCAGTGGTCGGTCAGACTGACCCAGCCGCCATCATGGAGCAGGTTGACCGTCTGTTACGAGGCGACTCAAGTCGTGGTGTTGCCACGATGGAGGTGGTGACGGAGAACTGGGAACGGCGGATGACAATGGAGCTCTGGTCGTTGGGGACTGAGTATTCACTTGTGCGTCTTCGCGCCCCACAGAGGGAGGCGGGCACGGCAACCCTCATGGCAGAGGATGACATCTGGAACTATTTACCGAAGGTGGACCGGACCATCAAGATTCCGTCATCGATGATGGGGGGCTCGTGGATGGGCTCGCACTTTACGAACGATGATCTCGTTAAGGAGAGTCAGCTCACGGAAGACTATGTAGTGGAACTGGCGTTTGAAGGCGATCGTGACAATGTGGCCGTGTGGGAGTTCGTCTTAACACCCAAGCCGGATGCGCCGGTCTTTTGGGGGCGGCTGGAGTACCAGGTTCGGCAAGACGACTACATGCCGATTTGGACTCGGTTTTATGACGAGGATGGTGAGCTGTCGCGTACGATGGCCTATAGCGAGTTTGAAGAATTCGATGGGCGGTTAGTTCCGGCCCTAATGGAAATGCAACCAATAGACAAACCTGGCGAAAAAACAGCTATTCGGTATGAGGAGCTTGAATTCGATATCGGTGTGGACGAGAACTTTTTTTCACTCAGGAATCTCCAGGATCGGAGATAAGCACCGTTGCGGAATGTGCCATGGCCGCGGCTCGGTTGGCGGAATTTAGAGCGTCATCGCAAGCGCACCATCCTGACCGCCCTCGGGTTGGCTGTCGGGTTTTTTGCGTGCGTGTTCATTGTTGGCTGGTCCCAAGGCATCATGAACGAGATGGTCGAGAGCGCGACCTCGCTCGTTAATGGGCAAGTTGAAATTCACGACGCCGAATATCTTCCAGACCGCAGCATGTACGACACGATTGGTGGTCGCGGTGGTGCGGACATCGAGGGCCTCCTTGAGATCATTGAACAAGACGTGACGGTGATAGCGGCTGCGCCGCGGTTGTATGCCGGTGGACTCATCAGTTCAGGGGATGCGACGAATGCGGGGATGTTTATGGGAGTCGACCCGGTGCGCGAGGTCCGACTTACACGGTTTCTTGATGAACTGGTCGAGGGGCGGCTACCGCTTTCTGGTCAGAATGAAATTCTCGTTGGTGAGGAGATGGCACGCCAACTTGCTGTCGCTGTTGACGACGAACTGGTGATTGTTGGGTCAGGTGCGGATGGGTCGATGGCAAACGACCTGTTTACGTTGGTCGGGGTTTTCCGAACAGGACTGCCGGACTTGGATTCCACGTTTACCGTTATGCCCATTGACGTTCTTCAATCGTTTGTGGTGTTGCCTGCAAATCGGGTACACGAAATTGCGGTCGCCACGGTGGATCCCTTTGGTGCACCGACCACCGCGACACGACTTGCGGATGCGCTACCAGAAGGAGGGTCCCCACTGGAGGTCGTGCCGTGGATGGAACTCAACCCCGCGTTGGCGGAATACGTTGCATTGGGAGATTCGGTGTACGGAATCATCGTGACCTTTGTTTTTGGCATTGCCATTTTTGGCGTCGCGAATTCGATGCTGATGGCGACGTATGAGCGACGGCGAGAGTTCGCGGTGATGTTAGCGCTTGGGGCAACTCCTCGGTCCGTGTGGGCGGTCGTGCTGTCGGAGGCGTTTACTATCGGTCTGTTCAGTCTTGCGCTGGGTGCGGTGCTGACGTTTCCGCTCATGGTGTGGTTTCATAACGCGCCGCCGGACATGAGTTGGCTCTATGGCGATTTAGCGCTGAATGGTGCACTGCTGCGACCAAGTCTGCGAGTTGAGTATGACTTCGCGTTTGCGGGATTCACGGCGGTCTCACTTTTGGTTACGGTCGTGTTGGCCGCCTTGTATCCGGCTCTTCGCGCTGGTCGGACACCGCCGGCGGACACGTTGTCCGGTTTGTAGCGGCTCGTAGTTTTTATTTGTATTCATGCATATCAGGGTGATCATTCGTTTGGCGTTACGGAATCTGCGTCGTCAGTTGAGACGGACTGTGCTCACCGCGTCTTCGATGGTTGTCGGAGGCGGGCTGCTCATTTTCAGTTATGCCCTCGGAGATGGCTCGCACGAGAGCTGGATTGACGCCGGGGTACGGACGGGGTCCGGGCATGTCACGGTCGAGGGGCCTGAGTTTCGCTTGACGAAGAGGATTGAAGATCGACTCCCGACGAATGTCAGAGGTGAAGTCGAACAGCTACTCGCCTCGCCAGAAATGGCATCACAGGTGGTTGCCGTGTCGGCACGGCTGACCATTAGCGGTTTAGCGAGTTCGCCCGCCGGAGCGCGGCCGGTGCAAATCATGGGTGTGCAACCGATCGATGAAGCGAGTTTTAGTAGTTTTGATGAGCAACTGGTTGAAGGACGGTACCTGGAAGACGGTGATGACCTGGCCGCGTATGTGGGGGTTGGCCTTATGGATAGCCTTGACCTCCGTTTGGGGTCGCGGCTGGTGGTGCAGGCGCAGGATGCCGAGCAAGAGATAGCCGCGCAGCTGTTGCGCGTCGTTGGTGTCTTTCGCAGTGGAGTCCCACAGGTGGACCAATCCGTTATTCAGATTCCGTTACATATTGGGAGTGAGTGGTTAGGCGTTGGTGGAGACGTTACGAATGTTGGGGTCGTGGTAACCGACAGTGACACCGTGGCGGGTGTGGCTGCGCGTCTCGACAACGAGCTTGCTGATTTTGTGAGTCGAGGCGATGCGTATGTCATGGACTGGCGCGAGTCAACGCCAGCGCTTGCGTCCGCGGTCGCGATTGATGAATTTGGCAATCATTTAGTGTGGGGTGTGCTCTTTATTATCATTGCATTTGGCATCATGAACACGGTGTTGATGTCGACGTTGCACCGCTATCGAGAGTTTGGTGTGTTGCAGGCGTTAGGGCTGACGCCAGGGCAGACGGGGGCTATCGTGCTGGCGGAAGGAATGACCTTGACGGCCGTCAGCGGGTTTCTTGGTGTGGGACTTGGTCTGTGGTTGACGTGGTACTTTTTTGGTGATGGCCTAGATGTGTCAGGGCTGATTCCAGAGGATATGGAATTTTCTGGAGTGATCATTGACCCGGTTATCGTTCCACTGTTTCGCGTGGCTCGACTTGCCCAGGTGTTCGTTTTTATTTTGGCCATCGGTGCGTTGGCGTCGGTGTATCCGGCGGTTCGGGCGGCGCGCATTGATACGGCAGAAGCGATGAAGTTTGAGCGGTAACACTATGAATCAAAATGAGACAGCAGCGGTGCGGACAGAGGGTGTCTGGAAAATCTTTCAGCAAGAGGCGGAAGAAGTCACAGCGGTTCGCGATGTCAGCCTGACAATCGACCGCGGTGAATTTACGGCGCTTGCTGGACCATCTGGTTCGGGCAAAACCACGTTGCTGAATACGATCGGAGGATTAACGCGTGTGACGCGCGGGAACGTGTGGGTGGCTGGCCAAAATGTTACGGACATGTCGAATCAGGCCTTAGCTCAACTTCGGCTCACCGAGGTTGGGTTTATCTTTCAGGCGTACAACTTGCTGCCTGTATTGAGTGCGATGGAAAACGCCGAGTTCCCCATGCTGTTACAGGGTGTTGACGCAGCCGATCGACGGGCTCGTGTTCGGGAGTTGTTTGAGCGTACGGGGATGAGTGGCCTCGAGGATCGACGTCCCGGCAAGCTGTCAGGTGGACAGCAGCAGCGGGTGGCGGTGGTCCGTGCAGTGGCGAGTCGACCAGCACTCGTGCTCGCCGATGAACCAACGGCCAATCTCGATTCGGCATCGAGTGAAGCGTTACTCGAGATGATGGCGGAATTAAATCGTGACTTGGGTGTGACGTTTGTGTTTGCAACACACGATGAGCATGTGATGGAGCGGTCAAAACGATTGGTGCGTATGGTTGACGGTCGTATCGACTCGGACGAGTTGCGGACGTGACCAGTCGATGGAGCTGGCTAGCCACGTGTGCTGTCACGCTTGTCGTATTGAGTGCCCAACCGGTTTCGGCGCAATCGAGCTGGCTGTCCGGTTACCTGCAGACGGTGCCGCTGTTTAGTGGTCCGACCCCGCTTAGCGAAGGCGATATTAGTAACTTCAGTCGGTTCCGCGTGATGACCGAACCTAGCGCGGGAGCCATTTCAGCGGAGCTGGCGTACGAGCAAACCGTAAACGTCTGGCGACAAAGCGGAACATCATCGTTTGGGTTGGCGAGTGTTCCGAGCGGTGGGGAATGGTTTGACCTTGATGGCACAATCACGCGCGCCGACCAACCCCACGTGCGCTGGCGGCATCGTTTTGATCGCATGAATGTTGGTTGGGCACCAACCGATACGGTTGAGGTTCGTGTCGGGCGACAGGTCGTGTCGTGGGGGACGACCTTGTTCCTGACGCCAGCTGATCCTTTTTTGCCATTTAGTCCCTCTGATCCGTTTCGACAGTATCGCGGGGGGGTGGATGCCGGTCGTATTCGGTTGTATCCGGGTCCACTCAGCCAGGTTGATGTTGTGGTGCGCACGACACGGACGATTGCTGGTGAAGAGGTGACGGCGTTGAGTCGGGGGATGGCAACCTGGAAGGGCTGGGAACTGTCTGCGTGGGGCGGCACGCTCTATGGCGATGGTGCCGGCGCAGTCGGCGTAAGTGGCAGTCTTGGAGCGTGGGCGCTTCGCATGGAGTCAGTGATTAGAGAAATTGACGGGCGCGTTGTTGGTCGTGGGGCGTTGGGCCTCGACCGTATTTTTCAGGTTGACGGTCGTGATCTCTATGTGGTGTTTGAATATCAGCGTGATGGGTTAGGGGCGGCGTCTGCGGACGACTATCTTGACATCTTTCGGTCGCGCGAGTTTCAGCGGGGCGAATTTCAGGTGTTAGGCCGTGACGAGGTGGTATCGCAAGCGTCGTACCAACTGCATCCACTGTTAAACGTGGCAGGGTTAGCGTTATGGAATGTCAATGACGGCAGTGTCCTCATCTCGCCAAGTGTTGTGTATTCAGCAGGCGATGAGACGTCCATTAGTGGTGGCCTCTATCTCGGGATTGGCGACGATACAGTGACCGCAACGAGACCGGTCCCCTCTGAGTATGGCCTGTCTGGCGTGACGGGCTTTGCCGCAATTAGTTGGTTTTTTTAGAGCGGACGGTACCCGCCGAGTACGAGTCAGAGGCCTGTCTCTTATGTGTGCGCTGTGGGAGTGCAAAAGAATTTTCAAGACGCTATAAGTCGTTTAAAATAGGTGCCTTGTTTCGGTATTGGTGAATCATGGCAATTGGGACGCAGCGGTGAAAGCTGTGGCTGTCGGTCGCTTCGATCACAGGGAATGGAATGATCGAAATTATTGATTTCTCGGAAATCCTTGCACCGGCGTGGTGTTGCGAGCGATCATGTCAGTCAATACGTGGGTAGACCACTGGCCTGAAGGAGGGCATGTGCGTTACAGATTTCTAGTACAGGCGGTTGTTGGGTTATGTGTGCTAGCGCTTCCGGTTTTGTCACAAGCGCAGTCCTGGGACGTTCCTCGCACTGCGGATGGCGTTCCGAATATTCAGGGTGTGTGGACCAACTTTGATCCCACCCCGTTTGAGGCACCGAACGACATCGACTTAGAGCGGCTCGCGCCGTTGGCGGCATGGTTTCCTAATAGTAATCAGCCACAGCGGCCACCCGAGAACCCGGATCCCAACGCACGGGAACGAGGACCGCAGGGGCCGTGGGGTGACGGTCCAGGTGACGCGTTGCGCAATGAGCGACGTCAATCGATGGTTGTCGACCCCCCGAGTGGTCGAGTGCCTTTACGCCAGTCGGCTATTGACAGTCGAAACGATAACTTGATTAACCTAACCGATGGCTGGTTACAACACACACCGTGGGAACGGTGCATTACCCGTGGCATACCTGGCGGCATGTTTCCGGGTGGATATGGTGCGGGCTACCAGATTATCCAGGCGCCCGGTTATGTCGTGATCTTCTACGAAATGATTCATGAGGCACGCATTATTCCGGTGAGCGACCATGAGCCTTTGTCCGAAAATATTCGATTATGGAATGGCGATCCGCGCGGTCATTGGGAAGGCAACACGTTGGTTGTTG
>Ga0310344_10004426_pt1 | contig 10448 bp, 3 predicted proteins | sample HC15DNA20200_MG_FD_203801 | JGI IMG/M metagenome (GOLD analysis project Ga0310344, IMG submission 203801) | Marine microbial communities from station ALOHA, North Pacific Subtropical Gyre - HC15-DNA-20-200_MG | ecosystem: Environmental > Aquatic > Marine > Oceanic | place: Pacific Ocean: North... | reverse complement strand
AGTGCGACGAGACCAGTTTCTTCTTTCCGCTATAAAGGGCGACCGTCTTGAGGATCGGGTCGATCAGTCCCTCGGGGTAACGTTGATGCTCTGGCTTGGTGGATGAACTGCCACGCTGGGACATCACCTTGCCATCCAACCCGATGATGCGTCGATTTCCGGCAACCCGATCGACGCGCGCTTCACCGGTCGCGACATGGGTTACCGGAACAGACCTCTTGATCGCCGCGGCAACAGCCTTGTGCCCGGCATCAAGACAACTCCGGAAAAAACCCGGCTCGACAATGTGTGGCAGGTCGCCCTGTTCGAGAATAATTTTCTCGGCATCCATGCAGGCGAATGGCGCGTTGTGCTGGTGCACGCACTGTACCGCGACACGGTCGATGGTCGTCCCGGCCGCATCGGCCAGGGCCGTTCGCCACTGGAAATGGGCCGAATTGAGGATCCCCGTCCAGTCCACCGCACACACGACGATCGGCCGCCCGGCACCAAGCACGACATAACCGATGGCCTCCAGCGGGTCGTCGACACCAACAACCGGCTTGATCCAACCACCGCACAGCGAATGGTTCATCGGCGGCGTGACATCAAACCGAAACGTGGCCAGTTGCAGGTTGCCGGTGTTTCCGGCAGCAGTCGCCCGGCCTGGCAAAAGGGACCCGGCAAGGACGGCACCGGCAGACGCGCTGATGAAATCGCGACGAGTGGGATCAGTATTCATGTGTTCTCTTTCTCAGGTGAGGAGTGGTGACACTCCACGGGTCTGCCGGACTGTCCCGACAATTGTTTCGACTAACTGCAGCCGCGTCTGTCCTGCACCGATCATTCTGGCGTGAATTGAAACGAGTACACGTCGGCATCCTTCAACACGAACCTCAGGCGAACCGGACGACCGGACAGAGAACTGACGTCCGGGCCAGCTTTCCACCGCACGATGTGCTCGACACTGTCGCCGATCGATTCGATGCAGTCCTCGAGTCGAAATCCCGGAATGGCCCGCCCCTCCGCATCCTGGATCTCGATCCGCAGGCTTCCGGCTGCGGAGGTCGAGTAGTTGAGTGCCAGCCTGTCACCGGAGAACCGCAGTGATTTCGTGACCAGTTCACCGCCGGCGAACGGCGCGCGGGCCGAGACGAAACCATCCAGGCGGATCGTGTAGCGACGCAACCGCGAGGAGCCGTCTCGCCAATAGCCCTCGCGAAAGAGCATCGACAGTTCCCGAGGTGCCCCGTCGCGTTCCGAGGCCGTCTCGAACAGCCCGTAGCTCTGGTAATTGTCGCCATACATCCAGTTTGTCGTCGCGGCACCGGCTTCGGGCCCTGGACGCATGAAGGCCTCGTCCCAGCGGTGAAACCGAACACCGTCACGGCTGCTCATGAACAATCCGTCGGTCAGGTCCGACCCCACCCGGGCGTAGGCCGCCGCCAGTTCCTTTCGCAGGTCGACCGGTTCCAGTGATCGGATTTGCCCCGTGATCTTCCGTGCCGTGTACCGGGTCGGAAACCCGAACAGGATGTGCGGTGCACGGTGATAGGGATGGATGCCATTGGTGTACATCTGTTGGCGCGGCGAACCGGGATACTCCAACGGCACCGACTTCGACCACGCGTGCAGGTCGACCGAAGTGGTCATCGCAACCGCTCGCATCCCGTCAACCACCGTTCGGTAGTACACGACGTACTTTTGGAGGCGGGGTTCCCAGAACATCACATTCATCGAATCCAGGGCACCGCGGTTGAACAGCGGTTTGTCTCGTTTCCGCCAGGTGATCGCATCCGGCGAAGTAAAAAGATGCAGGCCCACGCGACGATTTCCGGTGGCCGCCTTGAACTTCTCCATCGGCGGACACCCGGGACGGCTGTCCAGAAACGGCACAAAACTTCCGGAGAAACTGCTTCCTGGCCAGACGATGTTGTTGGCCAACGGATCGTCCACCTGCTTGGCAACTGCGCCCAGTAACGGGAACTCGCCCAGGGCCGGCTTGATCCACTTGATCCCGTCCCGGCTCTCGGCGTAACAGACCACGGGGCTGCGAGCCATCTGCAGCTTGCCCGTGTTCCAGATCATGGCATGGGCGCGATAGATCATCTTGAACATGTCGCCGTCACGCATCACCGTGGGATATCCGCTGGTGTTGCCTTCCCACGGCTTGTCAAACCGGATGGCAACTTCTCGCGGCCGCGGACGATGCAGCGTCAGCCGCACCGCATCGCGATGTGCGATCAAGTGATGATCGACAAACAACTCGCGCCGCGAACCGATATCAAGCGGCTCCGCAGATCGGGCCTGGGCTGTGGCACACAAGAGAGCAACGACGAAGATGCGAAGTGTCATGAGTTGTCGATTCGATGAAACAGGGATGATCTCCAGCAATTCCATGGTGTCAGATTTGAGCCCAACTCGCCAAGCATCGCATCGCCACCTGGCACGCGGCCCGGGACCATGTCAAGAATGTGAAATCTCCTCGAACACTGTAGGCTGAATCCGACTCGACGATTCACCAACCAGCGCACTCCTTCGATGTGAAAGATCTGATGAAAACCAGTCGATCGCGTGGTGCACGATTCGGTCCGTTTGGACTGGTTGCAGTTGTTGGCCTGTTGTGGGCGACGACGTCCGAGGCCGCCACCGTGCGAGACGGTGAGATGCGTGTGACCCGCAGATGGGTGACCGCCAAGTTGGCTGGCCGGGTCGTGGCTCGTCCCCCGCAGGGTCATCTGTCGGTGGCTTTGAAAGCGGGCCGACTGCTGAAAAACATGGCCACCACCAAGGTGTACCACACGGAAGTGGGAGCGCTGCCGTTGAAGATTCGCAACCGGACCTTCCGGCGAGGACTATACTGTCCCTCGACGGGAAAGATTGTTGTGCATCTGCCGGCCCCGGCGAAACGTTTTGATGCCGTGCTGGGCGTCGATAGCAATCGCGTGCAGAGTTTTTACTCCAACGCCGGTCGTGGACGCGTGATCGGGAGCGTCGAAGTGGCTGGAACCGAACGGTTCCAGTCCCAGGTGCTGCGAGAAGGACTTGCCGGCGTTCCAGTGAGTGTCGAACTCGACGGAGCCACGCAATTCACCCTGGGTTTACGGGATGCCGGCGGTGGCATTGTCGAGCGTGTTGATTTCAACCAGGCGGACTGGGCCGATGCCCGGGTCACCCTGGAGAATGGCCAGACGGTGTGGCTGGGAGACATGCCGGTGGGGCCACTGCACAAGCCACCCACGACCGAGGTGCCCTTTTCCTTCGTTTATGCCGGTCGGCATTCTCGAGAGTTCCTGAAAGATTGGGATCGCACGTACTCGGTCCGAGACCTGGACGCCCGGCGTCGCGAACTGACCCTGGCGTTCAAGGATCCCGACACCGGGCTGGAGATTCGCTGTGTCGCTATCGAGTACCTGCGTTTCCCGGTCGTCGAATGGAAACTGCTGTTCAACAACACCAGCCAGAAGCCGACTCCCATTATCGAAAAGATCCTGCCTCTCGACGTCAGCGATGAACGCGACAACGAGGGTGAGTTCCTGCTGCACCACAGCAATGGGAGCCCCCATTCCCTGGTCAAGATGTCCGACCCGACCGACTATGCGCCACGTCAGACACAGCTGGTCCCACGGTTGGTCCATCGTCTCTCATCCAAGATTGGTTTGCCGGCCAGTCACGACCTTCCGTTCTTCAATATCGAGGCGAATGGACGGGGCGTGATTTTTGCCATCGGTTGGCCCGGCCAATGGTCAGCCACGTTGACCCGCGACGCGGCACAGCGAGTCCAGGTCCAGGCGGGACAGCAGGGCACGCACTTCAAGCTGTTGCCGGGTGAGGAGGTGCGTACTCCCCTGATCGCGATGTTGCAGTGGCAAGGTGGTGACTGGATTCGCTCGCAGAACCTGTGGCGTCGCTGGATGATCGCACACAACGTGCCACGCACCGCCGATGGTGCATTGCCGCCACAGCACATCGCCGGTTCGAGCTCGGCGCAACTGATGGAAAGCACTGGCGCGACCGAGAAAAACCAGTTGAATTTCATCAACGGCTACATCCGCGAGGGACTTCAGCTTGACTACTGGTGGATTGATGCGGGGTGGTACGACTACACGGACTACTGGCTGAACGTCGGGACCTGGCGGCCCAACAAGAAACGTTTTCCCAACGGGCTGGGTCCGATTTCAAGCCACCTTCACCGCCACAAAAAGAAACTCATCCTGTGGTTCACTCCCGAATGTGTGACACGTGGTTCGTTCATCGATCGGAAACATCCCGAATGGCTCCTGAAGGGCGGAGCCGAATGGTGGATGGGACACGCGTTGCTCCAGGGGGAATACCCCGCTCACGTGAACGACTCCGGATTGACACTGGTGGAAGATGTCGCGGCTTTTGGAATCGGCAACCCGAGTACGACCGCCATGGGTCGCACGCGGCTGGCCGATGGCCGGTGGCACCTGGTGACTGCGACACGACGGATCGATTCGCAGGCCGCACGCAGTGAATTGAGCGTGTACGTCGATGGGAAACTCGACGCCCTGGCGTTTTCTCCGAACGTGGGACCAATGACGGCCAACGATTCCTGGGGCATCGGACGGCAATACCAGACCCGCGGCATCCGGGGCGACATCGACGACGTCAGAGTTTTCGATTCCGCACTCTCGGCACAGCAGGTGGCCGACCTGTTTCGTGGAGAGACCCGGATCACTCCCACGCAACATTACGATTTCAATGGTTCGCTTTCCGATCCGGTGGGCAAACGCCACGGCCAGCGAATCGGCACGGGTGACCCCGCGTTTGTGGCAGGTGTAACCGAAAAAAAGGGCGACCAATCGTTGCGGTTCAACAACGACTACGGCGTCAAGATCCCCAACAAGGTGCCGAACAACTTCACACTGTCGTGCTGGGTGCGGATGGATGCGCCACAGCCACCTCCCTATGGACGGGGTGATTTTCGGCTGGTCAATTTTGGTGACCCCGAGGCGTTGCGGGGTATGACCGAACACATCGACAAACAGATCAAGGCACAGGGGGTGGACCTGTTTCGGCATGATGGGATTCCGCCGCTGCAGTACTGGCGTGCCAACGACACTCCGGATCGCCAGGGGATCACCGAGATCAAGCACATCCAGGGACTACTCGCTTTCTGGGATGAACTCCGCAAGCGGCATCCGATGCTGCGAATCGACATCTGTTCCGGGGGCGGCAGCCGCAACGAATTGGAGACATTGCGTCGCGCCGTGCCACTTTGGAGAAGTGACTACGCCTACGAAACGACAGGGATGCAGACACTCACCCATGGCATGTCGCTGTGGATCCCCTACTTCGGCACGGGCATCAACACCTCCGATTCCTATACGTTTCGTAGCCAGATGGCACCGGCCAACAACCTGATCTGGGACGTTCGCCGTCGCGATCTCGACTACGAGAAGTGTCGACGACTGCTGGCCGAGCGTCGACAGGTCGGCCAATTCTACGAGGGCGATTACTATCCGCTGACAGCCCATCGGACGGAGAACGATGTCTGGATGGCGTGGCAGTTCGACAAACCGAGGACCGGCCAGGGCGTGGTCCAGGCCTTTCGGCGTCCCAACAGTTCAGTCACCTCGATGCAATTCCGACTCCGCGGCCTGGAATCCCGGGCTCGCTACACGGTGCAGAATCTCGATCGACAAAAAACGACCGAAATGACAGGCGCTGAACTCGCCAAGGATGGACTGTTGGTCACCCTCCAGAAACGGCGTTCGTCAGCGATGATTCTTTATCGCCGCATCGAGTAGACACGACAATCACGTCGGGTGGCCAAGTCCTTCGGGTGGCGGGCGAGACACCGATCACCGGATGTTTTTCTGTCACGTTGCCTCGCGGCGTGCCGTTGCTTGTCGGACACTCTCGACTTGGCCATGCTGTCCCAAGCGAAGCGTTCACCACGACAACTGTTTCAAGAGCGGCGTCGTGTTACGCCAGAACCGCCACCCTGGAAAACGAATCATGCGAGTCCGAACAAGACTGCTTGCAGTTGTCGCGATCACCCTGGCATTGGCAGCCACCGACGCCTCCGCCGAGCCGTCTCTGGAGTCGATCGAGCAATCCAACTCACTCGAGAACAATCACCAGACCCCACACACGAAATGGGGGAAGCCACTGGCTTCTGGCAGAATCCGGACCCTGTTCCTCGTGAACCAGAATCCGAACATCAACGGGCTCCCCCTGAGGCACGTGTTGGAGTTGATGCAACGATTCGACATTTCAGGTGATGCCGTCCTGGCAATGACCGGGAAAGGAAAAACCTACGCGATCACCTACCAGGGAGGAGCAGGTGTCTACGGTGGTGAAACGGGAGCAAAACGACTGAGCGGTTTGCTCAAAAAACCATACGACTGCTATGTCGTTACCGGACCGGTACTGGGCCACCTGCCCGCCACGTCGCGAACGACCATCCTGAAACACGTCCAACAGGGGGCCGGCCTCGTCCTGCTCTACACCACCGGCGACAAGGACAAACCACTGCTGGACCAGTTCCAGCCCTGTGGCGCACCCACAGATTCGCTTGAGGGAATCAAGGTGCGGTGTTTTCAGAGTGGGCGGGGGCGGGTGGTGTCAGTCCAGGGTTACTCGTCCGATGCAACATGGAACGCGTACGGTCCGACAAACACTCAACGCGTATTCGGTTTCCACATCCGCCGCGACCTGTTTTACGAAGCGCAGGGCCGCGCCGTCCTCTGGGCCACCAACCGAGAACCACCGTTGAAGTTCCAGATCGACCTGGGGTCCCAAAGCATTCCCCGCGAGCAACTGGCCTCCCGCAAGATCAAGTTGAGTTGGAACGACAGCACGAAAAACATCCCCCGACGGATTGCCATGCGAATTCGCAGCGAGTCCAGGGGCTCTCAACAACCACGGGTCATCGATGATCCGGGCGCTGCACAGGGGCAGAGAGAATTCCAGTTGCCGACGCTACCGGCAGGCACGTACTGGGTCGATGTCATTGCTGAAGACAAAAATGGCGTCACCGGATGGGCCATCAAGCGGTTCGACGTGACCACCGGGACACGGATTGCGAAAGTCACCCTCGAACGTTCCTCGGGCGAAGCCGGTGATCCGATCACCGGGACAGTTGAGATTGTCGGCCCCGGAATCGACGGAGCCATTCTGCGGGTCCACGTGATTGACCGCCACGGTCGTGTCCTGGCTCGGCAGGAATTCCCGAAACCAGGCAACCGGGTCGCGTTTTCACTGGCCAGTGACACGAGGATGCCAGGCTACCTGGGAATCGAGGCTGTCATCGTTCAAGACGGGCACGACGCCTGTTACGGATACCACGGAGATGCGTTCACGATCACCCGTCGTAAACAGGACCAGTGGAACTTCATGGTGTGGGGCCGCCTGTACGCCACCCAGTTCCTGGAACTGGCCGATGACATGCTCGCCGCCAACGGGGTCACCACGCGGATGGAAACAAGCAACGTGCCGTGGTGGTACATGACGCGGGCGGGAATGAACTACACGCCCTACTGCGGCAGTGGCCTGTACCGGCTACCCGACATGGGACCACAGGAACCGACAGTCAGCGAGCATGGGGTTCTTGAACGAGCTGAGGGTTGCTGGAACCACGAACCGGAAGTCTCGGCCCGCCTGAAAAAGTGGACCGAGGATGAACGAGATTTCCGCCACCGCGGAGTGCTGGCCTACAGCATGGGTGACGAAGTGGCCGTGTTGGGGTCCTGCCTGCACCCGGCCTGCTGGAAGGTCTACCAGGAATGGCTGAAAGCCCAGTACGGCAGCATCAAGGCACTCAACCAGTCCTGGGGCACCTCTTTCAGTGGGTTCGCCAAGATTCAACCGATTGTCGATGAAACATCGATCCCCTGGTATCCGAAGCGGTCCCAGCGAATCCCGTGGCAACTGACCTGGGCCAACAACGCGCATTCCTCGCGTGGTCCAACCAGCGGATCAACCGCCTGGAAAGACACCTGGAGAAACTATCCACGCTATATCGATCGAAAATCCTTTCAGTACTGGAACTTTGCCAACTACTGCAGACGGTTCCGTGACGCGGCCCGGCAAATCGACCCACACGCCCGCTGCGGCGTGGAAGGCAGCGACATCTTCCTGGACGCCGACATCGATGTGATCGTTCGCAACACCGGGTGGTGGATGCCTTACGCAGGAGAAAACGGTGGAACAACAAACGAGGTGATCCGCTCCATCGCACCCGGTGACTACCTGCATGGCAATTTCATGGGCGAGACCACGTTCTGGAGCAGCATCCTGCGTGGAGGCAACACGCTCGGAAAATGGCGGGTCGACAACATGTTCACTCCGGCCATGCAATTGAAGCCAGCGATGAAGCGAATGGTCAAATCGGGCCGGATCATCTTCGACGGCCTGGGAACACTGCTCAACGGCAACCCGAAATCCGAGATGCTCGATGAGGGCATCGTGATGCTGCATTCGATGGCGTCGGTCAAGATGGCCAAGATCGGCGACGGCACTTCCTACGGAATCTTTCGCTGGCGCGATGACCAGGGAAAAACCCGTTCCGGCACGCCCCAATCCCAGTTTCACGTCGTGAACCAACGCAACCACAGGGCCTGGCACCGCAACATCCGCGCCAGTGGGATGCAGTTCCGATACACGACCGACGGCCAGATCAAAAGGGGCGAATTCGATCCCACGCGAGCCAGGGTGCTCGTGCTCTCGCAGTACGAGGTGATTGGTCCTGAGGAGGAGGCGCTCATTCGCAAGTTCGTCGCCTCGGGTGGGACGTTGATCGCCGACGTGCGACCAGGAATCTACGGAGATCGCGGACGGCCTCGTGATGGTGGTGTGCTCGACGACCTGTTCGGTGTACGGCATACCGGAAGTGCACCGGCCGCCGACACAACCGGGAGCATCAAAGGCATGCTCGACGGCACCAGGGTCACCGTGGAACCCCGCCGGTTGTTCGTCAACCCGAAGGTCAAAGTCACGACTGGGAAACCGCTCGGACGGGCCGGCGACACTCCGATCTGCATCGTCAACGATTCGGGCCGCGGCCGCGCGGTCCTGCTGAACTTCACGATGTGGTCTTTTCCCAAGCTGGCCGTTCAAAACGGCAATGACGACGCCGCCAGTTTCTTCCGGACGCTGTTGGCCAAGGCCGGCGCCACCCCGCCGCTGACCCTCGTCGACACCAGGGGACGACGACACCGGAATATCGAGGCCATGCGTTGGCGGACTGGCCATCGGACCCAGGTCATCGCCCTGCACGGTCCCTTCCTGGGCACGTGGCCGGAACCCAATGGTGAAATCGACTCCCTGCCCTCTCCATTCCACCGAGGCAGGACCGCACCGGTGCCAGTTACCGTCAAGTTGCCCGCACCGCGTTATGTCTACGAGATGCGGACGGGCCGTTCCAGCGGGGCATTGACCGATTCGTTTGAAACCACCGCACAGCCATTCGTGGCGACACTGCTCGTGGTGAGCGAAAGACCATTGCACCCCCCGATGCTGTCGACCGTTACCGACACGGTGGTCCGGGGTGGGTCGATGAAGTTCCGTGTCGCCATCCCACAAGCCCTTGGCCGACGGGTACTGAAAATCCGGGCGACCAGTCCCGATGGAAAACCGGCCCGATGGTTCGAACGCAGCCTGATCGTTCGTGACGGGCAAGGGGAACTGGACCTGCCGGTCGCGTGGAACGAGACCGCCGGCACGTGGACGATCACGGCCACCGACCTGTTCACAACACGGACGACCAAGTCGACCGTGCGCATCAAGTGATCATCGCGGGCGAGCCCAGAAATGGACCTGGCCGGTGGAATCCCCCGCAACCAGGGTCTTCCCGTCGTGACTGATGGCCACCTGGATTGGGATGGCTGCTGCGACCTTGAACGTCCGCAGTTGTCGGCCTGAGACATCCCAGAAGCGAGCGTGGCCGTCGCGACCGCAGGTGAGCAAGTTGCCATCCGTTCCGAATCTCGCCCCCAGAACACCATTGGGCAGTTTGCCAAACACACCACTGGGCCGCTGGGGCGGATGAGGATTGCTGTTGGAGATGCTGGTGAACCCGGTTTCGGTGTTCCACCAGATCAGCCGGCCATCTTCACCTCCAGAGGCCAGCACCTTGCTGTCGCTTCGCCACGAGATCGTCCGGATCGAAGCCCGGTGGCTGGACAACGAAAACAGAAGTCCTCCATTAGCGGTATTCCAGAGATGGAGTCCACCCGCCCGGTCACCGGTGGCGAGTTGCTTGCCATCGGGACTGAACGCCAGGGCCGTGATCCAGTCGGTGTGCCGTGTCAGCTTGTATTTCAGGCCCCCGTCGGCGGTCGAGTAGACCTTGACCGTCCGACCGGAACCGCCAAGCCCGACCAGCCGTTGATCGGGAGTGATATCGGCCGACATCACCGCATCCAGTTCGTCACCCAGTTGCGCCAGCCGTTTCCCGGTTCGCACATCGAACAACACCACGGTTCCGACCTGGACTGGCT
>Ga0310344_10004425_pt1 | contig 10448 bp, 8 predicted proteins | sample HC15DNA20200_MG_FD_203801 | JGI IMG/M metagenome (GOLD analysis project Ga0310344, IMG submission 203801) | Marine microbial communities from station ALOHA, North Pacific Subtropical Gyre - HC15-DNA-20-200_MG | ecosystem: Environmental > Aquatic > Marine > Oceanic | place: Pacific Ocean: North... | reverse complement strand
GTTGATCCAACGCCACTAGCTGGTCGGCTATACCGAAACGATCTGGCAGTACAAGCGGACGGAACACGCACGCTCGGCTTTACAGACATAACGGATGAAAGCCAGCTTGAAGCACGTGGATATGGAATGGGAGTGGCGATAGGAGATGTTAACAACGATGGTTGGAATGATCTCTACCTTACGAATCTTTCTTCGAACCAGTTGTTTCGGAACAACGGCGACGGCACGTTCAATGATGTGTCGCAGGAGAGTGGATTGGATGATCCAGCGTGGAGTGTGTCCGCAGCGTTTGTAGATTACGACCTCGATGGATGGCTCGATCTCTACGTTGGAAATTACGTTGATTATAGTGCCGATGCAGAGCAACAGTGTCCAAGTGTGACGGGAGGATTAGGCTACTGCCTCCCGCAGGCGTATCGCGCGCAGCCGGACCGACTCTATCGAAATCTGGGTAATGGAACCTTCGTCGATGTCACTGCGCGCGCGTTATTAGGGAGAACCTTTGGACCCGCACTGGGGGTTTCGACCGCTGACTTTAATGGCGACGGATGGCCCGATATCTACGTTGCAAATGATGGCGAAGAGAACCAGTTGTGGCTGAACCAACAGGATGGAACTTTGGTTAATGTCGGACTCTTGTCGGGGACAGCCTTGAATGGAGACGGCAAGGCTGAAGGAAGTATGGGTGTGGACGCTGGTGACGTCGATAATGACGGAGACGAAGACCTTTTCATGACTCACCTAACGGGCGAAACAAACACGCTCTACATTAATGATGGTACTGGCCTGTTTGAAGACCGAAGCACCCTTTCTGGTCTTGGTTCGGCAAGTCTTGCCTTAACTGGTTTTGGCACGGCGTGGCTGGACTTCGACAACGACGGGTGGCTCGACGTCCTGACGGTGAACGGTCGAGTGAGTAGTGCGGAAGAGCGGACCAATGAACCGTTTCCGTATGACCAACGGAAGCAATTATTTCGTAATCTTGGCGATGGGCAATTTCAAGAGGTTACTGATCAGGCTGGTAGTGCATTCGGAGTGTCTAAGGTTGGGCGAGGTGCTGCGTTTGGTGATGTTGACAACGATGGTGACATCGACGTACTTGTTGGCAACGATAGTGGGCGCGTTGAGCTACTCATCAACCAGGTGGACAGTCGTCGGAACCATTGGCTGGGACTGAGGCTGTTGGGCAAGGAGACCCCACGAGACATGTTTGGCGCTCGCGTTGAAGTTGAACGGAGCGATGGTGTGACGGTGCGGCGTCGAGTTCGCGCGGACGGAAGTTACGGGTCAGCTAATGACCCGCGGGTACTCGTCGGATTGGGAAATGATCTGGCGGCGCCCCTTATTCGAGTGTACTGGCCAACTGGGAACGTCGAGGAGTGGCGCGATGTGGCGAGTGGTCAGTGGATGACGTTAGTCGAGGGCGAAGGGCAGTGAATCAACGGTTTTCCCTTGTCGGCGCTGCGTCGTTCGTCTGGGCGATTTCTATGATCGCTGGTGGTTGTTCCACGGACACCCAGGTGCCCTCGAACGGTCAGACGGTATCCCATACGTCGAATAAGGCAGGGTTAGAGCCAAACTCTTTACCAAATCTTGCCCATATGACTGATTCCGTACGGGCCCAGATTGATAGGCGATATTCAGCGTTACTAACTGCGATCGAGAATCCACAGACGACGCAGAGTGAATTGAGTGATCTTTACGGTGCCATGGGCAATGTGCTGATGGCGGCTCAGTTTATAGACGCGCCAGAAGCTTTCTACCTTAATGCACAGACGCTTTCGCCAAGCGACGGACGGTGGCCGTACTATCTCGGCCAGCTCTACGTGAACCAAGGTGAATTTATAAAAGCGGAAGCCGCTTTTAGGCGCGCCTTGAGTTTTCGGCCCGAGGATGTGCCAACACTAATCTCGCTCGGCGAGGCCTACCTAGCCCAGGGGCAACCAGAGATGGCCGAACCGCTGTTTGCCCAAGCGTTGTCGCGTGAACCTGGCTCTGTTTGGTCTCTCATGGGTCTTGGGAGGGCAGCCTTGGCGAGACGGGATTATACCCAAGCGGTGGGCCATCTAGAGGAGGCTTTGCAGGTTGACCCAGATGCTGCTGGGATTCATTATCCGCTAGCCATGGCCTATCGCAGCTTGGGCGAATTGGGCAAGGCAGAGATTCATCTTCAGCAGCGGGACAACGGTACGGTTCGTCAACCAGACCCATTGGTACGGTTGATGCGTGAGTCTCTTCGCAGTGCCAGTACCTATGAGCGCGAAGGGATTCAAGCGCTCGAAAGTGGCGATTGGGAGGCTGCAGCTACGGCATTCCGTAGAGGCATCGAACTTGACCCGGTGAGTCCGTCGTTGCGGCATCGTTTGGGAACAGCGCTGATGATGAAAGGAGATAGTGCCGAAGGTCTTGCGCAATTCGAAGGGGCCGTACGAATAGCGCCGGAATATGCTCAGGCCCATTACAGCCTAGGTTTACTTATGGAAGAGAGTGGCCGGTATGAAGAGGCCCGTTACCGGTTTTCTGCCGCGGTGCAATATGAACCTACTTACGTCGAGGCTCGTCTCAGATTGGCCCGTCTTCTGAGGCGGATTGGTCACCCGGGTGATGCGCTTTCGGAATACGCGCAAGTGATCGCTATCGACCCTCGTCTTCCAGAGGCACCATTCGGCCGTGCGATGGCGCTTACTGGCGTTGGCCGTTACCAAGACGCTCGAGACCAGTTAATTGAGGCGAGAACGTTGTACCCCGACCAGCCTATGTTTGCTAAAGCTCTGGCCCGCTTGCTGGCTGCTGCACCTGACGCTCAGGTCCGCGATGGGCAACAAGCGCTGACGCTCGTGGAAGAATTGCTTGAACGGCAGCGGGACTTTGATTTAGGGGAAGTCATGGCGATGGCGCTTGCTGAGGTTGGTCAGTATATGGAGGCCGTTTCTTGGCAGCGCGAAGTTATGTCAATGGCGCAGCAGGTCGGTCGCGACGACCTCGTTCAGCGGATGGCTGAAAATCTCAGGCTGTACGAACGTGAGCAGCCGTGCCGGACCCCTTGGCGAGACGACGAGATGCCGTAAGTGCCGTCGATGAACCCAATATTATTGTTAATGTTGTTTTGTAGTGCTTGGTATTTGTTCTGAACCAGTCTTGGTCTTCAGAAAAGGATGATCTCCCGCCCGGTAGCAGGCCAGGCAGTCACTGTGCTTTGTCGTTCCACAGCATTTGAACAGATTGTTGTTAGGCTTGGACTTACTTGCCGGCACTATTACCGTCAATGCTCTCACGTGGTTTTCATCACTTTTGGAGAAGCGAACCTCCCGAGGAAATTCACGGCCCCCTGATCGCGGCACGACAATAGAACCGCTCACGGTGGTGGTCGCGCCAGTTGCCAGCGCCTGAGCAATAGCTTGAAGATATTGATCCCGTAGTGCAGGAGCAAAAAATTCCGGCTGCTGCCATTTATCAGACCCAACGTGCGCTTTGATTCGATCGGCTGGGACGATGTTTAGTTCAGGGCGAATCACGTCGACTGCGGTAATGACACCAAACCGGTCAAAGATGATTTCTTGTGTCGGTACGTCATGTGACGGGTCGATAAAGGCATGAACCTTACGATTTTCAGGTTTTTTCGCTTGATGAGTCGCCTCAAGTTGCTGGTAGGCTTCCCAGAGATCAAAGCCGAGTGTTTTCACCACCTTAACTACATCGGTAAGCGGAGGATCAGACACACCGTCTTCCAGTTTCTCAATCATGGTGGCTGAAGTTCCAGACTGGTCGGCGAGCTCATGGATACTCAGATTGCGCCGCTTACGAAAGTGTCTAACGACGTCTCCGAGACCAAACTGAACAGGGTTTTCTTGATCGTTATTCAACGTGTAATACCTTCTATTGTTGACAGACCAGAAAGACCAGCATTTTAGTTCATATACGGCTGTTTAAGTTAACTAAATAATTTTTGGCCTAACTATTTAGGCCGACCGAAGCTTCGACTTAGAATCTGGTTCCAGCTTCTTGTCAATCGTTACTTCAAAGGGTGGCGGGACTTGGTGCCACAATTCGGCCACGGTGTAACCCAGTGCGTTTGCGAGTGCTCGCAGGTTGCTTGAACGGTAGTCACCGCCATTCTCGATCACTTGCACCGTCGTCGGCGATAGGCTGGCTTTTTTTGCTAATTGCTTGGCAGTGAGACCCGCCCGTTGGCGTGTCTTCCGGATTACGTCACCTAATGAGAATTCAACACGTTCTTTCATTTAGTTTCTTTTTACTCCTGTATGAGTGTTTTGTTGATTGTAGCGAGAGAGCAGATGCCGTCTGTAGACTTGAAATGAAGAACTTTCAAACGAAGTTATATGAATATAACGCTATTTATTTAATTATTAATTCATATTAGCATACCGCTTATTCAATTGACGCTGTGCTGCGAGCGTCTCCTTACATTTTATAACGCGCTTTTATGGGAAGGGAAGACCATGCGGGGCTATGTTAAATGGATACCGATGGGTGTCTCACTGTTTGGATTGGTTGTGGTGTTTTGGGCGGCTTCGCAGATGGTTCCGGCACAGTCAGCCGTTTTTGAAGCAACACGACTGGAAGGTACCGCAAATCCGGACCTCAATGGGATTTGGCAGGCTCTGAATACGGCAAATTGGAATATAGAACCGCATGCCGCGCGTGCCGGTCTTGCTACGGTGGACGGTCCGACCGGAGAAGTACCGGCGGCGGCTGTACTGGCGTTGGGTGCCATAGCTGCTGTTCCAGGGGGAAGCGGCGTGGTCGAGGGCGGGGCAATTCCCTACCAGACTTGGGCGCTCGAGCAAAGGCAGGAGAATCGTGCAAATGTGCTGACTCGTGACCCTGAAGTTAAATGTTTTATGCCGGGTGTTCCACGCGCGACGTATATGCCCTATCCATTTCAGATTGTGCAGAGTACGAACAAGATTTTGGTTGTGTATGAGTTCGCTTCAGCTAGCCGCACAATTCACTTAGATACTGTTGGACCATCACCGGTGAACGCATGGATGGGGCACTCGGTTGGCCGGTGGGAGGGCGATACATTGGTCGTCGATGTTACGGATCAGGTCGAAGATACATGGTTCGATCGGGCAGGAAACTTTCATAGTGACGAGTTAAAGGTGACCGAACGATATACGCCAATGACTCCGGACCATCTTCAATATGAAGCGATTATTGAAGACCCGAACGTCTTCACGCGTCCTTGGACGATCAGTATGCCACTGTATCGTCACAAAGAAGCCAATGCGCAACTAACGGAATTCAAGTGTGTGGAGTTTGTGGAAGAGCTGGTGTATGGGCATCTTCGCAAGGAGCAACTCGTCCGGCGGTGGGAGGGAGATCTTGGACTGCTTGGACAGAGGTTAATCATTGATGTAACTCGTACCTTGCCAGACGAATTACGCTGAGAATCGGTCAGAGTAACGTGGTACGGAATAAGTTGGATATCCTCACTGAAGAATGAAGGGGAGATGGTCGATGCACAATCGGATTAGAGGTCTATTCAAAGGTTCTACCCTCGGCGTGGTGTTGGCTGCCTCAGCAATCAGTGCCGTCATTTCGATGTCGATGACTCGCATGACGGGACAGGTTACGCGACCAGCCACCGTTGATGGCCAGCCGAACTTGAGCGGAATCTGGCAGGCCAATAACGAGGCCAACTGGGATCTCGAGGCCCACGCTGCTCGCGCCGGGTCCGTTATGCAGGAGGGGATTTACCCTTATCCCTATGCCCGGGTTCCGGCGGCACCGGTGGTGGCTCTTGGTGCGGCGGCGGGTGTGCCTGGGTCACTCGGTGTTGTGCAGGGTGATGGCGAGATTCCGTATACGACAGAAGCAGCTGCAATCAAACAGGAGAATGGGGAACACTGGATCGACCGCGACCCCGAGCTAAAGTGTTACCTCCCCGGAATACCGCGGGCAATGTACATGCCGTATCCATTCAAAATTACGCAGAGCACCAATAAGATTCATATGTCGTACGCGTTTGCGAACGCTGCTCGCACTATTCACCTGGATGATGTCGCTCGTCCTCCCGACTACACCTACATGGGACACTCGGTCGGTCGCTGGGAAGGTGACACGCTGGTGGTTGCCGTGGACTACTTCAACGGAAAGAACTGGTTCGATCGCGCTGGGAACTTCCATAGTGAAGCCTTGCGTCTGGAGGAGCGGTTTACTCTAGTGACGCCTGATCGTATCCAATACGATGTGACAATTGAGGATGCGAATGTGTTCACGAGACCTTGGCGAATATCGATGCCACTGTACCGTCGCGTGGAGCCGAATATTCAACTCCTTGAATATCGGTGTACCGAATTTGCAGAAGAGTTTATGTATGGAATGCTTCGAAAGGAGCCGCTGGTGACGCGGTGGGAGGGCGAAACAATGATCGTCGACGTCACACGAAAGGTTCCAGAGGGCGACGCGCTCTACGATTGGTATCGAAAATGAACTGCAAAATACCTAATTGTCTGGGAAACAGTGGAACACGCTTCCAGAGGTGGCGAGATTTGGACGGATTTATGTCGGAGGAGGGACAAATGCGTGTGCGAACACTAACGGTGGTCGGCGTTGGACTGGTAGTTGCGATCGGACTGGTGTGGGGCACCCAGGTTGGTCTGATAGGTCAGACCGCAGGGACGCAAGCGGGCGCATCATTGAGAACCCCGTGGGGTGAGCCCGATCTGCAAGGAATTTGGACGGAAGAATTCGATACGCCGTTGGAACGGCCAGACGGCTTAGGAAATCGTGAGTTCTACACCGACGAAGAATACGCCGAGGCGGATAACGAGCGAGCACGGCTACTTGCCGAACAATCTGGAAGTTCAGGAGATAGACGCTCTGCGCCCGGCAGTCAGAATGATGTCGCCGGCGCATATAGTAATGCTCACTTGTCGTTTAAACACCTTGGTCGTCGAACTTCACTGATCGTTGATCCTCCGAATGGCAGAATGCCAGCGTTGACCCCTGAGGCTCAGGCATTAGCTACTGCTGAGGACGAGTGGCGCCGTGAACTTTTACGGTCCACGGAAACCTGTGAGCTGGAATTACCCGCGTGTTCGGGCCAAGAATACGACCCGGTACCTTCTCCCCGACGTTCTGAGTCCGCTCCGCGATACAACACCGGTCGGATGAATCGTCATGATGACCCGGAAGATGGAGCGTTTGGCGATCGGTGCTTGCTTGGTTCAATCGCTCCTTCAGAGACAGCATTTGGGGGGAATTTTCGTCGAATTATCCAAACGCCAGGTGGTATCACGATGTACTACGACCAAGGACAGGGACAGGGATTCCAGCGGAACATTGTCATGGACGGTAGTCCGCATCTTCCGGAGAAGATCCGTCAGTGGTGGGGTGACTCACGAGGGCACTGGGAGGGTGATACGTTGGTGATTGACGTTACCAATTTCACTCCAAAACAGAATTTTAGAGGTTCTCGTGAGAATCTGCATCTGGTAGAACGCTGGACGCGAACAGGTCCGGACACACTCGAGTACGAGGTAACCATTGAAGACCCAACCGTCTGGGTTCAGCCTTGGACGGTGAAGCAAGAGCTCGGTAGGCAAAGTGATCAAGAGAATCGAATTTACTATGAGCCACGGTGCCACGAGGGTAATTATGGGTTTCCAGCGCTGTTGAAAGGTGCGCGACTTGCGGAGGAAGAGTACGAAGCAGGTGTCGGGCCACATCCGGCCACCTTTGATAACGCCACCGGGTCAGGGATACAGAGATTTCCTGGAAGTCGGTAGTAGACGCGTCCCTTACTTGCCGAGTTCCCGAGGTTACGTTATTAGGTTAATGTGGTGATGAGTCGCGGAGTGCCTTAACGCCTACCTCTTTCATCGTGCTTGGTGCAGGTTTGTTGATGCTGGTAGGTGCCGTCCAGTCAATAAACTTTCCTCACAGCACCGCGCCATGGGGCGATCTGAACCTTCAAGGCTTGTGGGATTTTCGAACAATTTTCCCCTTGGAGCGCTCAGACGACCTTATTGGGAAGACGGAACTTCCGCAAGAGGAAGCGGCTGAGTTTCATCGGGAATGAGCCACCATTGAGAAGCGCGACCGAAAGGATGGTGCGCGGTAATTGCGCGGTATGACAAACCTGTTGGCCGGTGCGCGTGCTGACAAAAATATAGGGGCATTGAGGCAAGGCGTTACTGATGATTACGTGATGTCGGAGCGTTCATCTTTCTTGGGGAGAAGTGTAATGAAGACCCGAGCTAGACAGTTCATCTGTTGTGTGGTTTTTGCATGTTTCATTGTCATCACCGGATGCAGTTCGCCGTCTCCAGAATTGCCGATAGTTGAGTTCGCCATAGAAGAGACGACGATTGCTGACATTCGGGCCGCGTTTGATGCGGCAACACTGTCCTGTCAAGAACTTGTGCAACGTTATCTCGATCGCATTGCCGCGTACGACGACGCTGGTCCCTATCTCAACAGCATCATTACTGTTAACCCGCGCGCACTGGAGATAGCCCTGGCACTAGACGAAGAACGAGCGGCCAGCGGCCCCCGAGGTGATCTCCACTGCATTCCTGTCGTGTTGAAAGACAATATCGACACTGAGGATATGCCAACAACGAATGGCTCGGTAATTTTGAGGGACGCAATTCCCCAAGACGATGCCTACATCACACGGGTTCTGAGAGAAGCGGGGGCTATGATTCTGGGAAAAGCCTCTTTGGGAGAATTTGCCGGCGGTAGTTACACGTCGGTCGAAGGGCAGACGGTCAATCCCTACAACTTGTTGCGGGAGCCGGGTGGTTCTAGTAGTGGGTCCGCAGCAGCTGTGGCTGCCAACCTCGCCGTTGTCGGTGTTGGGACCGATACTAGTTGGTCAGTTCGCCAGCCGTCGTCGTTTAACGGACTTGTCGGTCTAAGACCAACGACAGGGCTTATTAGTCGAGACGGCATTGCACCAAAGAATCTCAATTTTGACACAGCTGGACCGATGGCGCGGACGGTTACCGACATGGCAATTCTGCTGACAACGATTGCCGGTCCAGACCCGGCTGACCCGGACAATCTGAATCTCCAACGCTATGCGGACCACCCCGCGGGGGCGGCGGCCGCAAGTTTGGATTACACGCAGTTTTTGAAGTTAGGGACTCTACAGGGAGCTCGGCTTGGTGTCGCGAGGGACTACTTCGGAGCGGACCCTGAGGTTGATGCCCTGGCTGACGCGGCGATTGCAACGATGAGAGAATTGGGTGCGGTGATCATCGACCCCGTGACGTTCGATGGGTCGTTCGTTGATGATATCCGTAGGATTGCCGACTACCGATTCAAAGAGGACTGGGAAACTTATTTGGCTACGTTTGGACCTGATGTTCCAAAGTCTGTCGAGGAGTTTCTCGAGGTGTATGAAGGTCCCGTTGCAGAGTCCGAGTTTCCCGCTGAAGAGTCTGTGCTCAATTTATTGAGACGGGCGAGCATGACATCGACAGAACATCCCGACTACGCTCACGTGATCGAGAACGTTCTTCCCGAGAACACGCAACGCAAGCTCGACTTGTTTGAAAGCTACGATCTTGATGCATTGGTGTTCCCATTCGTTGCTAGTTTTGCGCCTCCCATTGAGAATCCGATCTTTACCGCCGATGATCCGACCTACGTATCATCTGGCGATGTTCGCAGTCCGGCAACACTGTCGGGGTATAGCTCCGTTGGGTTTCCAGGCGTTGTGGTGCCTATGGGATTCGGATCACGGGGATTGCCAATGACGATCTCTTTTTTGGGACGTCCGCACGACGAAGGCAAACTGATTGGCTATGCCTACGATTATGAGCAAGCCACAATGATGAGGCGACCATCGCCACTCGTACCCCCGCTTATTGAAATGGAGCCTGCGGCACGTTAACAGGCACCGTTGTGATCTTTGATTCCTACCACTTCTGGGCACCGACCGTATCGTCGTAGTTGTCGTTAAGATGTATATCTTAGGTGTACTACTTATTGGCCAGCGATCACGTAGTGAGTTCGAGCCCTTACCTCTGTATCTGGGCGGTTTACTTCGACGCTGAGTTCCCGGACGGTGTCCGTTGCATCAGTGTTATTGGAATAGAAACCAAGGATGTAGTAATCACTCGTTTCCGCGTCGATCTCTTGAAAGGCTTCTTCGAAGGTGTTGCGGTTGACTACCGCCATTCCACCTGTAAGTTCAGCGAGGAGTCGTAAACCACTGTGTTGGGTGCGGAGGTAATCGTTCCAGTCGCTGACTCGAAGTTGAGCGAAATCCAAATCAGGCATGGACCCTAAACCTCGGGGATCGATGGTATAGAACGAGACATTTGAGCGGTTTGCGGCGGTGGTCAGGCGTAACAATTCGTAATTTAGGCTGGCATCGGAAAATTGATTGTGATCGAATGCGCCTCTGTCACCAAAGTCCCTCAGCTGTGGATCGTTTAACTCAGGAAAGTCTATCGTTTCGCCACCGAAGA
>Ga0310344_10004423_pt1 | contig 10449 bp, 7 predicted proteins | sample HC15DNA20200_MG_FD_203801 | JGI IMG/M metagenome (GOLD analysis project Ga0310344, IMG submission 203801) | Marine microbial communities from station ALOHA, North Pacific Subtropical Gyre - HC15-DNA-20-200_MG | ecosystem: Environmental > Aquatic > Marine > Oceanic | place: Pacific Ocean: North... | reverse complement strand
TCCAAGAAGGCCTTGGCACGAGCCCGCCTCTCGCTGGCTGACATGGACGTGATCGAGATCAACGAAGCATTTGCTGCCCAGGTTCTTGGTTGCCTAAAACTGATGGGGCTTGAAGCCGAAGATAGCCGGGTGAACCCTAATGGTGGAGCCATTGCGGTTGGTCATCCCCTGGGGGCATCCGGGGCTCGGTTGGCGCTGACTGCTACGCGGCAGTTGCAACGTTGTGGTGGCAGGTTTGCGTTGGTGACGCTCTGTATCGGGGTTGGTCAGGGCCTTGCTGCTGTGCTGGAGCGCGTATCCTGACTTATCCGAGGTGCCGCTATGGTTGATGAGTCTGGAAACGTTTCATCTGGTGCTTCAGTCAGGTTCTCCCGGCTGTTGGTTTTAATCGGAATTTATGGCTTCGTCGCACATGTTGTGCCATCACCAGATGGGGTGTCAGGTGAGGACTGGCGACGAGTCGGAGTTTTCTTTGCCACTATTGGTGGCTTGATGCTACAACCAATGCCAGGGTCCCAGGTCGTATTGGTGGGTATCGTGGGGATGCTCGTAGCTGGCGGCCTCCCAATCGATAGGGCACTGAGCGGCTATTCGGCATCGTCGGTTTGGATGGTGCTGATCGCGATGCTCATGTCGAGAGCCCTCCGCGATTCTGGGCTTGCCCGTCGTGTCGCCCTCTGGTTCATTCGCGCGATTGGCCGGACCTCGTTAGGCCTTGGCTACGCCTTGCATCTTACAGATCTCACATTAGCGACGGGGGTGCCCTCGATCACTGCCCGTTCCGCTAGCATTGTGTTCCCAATTGCTCGCAGTGTCAGTGGTCTTTATAAATCCCACCCTGGAGCTTCTTCAGCGCTTCTGGGAACTTTCTTGATGACCTGCATGTATCAGGGGAGTGTCATCTCGTCGGCGATGTTTTTCTACAGCAGTGCGGCCAATCTCCTGCTTGGGGACTTGGCTGCCGAATATGCTGGGGTGACCATCACTTGGACCAGTTGGTTTGTGGCTGGAATAGTGCCAGGGATTGTTGCTAGTGTCGCAGTGCCCTACCTCGTGTATCGCTTGACGTCGCCCGAACTTAAACAAACGCCAGCGGCCGCTGAATTTGCAGCTGAGCGCTTGGCTGAACTTGGACCGATCAGGGGGCGGGAAGCGATTGTCGGTGGTGTATTCATCGGACTCATTGTGTTTTGGGTTGCATCTTCCTACGTGCCCTGGCTGTCTCCAACCCTTGTAGCGTTTCTAGGTATTACGGCGCTCTTTTTGACCCAAGCCTTGACCTGGAACAATGCTCTCGATGAACGATCAGCTTGGGATGTGTTTATCTGGTATGGCGGATTGTTGATGATGGGAGGTGTGCTAAACGAGACCGGGGTTACAGCACTCTTCGCGGAGTGGATTGGTTCTTGGTTTCTTGGTGCTTCTTGGGTGGTGGTGTTTCTATGGGCCTTGTTGATATATTTCTACGCCCATTATTTCTTTGCTAGTACCACCGTACATGCTTTGGCGCTTTACCCACCGTTTCTGGCGCTGCTGGTTAATTTGGGTGCACCAGCACCACTGGTTGTTTATAGCTTTGTCTTTATTAACAATTTAGCGGCGGGGCTGACACATTACGGGACTACGACTTCACCGGTGATTTTCATCGAAGGTTACGTGTCTTTAAAGGAATGGTGGCGGGTCGGTTTCTATGCCTCGGTAATGAACTTGGTGATTTGGTTGCCTGTAGGTATGTTGTGGTGGAAGGTGCTCGGGTTTTGGTGAATTGTGGCGGAGATGCCGTGGCGGCTAGGGTGTGGTGTACCGTTGGTGCGCCACGCCGTGCCAGATAGGTGAGTAGGTGAACAGGGTGAGATGGCGAAAGGCTGTTGGATGGATCACTGCCGGGGTTTTGTTCTTGGCGCTGACAGGTTGTGGCACTTCGCCTGTCGTGGATTCAGTGGATCTGTTGATCACTGGTGGCCGAGTCATGGACCCAGAGACTGGCCTTGACGCAGTCAGGAATGTGGCAGTGCGGGAAGGAATCATTGTTTCTATTGACGAACGACTACCTGAGTCCTTGGAGACGCTTGATGCTTCAGGCTTGGTAGTGGCACCTGGATTCATCGATTTGCATGCCCACGGTCAGGATGCCGAGAGCCGTCGGTATCAGGCGCGTGACGGCGTCACCAGTTCGATGGAGTTGGAGATTGGTGTTCATCCGATCGATGCTTGGTATGCCGCACAGGATGAGCAGTCTTTAATTCATTATGGTGCTTCCGTGAGCCATCAGGGGGCTCGGCGGGAAGCCTTTGGCACGATTGTTGCGCAGAGTGCCGGTGGACCTACGTTTACCCTTGGTCGTGGTGGTAGCTCAGATGCTTACCTCTATGAAGAAGCGTCTGAGGAAGAACTTCGCCGTCTTACATTGTTGCTGGAGTCTGGGCTTGATCAAGGCGGGCTAGGAATCGGCTTTGGTATCAGCTACACGCCAGGAGCGAGTCACGAGGAGCTCTGGCACCTGTTTGCTGCTGCTGCTGATCGTCAGGCGCCAGTGTTCATTCACCTCCGTTCGGCTGCCGCATTTACCTCAGGCGGTTCCATCGCTCCGTTTCAGGAGGTGCTCGCAAATGCTGCTTCAACCGGTGTTTCGCTTCATATCGTGCACATGAACAGTAGTGCAGGCGAGTCTGCGCCTTCGATTCTTGAATTGATTCGTGGAGCCCGGGCCAACGGTGTTGATGTAACCACAGAGGCGTATCCCTATACTGCGAGTGCGAGTCGTATCGAGTCGGCGCTGTTTGACGGATGGGTCGGCCGTTCAGAGGCTGACTATGAACGTCTTCAATGGGTAGCGACCGGAGAGAGGTTGGTCGAATCCACCTTTGCGCGTTATCGGGAGCAGGGTGGATGGGTGATTACTCATGGCCGGTCTGAAGCGACCAATGAGTGGATCGTGAGCCAGCCAGATGTCATCGTGGCAAGTGATGGCATCCCGTTTAGTGAGGGCCGGTCTCATCCGCGTGGGGCAGGGACTTTCGCTCGTGTTCTTGGTTTCTACGTGAGGGAGCGCGGCGTCCTGTCATTGATGGATGGGCTGCGTAAGATGACACTACTTCCGGCCAAACGGCTTGAAGCAGTGGCTCCACAAATGACTTCCAAGGGACGTGTGCAGATTGGAGCCGACGCCGATCTGACGTTGTTTAACCCAGACCAAGTCATTGACCTGGCTACCTATGATGCTCCGGACCGTTACTCTGAGGGAATCCAGCATGTTCTCGTGTCCGGTACGTTTGTGGTGCGCGATGGGGAATTAGTTGAAAACGTTGCTCCCGGGCGGGCGATCATAGCTCTGTCACCGTAGTTTTGATTGGATCCCCAGTGGGATGGCATCGATATTGGTCTGTGGCTTGCACCGGTTGACTGGAGCATGTGCTCATTTGGTTGGGTTTTGAGTATGTGAACAGCGTTGGTGAAGCCACACAAAACACTCGTTTCATTGTGTCTTAATGAGGGAGCTGGAAAACCTAGACGGGCGTATGCCCGTCTGGGTTAATCCCCAACCTGGGATTTAGATTTACGTCGAGTAACGCCCTCTAGTGTGCCAGTGAGTCTGGCCGGATCTGAAACTTGACCAGAGTGCCTTGAGTTCCCTTTCCGCCTTCGGTGTGCCAGATTGCGTTGGTTCCGTAATCAGCCCAGACCGCGCGTCCTTTCCAGCCTGTATTTGGGTCATCGATGCGTCCGTCCATGCCGCGTGAATAAAACCCCATTGGGTAGGGTACGCGAAGGACAACAAATTCTTTCTGGTCCGGTAGGAACGCCAGCAGAGAATCTGACGTGCTGCCCGTAGCGATCGGAACGTTTCGACCTAGCCCTAGGGTGTCGTGCTGATCAACCCAATTGTAGTAATGGAAGTCCGCACTTCCATGGTCGGTAACGCCCTTCATCTGTGGTCCTGGAGTGGCATGAAGGGTCCATCCTTGGGGGCAATGCTGACCGGTCGCTGTCGGCCCGTTTAGCACTGTGCACTGGCTGCGGTCGAAGCTTGCTAGGTGCCCGCTGCCTGAGAGCGCCGTCCAGATAATGCCGTTGGTCGTGATGTCAATGCCTCGGGGAGAGTAACCCTGAATGGGAGCCTCTGGGTTATTGAACGGGGGCTGGTAGTACTCGGCGATACAGGTTTCTGGCGGGTTCTCTCCGATCGAGAGCCGCACGATTTGTCCAGGGACCCCACCGGAGGCAGCCCAGACCACATTATCGGCCGTTGGGTCCGGTACAATCCCGTACCAGCCGGCTCCAAGTTCTTTATCTTTCGTCGGATCGAGCGCATCGCCGCGGCCTATCCATTCTGTGATTTGACCGTCACCGTTAGTATCCACGATGATTGGGCACCAGCCTTGGGCCGCCTGTGGGTCCCCGGTGTCTTGGTAGACCTCAACATCGAGCCAGCCGATCACTGGACCAACGGAGCTGAGATAGAGTCTCTCGCTGTCTTCAAACCCAAACTGGAGATGGTGGGTGTTGAAGCAGGTGTCGATCAATTCAACCTCTTCGGTAATGGGGTCGTAATAAGCGATATGCCGTGCGGCTCGGGTTAATGGGTAATGCTGGGCAAAACGGTTTGTTGAGCCCGCTTGACACCATGCCGGGTTTCCTGGGCCACGAATTTGGTGGGTCATCCAGATTCGCCCTTGTCCATCCATCATCGGGTTATGCGGGTTGCCGGGGTTATCCCAAATGAGTTCGTCACCCCAGTAGAGCGAGGGCTCTGGCATTTCCTGCGCGATGTAGGACCTGAAGTCTCCCGTTCCAGGAATATCACGGACTGGGATATGGACGTCTTTGGCTTCGTTGGTAACCGGGTCGACCCAGACTAGTCTGTCGCTAGCAAACTCCACTCCATAGATAGGTCCACCAGCATTCACGTGAGGGTTACGTTTGTCGGTGGCTATTTCGTCGTGAATGTAGCTGGTCTCGCCACCCCATTCCCATTGAGTCAGCACGACGTTACGCTCAAGGCCTTTGGGGCGTGGTGGGGCGGAGGGCACCTCGCCAGCCATGATCCGATCGGTCCAATTGGCATACATGGCGACTGCTCGATCTTCACCGAGCCGGCGAAGCCCGCCACTCATCATAGCTCCTCGCTGGCCGACTCGGACTCGATGTGACCAGGCGGCTTCGGTCGAGTCGAACTCGGATGGGTTGAGTAGTTCTCGGGTTGCTTGGTTTCCGAGTTGGTGGCAGAGCTGGCAACCCTGTTTCAATCCATCGATCCATGCGGCTTGGTTTCGCATGGTTGGCGAGATTCCATTGCCGTTTTCCCCGGTTCCAGGAAATTCGGTAGCTGGGGGCACTTCGACCAGCGAGTACCAGTAGTTGGCCGGGTAGATCTGAGCGGCCTCCTCTGGGGTCGTGGCCTCTATTGCTCGCAGGTCGAGCGACGACCCGGGTGAGGCTGTGACTTGAGTGGAGTCCTTTAGGCCATATCCGCGTACCCAGACTTGGTAGGGGGCGTCTGGAAGGTCAGGCAACACATATTGCCCTTTATCGTTGGTCACGACGATCTTCCGAAAGCCAGTGTCGAACTTGTCTGTCTCGGCGATAACCCAGACGCCAGCTTCAGGGCCATTTTCGCTATAAACGACTCCGCCGATATCGTCGTCGTCGATGTTGAGCGAGACTTGGGCTGTTAGCTCAGGGTTAGTGTACGTCAGTGTGGTTGCTATTACGACGGTTCCGGCTATGACGCCAAATGCTTGCAGACACCTTTGCATAATTACCTCTGGGGTTGCACAGTTGCTCAGTCAACCGGATGCTATTCGTAACCCGTAGGATGATTGTCACTGAGGTTGTAGCATGTTCGTGGTCAAGACGCCAGACTAGGACGCCGTTTCCAGAAATTGGTGACCTGTTCGAACGCGTGCGCGAGCTGCATCACCCCTAAGTCGTCGTAGGGACGGCCCACGATCTGTAAGCCGACAGGCAGGCCATCACTGGTAAATCCGGCCGGCACCGAAATCGCAGGAAGTCCGGTGACGCTGATCTGATAGCAGGATTTCATCCAGTCCAGGTATGTTGGCAAGGCTTCACCGTTGATCTGGGTCACATAGGGCTGCGACAAATCAAAAGGTACTACTTGGGCCACTGGTAACAGCAGAAATTCGTACTGAGTCTGAAATTGACGTACCCGGTGGTAGAGGGCTGCTCGTTTTTGTTCGGCTCTGGCGATCTGCTGGCCGCTAAGCGACCGCCCAGCTTCAATGTTCCAGACGACGGTGTCCTTCAATAGGTCGCGGTGACGATCTAGGATGGTTCCGAAGGCGAGATCGAAGTACCAAGCTCGCCAGGTTGTGAAGATATCGTCGGCATCAGCCAAGTCCGGGCTGGTGTCCTCGACGATGCACCCGAGTGACTCGAAGGTCGTCCGCTGGAGATTAAGGACGGCGTTCACAGCGGTTTCCACAGGCAATCCGCCAAGGTTAGTGGTCCAGGCGATGCGCACACCGGTGAAGTCTCGCTCGAGTGCGGCACTGACTGGCTGGGAAGGGAGCCCGACAGACAGTGGTGCTCGTGGGTCTGGCCCTGCTATGGCATCGAACAGTAGCGCAAGGTCTGCGACTGTGCGAGCCATGGGGCCGTGTACGTTAAAAGGGAACCAGGGTGCTGGGCTCGGCCAACGAGGGACCCGGCCCGGTGAGGGACGAAATCCGACAACGTTGCAAAAACTGGCCGGGTTCCGCAGTGAGCCGCCGAGGTCACTGCCGTCGGCCAGGGGCACCATGCCTGTGGCGAGGGCTGCGGCTGCTCCACCACTACTTCCACCGCAGGTCCGATCTAGGGCGTAGGGGTTGCAGGTTGAGCCAAAGACTTCGTTAAAGGTCTGGGACCCAGCTCCAAACTCAGGTGTGTTGGTTTTACCAACGGTGATGGCACCGGCTTGCTGTTGTCGTTCCACGATTAGCGTCGTCTCACCTGGAATATTGTCTCGAAAGGCCAGAGAGCCGAAGGTGGTGCGAATGCCAGTCGTGAGGAATAAGTCCTTGTGTGCGATTGGAAGACCGTGCAGAGCACCGATAGCATCATTTCTGGCAAGAGCCGTGTCGGCAGTATCAGCAGCCGCAAGTGCTTTGTCTGGATGGAGCGTGACGATAGCGTTGACTAAGGGGTTGACCTGTTCGATCCGTTCGAGATGTGCGCTCACAACTTCGCGCACAGACACTTTGCGCTGCTTGATCAAATTCACGAGCTGCAGGGCTGTGTGCCCACAGAGATCACTTGCTTGGTCTGACATGGCTACAACGCTTCCTTGAGTGCCTGGCAGCAGAAGGTTGGGTGTTCTCACTGCTACAACTATCGGTTAGGAAGCTCCGATTGCAATGAGTTCTCGTGCTGTCCTGATATACCACACACCATCCACCAGCGCTGGCGAAGCTAGAGTACGGGCTCCGATGTCGTTGGTGTGCAGGAGTTCGAAAGTCGGTCCGGTGCGCAGGACAAACGTTTGGCCTTCATCGTTGGTCACGAACAATTTGCTGTCGACGATGATCGGAGAGGCTGAGATACCTTCACGTCGCGGACGACCGAGGCGTTCTTGCCACACCGTTTCCCCTGTTCTGGCATTTAGACATGTGATGATGCTTGACATGTCGTTGACCTGATAGAGGTAGTCGCCGTAGATTATAGGTGAGGGCACAAAAGGGGATCCGCGTGTGGTTTTCCATTCCAAATGGGTGTCGGTGACATCGCCTCGGCCGCCAGGTCTGATGGCGAGGGTTGGGCCAGCTCGCCCTGATGCGCAGAACACCAACCCATGTCCGACGACAGGCGTCGGGATGACTTCACGAAGCATGCCATCGCACCGCCACAATTCGTTTCCAGTTGCCGGGTCATAGGACTGGACTAAACGCTGACTGCTGACGATCAACTCGTCGTGGTCGCCGACCGTGATGGCTATGGGTGTACCCCAGCCAACACTTGCCCGTCGTTCGGTGCGCCAGCGTGTTTGCCCGGTTTTGGTGTCAAGGGCCGTTACGAACGCACCGTCGTTTTGGTCCTGGTAGATGATAATGCTGTCTCGGTAAAGCAACGGAGAACCCGCTGGACCGTGATAGTTGTCAATGCGGCCGAGGCCACGATGCCAGAGGAGATTGCCGTTGAAATCGACCGCGATCATCCCGCGACTGCCGAACGAAGCGTACACACGGGTCCCGTCGGTCGCTACCGTCGCCGAAGCAGGGCTGTTCTTGCTATGAACGTACTCGGCCTCTCCCGCTGGCACCTCAACTTCCCAGAGAAGCTGTCCGTCTGATCGGTTGAAGCTGAGAACCGATACCTGTCGACCTCGATTGCGTGAGGTGGTCAAAAAAATCTTATTCCCCCAGATGATGGGTGAAGAATGGCCGCGACCAGGTACTGCGGTCTTCCAAAGGATATTGGTCGTAGCCGACCAGGTATCGGGATAGCCCGTATCAGTGACAATGCCTTGTCCGGATGGCCCACGCCAGCGTGGCCAATAACGTTCACTCTCTCCATCTGGGCGGACCATCTGGACGCCGACGTGATCCTGGCCGGAGACTGGCGACCGAATGCCTAGCAGGCACAGTGCTAGGGCAACCCCTGCGACGAATTGGTTCTGCCGAATAGGCGTAATATTTAGCATCGTCTTGTCACTCGGGTCAAGGCTGCGTGGGCGGTGTCTCACCCACTCTAGTTGCGCGTTCCGATCATACTGTGAAGCCGTGGCGCCAGACTGTTGCCGTGAGGGGTTCTGTCCATTTCTAGAGACTATTGGTGTGCCAGGGCTGACGCGGCGTTCGGCAACAAATGGTTTCCGGTGGTCGTTTGGTGACCTTGGACTCCGGTTAATGGCTCATAGCGTATAGGAGAACGTTAATTCCCAATCCGTAGCCATCTGGCGAGAATTGTCTGAAGTATCTTGGGTCCTCTCCCTCGCGTTCCCAGGCATCTGCGACGTCAGTGTTGTGCGACATCAGTACGAGAATCCGACCGCGTTCGTCGGTGATTGCTCGTAGGTGTGCCTCCTCGCTGTCGCGTCCACGCTCTGAGGTGGTCCCGCCGCTGCGCCACCAGAACTGGATGGCCGTGATCTGCGGGACCTTTTCTACAAATGAGTGTGTACGAAAGATAGGGTGATCAAGCGGAAGGTCGTGAATAGGGTATTCACTAGGAGGCAAGACTCTGCTGATCTCCGACCTCCAGTGCTGCCAGGCTGCTGTGCCCCAGAAATCATCAACCCAAAGGAACCCGCCTTTAAGTAGGTAATTCCGTAGCTGGGTTGTTTCGTTGGGGGTCAAGCCAATGGTGCCCACGTCGGCGGCCATGATGAAAGGACAGTTAAACAATTCACGATCGCTCAATTCGACAACCCAATGGTTGGGCTCGCCTCGTCGGTCGGTGCTAACTTCAGCAGTGGTCAGATCAGAAAAGCGGAACATTAGGTTGATCCCTGCATAGGGATAATCGGTTGACCAACCCATTCCCAGGGCTTCGTAGCGAACACTGCGATACATAAGCTTGCAAAAGGCGAAATCTCTGTCTGGCATCGAACTCGGTGGGTAACGTGGCGGCATATTACCTTCACCGAAAAATCGCTGTGCGGCTGAGCTTGTAGCTAGAGTCACGAGCAAGCTGAGAACTAGGAAGACCTGTGTGCCTTTCTCGGAGAGAAGGCGAGATGTGAACCTCAAAGGGTCATGGTCGTTGCTGCTCGCGCTTTTAAAGAAAACTGTGCGCATATGTGCTAACTTCCATGTTGGTATCACCTATGCCAACATTCAGTGTTAACGCTCGACTCCAGTCAGACAGGCAAACATTCAGAACGGTGTCGGTAATCCACTTCCTAATGCCAGGTGCTCGGGTACGTTCCCATTGCCGGCGGCGAAAAACTTGGCGACGGGGCGTGGGGAGTTGCCAGGCCATGTCGCGTTTGGTTTCAGTCCCCGACCTTGAGTCGAAGGGGGCAAACATCTCGTACTAATTTGGGCAACCGTAAACTAATGGTCTGGATCGTAGCACGCCCCTGTCGCGCGCGGTTGCAAGATTTAGTCTGTGTGTGTGACTCGACTAGTTAGCCGAATTGATTCGATCGACTCGGTCGAGTTGCTACGATCGGATAGATAATGTTTCGTAGGACTGTCTGGGGGCAAGGCCTTATGAGGGTGTTCTCTGGCGATTCATTGCATGGTTGTGTGGAGGGGCTGTCTGGTCGAAGACCGGACAGGGTCTTGAGAGTTTTCGACTTTGGTAAGTTGTGTGAATGCTAGGCCAGCCGTTGCCTGTTTAGATGGTATTGCGAGGGTCGTCAGACTAGGCTGGTCAGATCGGGGAGTAACTTTAGGGGGGGAGATGGCAGTTCGCTCATCGATATCGGAGACACGGGGACACGCACTAAGTAGTTGGCGGACCGCTTCGCATTGGATCTGCGTTGGGCTGGTTATCTTGTTGGTG
>Ga0310344_10004422_pt1 | contig 10450 bp, 10 predicted proteins | sample HC15DNA20200_MG_FD_203801 | JGI IMG/M metagenome (GOLD analysis project Ga0310344, IMG submission 203801) | Marine microbial communities from station ALOHA, North Pacific Subtropical Gyre - HC15-DNA-20-200_MG | ecosystem: Environmental > Aquatic > Marine > Oceanic | place: Pacific Ocean: North... | reverse complement strand
GTGCAGCCACACCACCAACAAGATCTAGAAGCTCATTGGTGATACTTTCTTGTCTAACTTTATTCATCTCTAAGGTGAGTGTATCTATCATTTCTTCCGCAGCATCCGTAGCGTTACGCATAGCAACCATGCGGGCTGATTGTTCACTTGCTTGTGCTTCTAAGATTGATTGGTATAACTGTGATTCAAGAAACCTCGGCAATAAAGCATTAAGTACTTCTGCCGAACTTGGCTCAAAGCTAATATCGCTTGCCTCATTTGTAACGACAAGCGACTCTATATCAACAGGAAGCAATTGTTCAACCACAGCCTCTTGCTGCAAAGTGTTAATGAATTTAGTAAAAATTACGTCTACTCTATCTATCTCCATATTTGTGTAAAGCTGCTCAACCTGGTGGATTATAGGGCTAATCTCGGACAAGCTGGGTTTGTCTGACATTCCAGAATAATCAGCCAAAATCCCCACATTTGTTCTTTCTACAAGATCTCGCCCCTTCTTGCCCACAGTAATAAATTGGGTTTGAATGTCATCCTCTTTCAAAAATTGAACCGCTGCTTTGTTAACGTTGGTAGGCAACCCACCTGCAAGGCCTCTATCTGGTGTGATATGAACAATCAGCCTACGGTTAACGGGTCTTCGACTTAGAAGTGGATGAACCTCTTCTTCATGAGAAATAGAAGAGGCTACTCCAGCAATCATTTCTCTGATTTTATTGGCATAAGGCCTTGCCATAGAAACGCGCTCTTGCGCTCTACGCATTTTTGAAGCAGCAATCATTTGCATTGCACGTGTTACCTTTGCGGTGTTTTGAACACTTCTGACACGCCTTCTAAGTTGTCGAACATTAGCCATATTGGTTAAGAAAAGGACTTCTTAAAAGCACTGATGCTTTCTTTTAAGGCCTCATCATTCTCCTCTGTTATATCTTTTGACTGAATAATTGAATCGAATATCTCGGGTTTGCTTGTCCGCAAATAGCCAAGCAATTGATCCTCAAATTCTGCAACTCTATCTACCTCTATATCATCCATAAACCCGTTCACAGCGGCGTACATGGAACAAACTTGTTCAGCTAAAGGTCTGGGTTGGTACTGGGGTTGCTTTAAAAGTTCCGTAAGCCGTTGTCCCCTATCAAGCTGTTGCCTTGTAGCAGCATCTAAATCAGAAGCACCAAACTGAGCAAAGGTAGCTAGCGCACGATATTGTGCAAGTTCCAATCGTAAACGGCCTGCTACTTTTCTCATTGCACGTGTCTGAGCTGCACCGCCCACTCTGGAAACAGAAATTCCAGCATTTACCGCTGGCCTAATTCCAGCATTAAAAAGGTCTGCTTCCAGGAAAATCTGACCATCTGTTATTGAAATAACATTTGTAGGAATATACGCAGATACATCACCGGCCTGAGTTTCAATAATTGGCAAAGCTGTAATAGAACCCCCGCCATTGCTCTCGTCCAAACGAGCAGCACGTTCTAGTAAACGGCTGTGCAAATAGAAAACATCCCCAGGGTATGCCTCACGACCCGGTGGCCTTCTCAACAATAGTGACATTTGCCGGTAAGCCCATGCATGCTTAGAGAGGTCATCGTAAACGATCAGTGCATCTTTACCCTCCGACATGAATTGCTCTGCGATTGCGCACCCTGCATAGGGAGCCAAGTATTGCATAGGAGCAGGATCAGAAGCGTTAGCAGCAACAATGATCGTGTGTGCCATTGCACCGCTTTCTTCTAAAGTGCCCAAGACACCTGCGACCTTGCTTTGCTTTTGCCCAATTGCTACATATATACAGACTAGGTCCCCTCCACGTTGGTTGATAATAGTATCAATAGCAACGGCAGTTTTGCCTGTTTGTCGGTCGCCGATAATTAATTCCCTTTGACCTCTACCAATGGGAATCATGCCATCTATGGACTTAATTCCTGTCTGTACTGGCGTATCGACAGAACGGCGGCTAGTTACGTTTGGCGCTACAATTTCTAGAGGACGAGAGTTGGTCGACTTAATTGCACCTTTCCCGTCTATAGGGTTCCCCAGCGCATCAACTACTCTGCCAAGCAGTCCATCACCAACTGGAATCTGAGCAACGCGACCAGTTGCTTTGACCTGATCGCCTTCCTTGATCTCTACGTCAGCACCCATTACAGCTGCGCCAACAATATCTTCTTCAAGGTTCAACGCGAGTCCAGCAATTCCTGATCCGAATTCCAACAATTCACCATAGCCGACTTTACTCAGCCCATGGATTCGGGCAATTCCGTCGCCCACCCCAACTACCGTCCCTACTTCCATTAACGTTGTTTCACCGCCAAATTCTTCAATTTGGCGTTTAAGAACTGATGCGATATCTTGACCGCGAGTCGTCATACTCGCTCCTCCATTATTAAATGACTTCGCTTACTAGCGTGTCATGTTTGAGTTCTTGCCTGAGAGACTCAAGCTTTGTTTTTACACTTCCATCTATTATCTGATCACCAATTTGAATTAGCATTCCGCCTAAAATTTCTGACTTAATTTTTATAGTCAGAACCACTTCGTTACCTAGCATTGATTTAAGGAAACCAAGAAGTTTTTTCTCTTGGCCCGTCGATAATGCCACTGCACTGGTTACCTGTGCCTGAGTTCTTCCAAGCCAAGCATCTACTAAATTCGAATATTCTTTCACCATATTGCCCAGAGAATTTATTGATCCTCTATAAACTAGTAGGCTAATTGCATTTTTCAAAAGGTCATCAAACTTAATCAAGAGATCTGCAGTAACGGACAATTTATTATCCATTGGTACTTGCGGTATATTCAAATACTGCAGCACAAGAACATCAGAAAAAGTCTCTTCGATTTTCCTAAGATCCTCGAGCCAAGACTCTTGTTTGTTGTTTTCTCCTGCAAGCTCAAATAATGCTTGAGCGTACCTACGTGCAGATACTCCTGCCATTACTCTTTCCCTCCGACAGGATTATTACCAAATACTCCATCATCGAGAACTTCTTCTATAAGGCTTTGGTGAGTTTTAGCATCTAGTGAACGATGGATGATTCGCTCCGCAGCATTTACTGCTAAATCAGCAAACTGTTGCCTTACATCCTCTATCGCTGCATCTCTTTCTCTTCTAATATCTTCACGTGCCGACTCTTTGAATCTAGCAGCTTCAGATTGTGCCAACGCAGCCTGTTCTTCTCTATAACGTTCTGCCATTTCACGTGACTCCGCCAACAAGCGCTTGCTTTCTTCACGGCCTTCATCGAAAGCACGCTGTAATTCAGCTTGGCGCTCTTCTGATTCAATGCGGACTCGTTCCGCTTCATCTAAGCTCTCTTTTATTCGTCCTGCCCGTTGGTCTAAGACTCCCAGGATTTTCTTGTAAGCAAAGAAATACAAAATAGCCAACAACACCCCGAAGTTAATCAGGTAAACAATCAGGCTATTCAGATCAACCCCAAGAGCACCTATGCCACTGGCGCCCTCTGCGAGAAGAGGTACTGCTAACACTTCGGTCCTCCTTTAAGCCACGAAGATTAGAAGAATAGCGGTTACTAGTCCGTAAATGCCAATAGCCTCAGTAAAAGCTAAAGCTAACACCATATTGGGAACTATTGCGTCGCGGGCATCTGGGTTTCTACCTAAAGCATTCATGGCACCATTGCCAAGGATGCCCAAGCCTATTCCAGCACCAGCCAGTCCTAAGCCAGCCAAGCCTACACCTAACCATTTCGCTGCTTCAGCACCTATAGCTGTGCCACCAGCAGTCGCTGCAAGAATTGCAAGTGTTTCCATATCGATACTCCTATATATACTTACTACTAAGGCAGCTGATTTGCCGCCTGATTATTAATGTTCTTCTTCGTGCTCAGCATGCGGTGCGACTGCCATTACAGCGAATACAAGTGTTAAACCTGTAAAGATTAGGGCCTGAACACCACCTACCAAGATTTCTAAAAAGTAAAACGTGACTGGTACAAGGAAAACAACTAAGAAGGTCACCATGAATAATACTATTTCACCCGCGACCATGTTACCAAATAAACGAAACGTAAAGCTTAGAAGACGAATCATATGTGATAAAGCTTCAAGAATCCCGATAGCTGCATTTATTGCACCGTAAAAAATCATACCAGGCTTAAATTTAACTATTCCTTTTATAAGGCCCCCAAGCCTGATGAATTCACGGAAATACCCTATGCCGTGTACTTTGAGTCCCCAAATTTCAACAAAAAAGAATGAGATGATAGCAAGAGCTAAGGGTAAATTAACATCAGTACCTGCTGAGCGTAATAAGTGGGTTGTAACGGGTCCATTTGGGTCAGCTCTAAATCCCACATTTGGATATATAGGCAGCAGTGCCATCCAAGCATTAAACGCAACAAAGACAAATATTGTCATTAATATCGGGAAAAACCTACGTCCGTTTTTTTCTCCGGCAACAGATGTTACAAAACCTAAAATCGCTTCAATTAAAACTTCGATAATGCTTTGTAATCGAGAGGGAACTAGCGCTGCTTTCCGAGTACCAACAATAAAAAAGAATAAGATAACTGCCGTGGTCAACCAAGCAGATATCAAAGTATTGGTAATTGCAAATCCGCCTTCACAAACGGCACCAACAAATTCACCCCCAATACACGCCACTGGCTGTGGTGCCAAATGCAACACAGGCTGTGTAACTAATTTGGGGTCTCCTAAACCGAAGAGTGATGAACCTATTGCTCCAAAAATCAAACCAGCGAGCAACAAAGCACCAGCTAAAATTGCGATCGGAGCTACGACTGCTCGGCTCAAACCCTCGGCCCTTTCTTATCCTGCTGTACAGGCTTTACCAAAAGTGTAATCACAAGGCGGTAAGTTCCGTAAAAAGCGACAACAACACCAAACAACAGTCCCGCAATGACAAAAACAGGCGAACTTCCAAGTTTAGTATCAAGCCACACGCCCGCCAAAGCACCTAGCACAATTGCTAATGCTATAAACCATCCAACACCCAAAAAATGAAGGCTTGTGACCCACCATGGTCGCTTTTGAGACCTTGGTTTCACGTTGTGAACCCTATCACAAAGCCTCAGGAGCGTCAAAGTGAACGGCACCTGAAAATGATGATTTCTTGGCACTGAAAATCGACAGTGGAAAAGGCGAAAATGGCTTAGAACATATGCAGTGCTTAAGTGGGGTTTTTGTCACCCAAATCCTCAAGCCCTGGTAGATCTTTTATGAAGTCAGAAAATGCAGACATCGATTTCATTTCGTCTTCGCTGATTGGCCTGCTTGTTCGACTACCTAAATTCCCCATGCTTATAGAATTTTCTTCACTCGATGGTTTACCCGTTTCAGGATCAATCACTATCCCTGCTTTTTCTAGGACACCATCTTCTACAAAAATAGGTACCCCGGAGCGAACAGCTATTGCTATAGCATCACTTGGTCTACAGTCCACTTCCATGGTCTGCCCGTCTCTAACCATGGCGATTTTTGCGTAAAAAGTATCGTCTTGTAAATCAGAAACTACCACATGGTCTACCCTTGCACCTAAATTGCCGATTATGGAACCTAGCAGGTCATGAGTTAATGGACGGGGTACAGCTACGTCTTGTAATTTTACTGCGATAGCATCTGCCTCAGGGGATCCAATCCAAATAGGCAAGTACCTATCTGTATTTTTCTCCTTCAGAATGACGACCCTTTGGTAATTCATTAGGCTGACACGAATACTATCGATTTCCATAGGTAGCATGAGGAAACGTCCTTTCGTAACGGCCATCGACTCTAGTCATTCTAGGAGCGCGCAAATTAGAGTGTCAAGAAAGCACACAATTTTTTTGAGCGGATATCTTATAAATCTAGTCCGATAAGTAATAATCTTCGTTGCCAGCCGTAACCAAACTTGCTAAAATGTTGCTACATTTTAGGAGCCAATGACTCTTTGCAGGCAACAGCTCGCCCAATAACTTTCATAGATTCAGTAGTCCCTGGTAGCGGTTTGCTTCGGGATGCTCTACTTGTTATCGCCTTTTCCTTAATAGTTGTCCTTTTTGCCCAAATTGCGATACGTCTTCCGTTCACTCCTGTTCCTATTACAGGGCAAACTCTAGCAGTTCTCTTAACGGGAGGTGCGCTTGGCGCAAATCGCGGAGCAGCTAGTTTAGGGCTTTATGCTATTGCTGGCTCGCTAGGTCTGACAGTATTTGCTCCTTCTACTGCAAGTTTAGAGGGTAGCCTAGTGCACTTCGTCTTGCCTTGGGAGGGGACTTCAGCAGCCTTGTGGGACCTTGCTAGTGGCGGATATATAGTTGGATTTATCGCAGCCGCATACGCTGTTGGTCGGCTTGCAGAAAGAGGCTGGGATAGAGGATCTAAAGTATTGCTGGCTATGCTCCTAGCGAATTTGTTAATTTATATTCCAGGGTTGTTGTGGCTAGCATATAAAGTTGATTCTTTTGATAAAGCTTTAGTATATGGTTTGTATCCCTTTATCGCAGGTGATTTGATCAAACTTTATATTGCATCAACTACACTGCCTGCTGCATGGACTCTTGTGAATAAGTTTAAGAGGTCTTAAGTGGATATAACTTGGGTTGGGCACGCAGCATTTAGAGTTCGTAATAGTCAAGCACAGCTTTTTATGGATCCTTTTGATTCATCCCTTGGTATCAAAATACCGACAGCCTTAGCCACAGCTGACTTAGTCACGACAAGCAATCTTTCCAAAGAGCATGGCTATATATCTGCTATTACTGGTAGCCCTGCACCAGTGGTACTTTCACAACCTGGTGAATATGAAATATCCGGGTTGAACCTGAAAGGCATCAGAACTAAAAAAGGGAATGAGGAATCTGAACAAGAAGACTGGAACACAATTTTCACCCTAGAAATGGATGGGGTATCAGTGTGCCATCTTGGCAATCCCGGTGGAAGATTAACTGGCAAACAAATAGAAGAATTATCATCCCCGCAGGTACTTATTTTGCCAGTAGGAAGCAAAGACGGTATTTCATCACTTGATGCGGTAGATCTCGTCAATAATATTAGCCCAAAAATTATCATACCAATGATGTATGCTCACGAAGGCAATAAGTCAGATTTAGGTCCGCTAAGTACTTTCCTTCAAGAAGTGGGGCTCGCAAAACCAGAGCCGGTAAATAGAGTCACAATCACTAAAACATCTTTACCAGAAGAGCCAACTTTAGTAATCCTCACACCAGCAGCCAACTAGTAAATTAAGCTTTATTCTTCTTATTACGTATCCTGTAGATAAGGACAACTAATGCTGCACCCAAAGCCAGAAGAACTAGCAACAAAAAAGTATTGTCACGTGTGTTATCAGGAGCAGAGGGCAGATTAGGGTTATTCGCAGAATCAACGGAAGACGAAGGTTCAGAAAGTGCAACAGGAGTTGGATCTGAAGGCTGAGGAACATCAAAAGAAGAAATAAAAGTTAAATTTTGTTGTAGAAAAGCGGGCTCTGGCAGGTTTTCAAAAGTAAAAGATTGCTCCGCAATCAGCTCAGTACCAAGGTGAAAAGTAACAGTTTTACCCAAATAAGAAGCATTGGGAGGGCCTATGACTATAGGTATCCCTGGAGCAGTACCAAACGATCCCTCAGTAACAGTTACAGGTCTGGTTTCCCAATCATCGATTCTCGCAGTTAATACAGAAGATTCAGAAATAAAGGAACCATCAACTTGCACAGTACCAACAACCAAGTATGGGAATGGGGGGAACCCTTGGTCGTGAGAGGAAGCATGTGTAGTGTACGGGATGAAGAAAGATCCCAGCAGGAGAGCCACCATGGAAATACGCATGAATGTGCGTGTTAGAAGAAGTGGCATGAATTTATCGAAAAACTTAACCATTTATACGTCCAAATAAGTGCTGAATGAATGAAAGATAGAGGAAGGCCCCACTCCAAAGAGGAGAGGGGCCTTCTCATAAGCTCTAGCTTAAGAAGCCAGATGCAAGTGCACTATTATGGTGCAAGTACATCCTTCTTCTCGGACCAAACCCATGCACCTTGTCCGTTGTTCAATACACCAGCTGGGCTACTACCTTTAGTAAGTTTAGTCCAGGCATTCGACTGAGTGTCGAATGTGTATGCAACAGTCCAAGTGATGCTAGCTAGGTAGGTGTCTGCAGATACTGTAGCAGTAGTAGCCGCAACAGCAAGGTCAACAACACCTAGCAAGTTCCAACCAGCAACAACCGGGAAGGTTGGGAGGACCTGAGATGGGTCACGCTCTGGGATCATCGTGCTCAGTGCAGTGAATGCACCAGTCTGTACCCAGTAACCATGGCCTGAGCGGATTTCTGACAACGTGTTGGCAGAGTTGGCGCTCCAGTCAGTTCCAGAGGTCCTTGTAGCTACTAACCATGGACCAGCTGCGTTGTCAGGCTGGTAAGACAGCACTGTCGTGGCAGGGTGCGTGGATGGCAGCACACTGTCGATAGCTGGGGTTGTTGGGTCACCAGGAAGTGAGATCAGGTTGAAACCTGGGCTCAAAGCAACCTTGTAAGCAGCCCTAGCCTTTACGGTCAAGGAGTAAGAAGCGTCAGAAGCAAGCTTGTTCCCAACATCATCTGTACCGTTGACCTTAACGGTGTAAGTACCTACAGCTAGAGTTGGCAAAGCAACTACGAAGCTGTCAGTAGATACAACACCTTGGGTGCCAAGAAGATCAGTTATCGTCCCGTCTGCATCTACCAAATCAAGTTTAGTAAGAGTTACAGCGTTGTGGGAGTCAACCTCTACCTTAACAGCAGCAGCGTTTACCTGAGCAAAGCTGAGACTGTCGACTGGTGTAGCTGACGCTGGGTCATCGCCACCAGTGGTATTGATCTGATTTTCTTTGGCCTCACCAAACGCAATCTTAATGAATGGCTTGGTGCTTTCAGTCGTGTTTGCGCTGACCGTTGGGGTCATGGTGATAGTTGGTGATGGCAACGCAGCGTCGAACTCAGCAAGAGCAATCTTGCTTAAGTCAGCGGAAACGTTAGCAGCAACAGCTGCACCTAGACCAGCAGTTTTACCAGCATTACCGTTTTTGTCAGTACCAGTAACGTGAACACCGACCAAACCAGTTGTCACACCAGAACCAGCCTGGGTAGAACTAGTTGACCAGGTATTCGTCGCACCAGCAGTTGCAACACCAGTAAGTGCTGTACCTGCAGTCCTAACCTCTAATTGGTCGTCAGTTGCGTCGTCCCATTTGAAGTTAATGAACTTAATCGTTGGAGCCGCATTAAGAGGCTCGTCAGAAACAACGGATACAGAAAGCTTGGAAGTTGCTGCACCCTTGTTAATAGGTCGACCAGATACTCCACTTGCACCAGTTATCGTAACTGTGAAGGAAGGAGCAATCTTGTCAGTAGCAATCTTGCTGTGAGGAGCGGCTGGGTTACCAGCTGCGTCACTGTAGTTACCTACTGACTTAAGCCTGGGCTTAGCATTTCCTGCTAATGCACCTGCAAGCTTGATGTAAACAATGTTACGTGTGTCGATGACAGAACCGGCCAGGTCTTTAGTCCTAGCAGTTGTTGGCAACGCAGTAGACGATACGTTCGGGTGAGTTAGAGAGTCAATCGCTAATTCAGCCTGATTCGTAGCAGATGTCTCAACCCTAAAGTCAGTAGTATCCAATGTGGTAGTGCTAATGAAGTCAGCAGCACCTGCATCTGTACCACCAGCAGTGAACGTTACCTTCAAAGAGGATGAGTCCAGCTTTTCTTTCTTAGTGGTTGCGTTGTAGCCAATTCCAGTCTCAACCTTGTTGATAGCTGGAGCTGTCTTATCGACAGTGACCTTGAATGCATTGACGGCACCAGCGGTACCATCTGCATCGGTCGTGGCTTTGTTACCTACACGGTCCCTGGCAACTATTTCCCAGCTGGTTGTTGCTTCAGCAAGGTCGCCCTTAGTGAAAGCGAAAGACCAACCATTTGTAACTGAGCTCCAACCCAAGCTAGCAAGCTTGGAGAAGTCAGTTGCGTCCTGGAAGTCACCATCACCCGCAGCAGCAACACCAATGTTCACACCGATGTCTTTGGTCTGACCAGTAGCTCCAGTAGTCATTGGCTCACCAGAGGTAATACCGTCAGAGTCTCTGTCACCGGCTTCGTTGGTGCCGTTGTTGTCCAGGTCCTCACCCGCGCCGTCAGCACGGAGACCTGAACCAGCATCTGTAATGGTTGCACCGAATACAGCAGAGCTAAGTCGGGAAAGAGCCCCGTTAGCAGGTGTAGTCGATGTAATGGCGGGCTTAACTGCGTCAACAGTTAGGTCGACGCTAGCACCAGATGCAGCATAAGAGACACGAATAACGTTCGTGTCTGCAGCAGCTATCTGTCCCGTAGCACCCCCAGTGGTCGTTACCTGGAACAATCCACGGAAGTAACCGGCTGATGCTCGCTCATTCAACGTCAAAGTTGTGCCGTTGATAGATGCACCAGTCGTAATATTCTTAACAGT
>Ga0310344_10004421_pt1 | contig 10452 bp, 6 predicted proteins | sample HC15DNA20200_MG_FD_203801 | JGI IMG/M metagenome (GOLD analysis project Ga0310344, IMG submission 203801) | Marine microbial communities from station ALOHA, North Pacific Subtropical Gyre - HC15-DNA-20-200_MG | ecosystem: Environmental > Aquatic > Marine > Oceanic | place: Pacific Ocean: North... | reverse complement strand
CTTGCATGAGATCTGATTTACCGTGCTGTAACTGACATCCTCAGGGCGACCGTCAATCAGCACTAGCTGATGATGCTCTTCTGGATCCTGAGTAAGAAAGACAATCCGGGACCCAAACGATGCCACTCCTTCATCACTGACGACAAACCCAATTACCTGACAATAGAACGACGTCATCTTGTCAATATCGGTAACGTTGATGCCTATGTGTCTTAACTTTACTGCCGGGAGCACACTCATGGTTTCATTCTATTCATTGGCTACAGGATTAACTAACTGCCCGACCTCAGGGATATGAACCTCGAACTCGTCACCGGCTTTCAAAAATAATGGCGGCTCACGCTTAAAACCAACACCACTCGGGGTGCCGGTAGCAATTACGTCGCCGGGACGCCATGGCAAAGCCTGGCTGACGTAAGAAATGATGTGCGGAATATCGAAGGCTAACTGATCGAGCTTACCTTCTTGCATTAGTTCTCCGTTCAAATATGACCGGAGTCGGAGCTCGCGATAGTCCGGAATCTCATCCGCAGTCACCAACCACGGACCGAGAGCCCCCGTGCAACGGAAATTCTTTCCCATACCATATTGGTGGGTATGGAACTGCCAATCGCGAATGCTGGCGTCGTTAAAGCAGCAGTATCCAGCAACATGGTCCATCGCGTTCGCCGGATCGATATGACTCCCACCTTTACCTATAATTACCCCAAGCTCGCCTTCGAAATCGAATTGTTCGGACACCTTTGGGCGCAAAAGCCTCTGTCCATGTCCAATTAAGGTATCGGCATAACGCTGAAAAATAACAGGATATTCTCCAACTTTACGCCCTGCTTCAGCAGCATGGGCAACATAGTTAATACCAACGCAGATAATTTTTGACGGAGCCTGTACAACTGGCAACAAAGTCAAATCATCAATATGCGCTCGCTGTCCGTCCATTTTGAGTTTTGAAAGATCACCGAGACGATTTAATTCGAGTATCGTTTGTAGGTTATCAATACCGGATTGTCGGTTCGTCAAATCAATGACGTAATTTCCATCATCTACGACTCCAATTGCACTCCCATCTTTATTTTCAAAGGACACCAACTTCATAACAAACTCCGTGTTCTAGATCCCTCAGTCGCGCCAGCCGCGACCACCAAACTCATCCCGTAATTGCGGCTCAACCTGTTCCAACTCGAGTCCCAGTTTTGGTAACACCTTCTCAACGAGTAGTTCGTTGCTCTTTAATAAACCATCAATTGGAGCTGGGCCTGCCGCTATCCATAAGACAACAATTTTCGTCTGTAAATCCTCAAGAAGCTTTTCCATCTTTTTCGCAACAGTATCTACCGTTCCACAGACGGAATAACCGCGTTCGCGAATAGTTGCTGGATGATTTGGAATGACACCCTCCTCGCCAGGGCGCCTCAAGGCTTCATTGAGACCAAACCAATCGTGCCAACGGGTCCAAATGAAGCCAAGACCCCGCTCCATGATCGCATTTGCCTCTTCTTCAGTATCCGCAACAACGATCTCACGGAAATGACCGACGCCCTCACCCCATGCCAACTCACGGCCCACGTCTTGTGCGGCTTTAGTGTAGAGGTCTATACATGCCTTTGCATTTTCTACGACCGGCGTAAAAATCACAGGCGTGACCTTTTCCCGCGCAGCCCACTCAATCGTTGCCGGACTCGTCGTAAAGGGAATAAAAGACTCAATCGTTTCAGGCTTTTGTAGAGTTTGCGGCGCGATTCCAATTTGCATCAGCTCGCCCGTATCCGTAGCCGCCATGCCGGGGGCCATGTCATAGGTTGCAGGGTGATTCCAAAGAATACCTTTTGGTGGGATTTCCCAATGTTCCCCATTATGTTTATACATCGGCTCAGCCCAGGAACGACGGATAATCTCGTAATGTTCGTTAAACAACTCACGATTGAGTCTGTCGTGTTCGGCAAATTCAGGATCCGTCGGTTGTGTGGAGTACGCGTTCTGCTGTTGACCCACTGTAGCTACATGCCGTGATTGATACCCGCGGGCAAATCCAGCAACCATCCGACCCTCGGAAAAGTGGTCGAGCATCGCAAGATCCTCGGCGAGTAGTATAGGATTACGCGCCGGAAGTACATTACCCATTTGCCCAATACGGATGCGTCGCGTCTGCATCGCAGCCCAACTGCCTAGCATAACTGGGTTGTTAGAAAGCTCGAGTCCTTCAACATGAAAATGATGTTCTGAAAATGCCGCAAAATCGAAACCCAGATCCTCGGCCTGGAGTAATACCCGAGAGGTATCACGCAACCCATCTTGATAATAGGTCGGGTTTTGTCCTGCAAAACCCTCCTCGTATTGCGCCGGAGTTGCCCCGGCACTTGGGAGTAAAAAGGCTCCCAATCGTATTTTATCTGCACCCATCCAACCACCTCAACGTCCACACAGATTAATGACGGGCTAGCATAATAGAAGCGAACAACGTAAAAAAGACGTCAGAACGATTTTGTCTATATAGACTCGACCCCTTTTCCAAAACCATCAGTTTGATGTGTACGACTCAATGTCCACGAGATATTCCAACACAATCTGTAGATTCCACATCACCGTACTTGGCGCCAATATCAAAGAGGTTCCACTCAGGAACACCAGACACCCTATCACCGACAACTTCACGTACAAGGATCGGGCGAAAACCCTGGCGATAGCGTCTTCGGCCGTGTGGCACAGGCAGCAGGCCGTCGGAACCTCCGTTATGATCACGGTATCGACACCTTGGGCGCATAAATAGTCGGCAAGATACGTGCCGTAGAACGCGCTCGCGTCTGGTATACCTTAGAGTCCGCGGCGAAGATCGTTTCTAGTACTGAGTGTACTTGTTCTTCTTTTGGTGGCCCCATAAAGTTCCCCCGGTTTAATGCTTCAACCCGTGACGTCAAACGCAAAACCCGCATACCCCTTTGCGACAACATCAGCGCAGATGCTTCGATACTTTGGTGCTCCACCTGTGTACACCATACAAGTTTCGGGCTTACCCGGAATATTCGTGCCCATGTAATACGAGCGTCCTAGAGGCACGATTGTCTTATCTGATTCCTCTTTCGCATGCGCAACCCATTTTTCTTCTGCCTCGGCGGTCACTTCACATGTCCTATAGCCGTGTTCATTCATGTAAGCAATGCAATCAGCGGAAAATTCTACGTGATCCTCGATTGCACTCGGCATGTTATAGAAAACCGAAGGGCTCTGCGGTCCGGTGATGACAAACAAATTAGGGAATCCTTCAGTAGCGATACCCAGATACGTTAGCGGACCCGCCTGCCATTTTTCTTGAATCGTCTTGCCGCCACGGCCACGAATATCGATGTTCATTAACGGTCCACTCATCGCGTCGAAACCAATCGCCATTACGATGACGTCCACCTCGAACTCGCGCTCTTGTGTTTTTAAGCCTTTCACCGTCGCTCCAATAATGGGAGTTTTTTTCGCGTCAATAAGCTCGACATTGTCACGGTTATAGGTCTCGTAGTAATTCGTTTCCATCGGCGTGCGTCTCGATCCGTACGGATGGCCACGCGCCGCTAACATCTCCGCGTTTTTCGGATCATTGATACGTCCACGTACCTTACGGCGCACGAAATCCGCGGCTAACTCGTTCGCTTCCATGTCAGTCAACACGTCTAAATAACTAGCATACGGAAGACGGAAACTCCCTGCTGCATAACGCGCTTCGAATATCCGTTCTCGCTCCTCCGCTGAGTCATCCAACGCTCGCTCGCGGGTCTCAAACTCGAGATGGTAGGGGATACCAGCATACGATTCCCGCTGCTCGCGCCTGAGCTCTCGATATCTCGCTTTTATAGCTGCAGATTCCTCGGATTTAAGTGGGCGATTCTGCAACGGGGTCGCGTAGTCGGCGGTACGCTGAAACACCGTGAGATGTGCGGATTCTTCAGCAATCAAAGGAATAGCTTGGATCGCGCTCGCGCCAGTTCCGACGACTGCGACTCGTTTGCCGGTAAAGTCGACTGGCTCTTTTGGCCATCTGCCGGTCCAATACACCGCTCCTGTGAAATCCGCGAGTCCTGAAAAATCAGGTTCCCTAGGCAGCGACAAGTTACCTAGTCCAGAAATCAAAAACTGCGCTTCGACGCGTCCACCATCACTGGTCTCAACTGTCCAGCGCCCAACATCTTCCTTAAACAAAGCCGATTTAACACGGGTTCCAAATTGGATGTCACGCCGAAGATCGAATCGATCCGCCACGTGATTCAAGTAACGCAGAATTTCCGGCTGACTGGCGAAGTGTTCTGACCATGTCCAGTCTTGTTGAAGATCCTCATCGAAAGAATACGAGTACCAGTAACTCTCGATATCACAGCGCGCACCAGGATACCGATTCCAATACCAGGTGCCGCCAACGCCATCCGCCGGATCAAACCCACGAACCTTAAGACCAAGCTGGTTACGCAACCGGTGGACGCTATAAAGACCCGCGAAGCCAGCCCCAATGACGATTGCATCGAGTATTTCGCTAGCTCTAGTGCTCATCCCCACCTCTCCTAATGTATGTTGCTTATAAGTAGAATCGCGTAGCCACCACCCGAAGGTATACTAAGTCGTGCAGGAGTGTAAGGGGGCTCAAATAGCCAACTTCAAGTTCGTCACCGAGGTTAGGGATACGATGTCGGCACAGTCAATGGCAATATTAGGTGGAATTTGAAGGAAAACGTATTAGAAGCAGCGTAGCTCAAATTATTTCCGCCTCTACTAGGAAAGAATTTTCAACCTATCGAGTATGCGTCACAACCCAAGGCCCTCATCGAAACCAAGCAGTAGATTAACGGTTTGAACGACTTGACCTGACGCACCCTTCCCGAGATTATCAAGCAATCCCACCACTAAAGCTTGACCATTGGCGTCGTTGTGCAGAATATGTAATCGAAGTTCATTGGTGTCGTTCAAACTTTGCGGATCAAGATCAGACATCGATTGCCCAACATCGAAATCTGCTATCGTAACAAAGTGCTCTTCACCATAACTCGATCGATATACGTCGTGCACATCACGCGAGGATGGGTTACGCGGTAGCGCCCATAACGGTAGCGGCACATGCACCAACATACCTTTATAAAAACGGCCTACTGCTGGCAGGAATATCGGTGGGTGCGAAAGACCACCCCAACGCGTGATTTCAGGAACATGCTTATGATCAAGATCCAAGGCATAGTCATAAGTCGTCGAATTTATCGGTGGCGCTCCGTCCAGTCCTGTTTCAAAGGCGGCGATAAGCGTTTTACCGCCGCCGGAATAGCCCGAAATACCGTTGATCGACACCGGCCAGTCGGATGGCAACAAGCCTGCTTCTACTAGCGGATGAAGAATGGCGATCGCTGCAATGGCGTAGCAACCGGGATTAGAGATACGGGTACTAGTTTGGATCCGGCTGCGCTGGCCAGGGTCATATTCCGGGAAACCGTAGACCCACCCCTCAGTTGTGCGATGAGCTGTCGAGGCGTCAATGATTCGCGTGGTGGAATTTTCGATCAGCCTGACCGCATCGCGCGCAGCCGCATCGGGTAAACATAAAATAGCAATGTCGGCAGCATTTAAAGCATCCGCTCTAGCGCCGATTTCTTTGCGTCGTACCGATTCGATCTCTAGCAACTCGATGTCTGCACGCCCAGAGAGGCGAGAAAGTATCTGTAATCCCGTGGTGCCGCCTTCACCGTCGATAAATACTTTTGCGGGCGTACTCACGATGGTTCTTTAATCCAGCAGATCTTACACATCTTCGTTGTTTAAGACCGTGTGCGTATGCTTTTCGGATCGTACATTGGCATCAACGAAGCACGAGCGGTATAGCTCCGATTAGCCTGCTCAATGGTATATCTACCCTGAGTAATAAATTCTGGCGTTACCCCCTCGTCATGATTGACATAACCCAGAGCCGCGCATGCGCCTAAAGTATGCGCATACCCAGAAGACATCGTGTACCCAACTCGCTCACCTTCACGCAGTATGGACTCGTTTCGGGCTAATATTGGCTCCGGATCATCAAGCAGAAACTGCACCAGGCGTCGCTTCAATACGCCGGCATCGCGTTGAGCAACTAACGCGTCACGGCCAATGAAACCTCCTGCTTTATCCCAAGCCGCGGTAAACCCCAGCCCCGCCTCCAGCAAAGTTTCAAGCGGCCCCATATCGTGCGCCCACTCCCTGTATGCCTTCTCGATACGTAGCGTGTTGAGTGTGTGATACCCACAATGTTTTAGGCCATGTTCCTTACCAGCCGCGATCAACTGGTCGTAGACCGGCAAGGCCATCTCTGTCGGGACGTACAGCTCCCAACCAAGCTCACCGGTGTAAGAAAGTCGGATAGCCATAGCATTTTGATATCCGATTTCTATGTTTTTCATCGTGCCGAATGGAAAGTTAGTATTCGAGAAATCTGTGCTCGAAATAGAACTCAGCAATGCGCGGGAATTCGGTCCTTGTACACTCAGCATTGCGTAGCTTCCGGTCACATCCGTCACAAGGCAAAACGCGTCGACGGGAATATTCTCATGTATCCACGCATGAACGTGGATTTGAGTAAAAGCCGCAGTAACTAAGAGGTAGCAATCCTGAGCCAAACGCGTAATTGTGAGATCGGCTTCAACGCCCCCGCGACGATTAAGGAACTGCGTATAGACGACATTGCCAATCATAACGTCAATCTCGGCCGTCGCAATCTGATTTAGCACTGAACAAGCATCGCGGCCTTGAATCAATAACTTGGTAAATGAGGATTGCTCAAACACTCCGACCGCCTCTCGCACCGCCATATGCTCTGCACGATTGTTATCGAACCAGTTCTGGCGTCCAAAATCGTACTCGTACTCCGCCTTTTGTTCTGTCAGCGCATACCAGTTGGGGCGCTCCCAACCTGCTGACTCGCCGAAGCAAGCACCGGCAGCCGCTAGTCGATCGTGTAGGATCGATTGTTTCACGTTCCGTGCACTATCCCACTGTCGATTTGGCCAGTGCATCTGATACGCTATCCCCAACGATTCGTAGATACGGTCCACCACGAAAGATTTATTATTGTGGAACGGCTGAATGCGTCGGATATCGACGTCCCAGATATCCATCGGCTGGATACCGTCATTAATCCACTGCGCCATTACATTACCCGCGCCACCGCCGGATAGAATTCCAAGGGAATTAAAGCCGCAGGCTATATACAAATTCTCCTTGAACGGCGCACGTCCCATGAGGTAGTTGTGGTCCGGCGTGAATGATTCCGGGCCACAAAACAACTGGCGGATCCCAGTGTCTAGAAGTATTGGTAATCGTCCCATCCCACGTTCAAGATGCGGCTCCATGCGTTCCCAGTCAGGTTGGATCTCATCGAAACAAAAATTATCTGGGATGCCATCCACTCCCCAAGGCGCAGCTACTGGTTCAAAAAAGCCGAGTAATATCTTCCCGGCCTCTTCGCGAGCGTACGCCGCACGGCCAGGATCACGCAGAATCGGGAGATTGTTATGGAGTCCTTCGATCGGCTCTGAAATCAGATAGTAATGCTCAGCTGCCTGCAAAGGGATGTCGACCCCCGCACTCAATCCGACTTCCCGGCCCCACATCCCGGGACATAAAATCACTACCTCCGCCGTTATATCTCCGTTTTCCGTCTGCACTCCGACCGCACGCTCTCCCGCAAACAGTACTTCGGTTACTTTGCAATTTTCAATGATATTAACGCCGCGTTTTCGAGCACCCTTGGCCAACGCTTGGGCTACATCAGCGGGATTTACACGACCGTCATCGGGAAAGTAGAAACCGGCAACGAGGTCGTCGACATAAGCAAGTGGAAATAGTTCTTTCACTTCTGCCGGAGTAACTTCCCTGTTCTCGACTCCGAACGTGCGCGCCATTGCGCAGCCCCGCCGCATCTCTTCGGCCTTCTCTAAACTCGCTGCCATTTGCAGCGAACCACAGTTGATAAAGCCGGTTGCTTGTCCAGTCTCGGCTTCGAGTTCGCTGTATAGTTGCAACGAATACTGCGCCATTCGTGTTTGCGCTTCCGTATCGCGTAAAGTCGTTATGAGGCCAGCTGCATGCCAAGTAGTACCACAACTTATCTGTTTGCGCTCCAACAGCACCACGTCTTCCCAACCGAGCTTAGCTAAGTGGTACGCGGTTGAGCAGCCGATGACGCCACCACCGACGACAACAGCACGCGCGCGTTTTGGTAATGTTTTCTCACTCATATCGATTTAATGATGCTTACAAACCTATAATTAGGACAGAAAATACAGAAATCGGACGCTACTTTCCTCTATTTTACCCCTAAATAGTCATTTTCATGCACTAACCAGGCCTAAGTTGGAATTAATAGGACGAGGAGAATATTATCAACACTTATCTGAAATTGACTTGACGTGCATGAATACACAAATGTTGCGGTTGAAATCGAGAGAATCTTAAGGAAATTAAATCTAATGCCCAAGGGGATCCGACCGTCGCTCGCAGACATCCGACAACGACAACTCGTCGATTGACCATCGGTTAATTAGAGCGTCACCTGCCAGATCCGGTATACAATCGAAGCGATTTTACGAGGAAACATTATGCAACACATACTTGGCGTAGATATTGGAGGCACCTTTACCGATTTCTCTCTTTTGGACGGTGCCGGCAACATCTCACTGTGGAAGGAAGCGACAACACCAAAGAACCCGGCGGAGGCAGTGCAACAAGGGATCAAGGCACTCGCAGAACAAACGGGACTTGGGCTAGAAAACTTTTTAGAAGGCTTAGACTTGTTCGTGCACGGGCAAACAATCGCCACCAACACTGTGATCCAACGCAACGGGCCAAAAACAGCGCTATTGTGTACCGAAGGATTCCGCGACGTTATCCATTTTCGCGACGGCTTTAAACCAGAACGATACAATATCCAGTTACCACCACCTGAAGACTTTGTCCCCCGCTATCTCCGTATCCCGGTCGCAGAGCGGATCAAGTATGACGGTACTGTAGTAAAACCGCTGGACGAGGGTACAGTGCGTACGGCAGCCAACCAACTGAAGGCTGAGAATGTTCAGTCCGTGGCAGTCGCGTTCTTATGGTCAATCATAAATCCAGCACATGAGCAACGGGTGAAGGAAATCCTCGGGGAGGAGCTGCCGGGTATCCCGGTAGTTCTTAGTTCGGATGTTTTACCGATGATCCGAGAATGGGAGCGCACCACCTGCACAACCCTTAGTGCCTACGTGTTACCCGGCATAGCGCGATACATGGTGGAGTTGGAAAACTTTTTACACGAGAATGCGTTCAAACACCCGTTGCTAATTATGCAACTTAATGGCGGTTGTTCAACGGTTAATAAAGTATTGCAACGCCCGATTAACTCGCTTGCCTCGGGTCCAGCCGCCGCGCCTGTGGCAGGCTTATACTGTTCTGAACGAATAGGTATGCCTGACGTGATTACTGTCGATATGGGTGGCACTAGCTTCGATGTATCGATGGTAAGCGACGGCTCACCAACGTTGACCCGAGAGCTTCGTGTACACGATATGCCGGTTGGAGTGGCAGCGGTCGACGTGCATTCTATCGGTGCAGGAGGCGGGAGTATCGCGTGGATTGATAAAGGCGGCGCATTGCAGGTTGGACCTCAGAGTGCTGGAGCCGAACCTGGACCCGCATGTTATGACCAGGGTGGCACATTACCGGCGTGTACTGACGCTAATGTCGTTTTGGGCTATATCAACCCTGATTATTTCCTTGGCGGTCGACGAGACATTAAACCAGAACTATCTGAACGCGCGATTAAGGAACATATTGCCGAGCCGCTTGGGTTAAGCGTTCCACAAGCAGCGCACGGAGTGTTCCGGATTATCAACAACAACATGGTCGATGCCATACGCGTGGTGTCGATCGAACGAGGCATCGATCCAAGAAATTACGCGCTGGTCGTCGGTGGCGGCGCAGGCGCTATTCACGCCGGAATGTTAGGGCGAACGCTAGGCATGAAGAAAGCTATTATACCCCGCTACAGTGGCGTGTTTTGTTCGTTTGGCATGATCGTAAGCGACGTGCGCCATGATTACATGCAAGCGTTCGCTACAAACACCGGCCGGCTAGACCTCGACGGCGTGAACAAGGTGATCTCCGAACTCGAGCAAAAAGCAATGGACGACATGGTGGAAGAAGGCTTTCCAGAAGGTGAAGTTACGTTGAGCCGATTCGCCGATGCAAAATACCCGGCACAAATACACGAACTAACGATTCCAATTAATTCGGAAGGGGTGTTGGGCGACGGGTCGGTAGGCGAAATGGAACAAACGTTCCATGATTTGCACGAGCGAATGTTCACCTATAGTGTGCGCGAAAGCCCAGTGGATCTATTCCATTGGCGAGTGGTCGCCCACCGTAAAGTTGATTCGCCACCAACTCCAGACTTTTCTGATAGCAGTCAATCGATTACTG
>Ga0310344_10004420_pt1 | contig 10452 bp, 6 predicted proteins | sample HC15DNA20200_MG_FD_203801 | JGI IMG/M metagenome (GOLD analysis project Ga0310344, IMG submission 203801) | Marine microbial communities from station ALOHA, North Pacific Subtropical Gyre - HC15-DNA-20-200_MG | ecosystem: Environmental > Aquatic > Marine > Oceanic | place: Pacific Ocean: North... | reverse complement strand
CTCGGGCCGCCGCTGCTCGTCATGCAAGGCAATGGGGGGATGATGTCAGTGGAGCTCGGGTCTGAGCAGGCGGTGCAAACCGTCATGTCCGGCCCGGCCGCGGGCGCCATCGCTGCCGCGCGCATCGCCCACGACGCGGGCTTCTCGAACGTGCTTGCGTGTGACATGGGCGGCACGAGCTTCGACCTCACGTTGATCAAGGACGGGCAACCTGCCATGACGACCGAGAAGGACATGGCCTACGGGGTGCCCTTGCACGTGCCCATGGTGGATATCCACACCATCGGCGCAGGCGGCGGGAGCATCGCCAGCGTTGACCCGAGCGGATTGCTCAAGGTCGGGCCGGAGAGCGCAGGCGCAGATCCGGGGCCGATTGTGTACGGCCGTGGTGGCACCGCGCCGACCGTCACCGATGCGAACGTGATCTTGGGGCGCATCGATCCGAAGGGGTTGACCGGCCGGGACGGGCTTGACGCCGCTGTCGTGCGCGAGCGGATCGAGAGCACGCTCGGCGCACCGCTCGAGCTCGACGCGGTGGGCGCTGCGGCTGCCGTGCTCGCAGTGGCGAACAACGAGATGGCGAATGCTGCGCGGATGGTATCGGTGGAACGCGGCCACGATCCGCGAGACTTTGTGCTTTTCGCCTTCGGCGGCGGTGGACCGCTGCACGCGGTGGATATCGCTCGCGAGCTTGGCATCCCGAAGGTGCTCGTGCCGCGATACCCCGGGATCACTTCCGCGCTCGGCTGTGTGCTCGCCGACGTGCGCCATGACTACGTGCGCTCGATTCATCAGCCGCTCGCGTCGGTCGACGACCACGCCATCGGTGAGATCCTCGCCGCCCACGCGGCCGCCGGCCGAGCGTTGATCGCGAGCGAGGGGGTGCCGGTGACCGGGATAGACGTCGTGCACACTGCCGACTTGCTCTACCGAGGTCAGAGTCACGAGTTTCGGGTCTCGATCGATCCCGCGGGTTTCGATCGGGCAGCGCTCGAATCGACGTTTGTCGAGCGCTATCGGGAGCGGTTCGAGATCGAGCTCGACGGCATGGTGCCGATGCTCGTCAACGTGCGCACCGAAGTCCTCGGCCGGCGTGATGTGCAGCTAGGCGGTGATATTGAATTCGAAGGCCTTGCCGGTTCGGATCCAACGCGAAACCGCGCGATCTGGTTCGATGGTCACTGGCACGAAAGCCGCGTCTATCGCCGAGAAGCGCTCACGCCGGGCATGACGGTGGTTGGTCCCGCTGTCATCGAGCAGCTCGACACCACCATTCCGATCGAGCCTGGGATGCGGTGCGAGGTTGACGCGGCGGGGAACTTGCTGCTCGACGTGGGAGAGAAAGCGCGTGATCCCGACATCGAGAACGCCGAACTCGATCCTGTGACCTTGGCCGTGGTGCAAGCCAGCTTGAATCAGATCGCGAGTGAGATGGATCTGGTTCACCAGAAGACGTCGTTCTCGCCGATTATCTCGGAAGCCTACGATCGCTCCAACGGGATCTACTCCAAAGAACACGGGCAGATCATCGCGCAAGGCGAGCTCGGGCTGCCTATCTTTCTCGGGGTCATGCAAGAGGCCACGCGGTGCGTCATCGAACGCCGCTCGGATCTGGCCGACGGCGACGTTGTCATCATGAACGATCCCTATCTCGGCGGTACCCATCTGATGGATGTGAAGATGGTTCGACCATTCTTCTACGACGGAAAGCTATGGTCGTATTTGTCCAACACTGGGCACTGGTCAGACACTGGCGGGATGGTCCCCGGCGGGTTTGCGGCGACTGCCACCGAAATCCAGCAGGAAGGGTTGCGGCTGCCACCGGTTAAGCTTGTGCGCCGCGGCGCCCTTGCCCGGGACGTCGTGGACATCGTGCTCAGCAACGTTCGGGTTCCTGAAGAACGGCTCGGCGATATCCGCGCGCAGCTCGGCGCGCTTACCGTCGGCGAGCAGCGTTTAACTGCGCTCCTCGATCGCTACGGGGCAGGTACGGTTAGCGCAGTGATCGAGGAGATGCGCCGTCGCTCCGAACGGCTGATGCGCGCGCACATCGCCGCCATTCCCGACGGCGTGTACGAAAGTCAAGCCTATGTGGACAGCGACGGTATTACCGACGACATCTTGAAGGTTGCGATCCGTGCGCAGGTGCGTGGGTCCTCGCTCGAGGTGAGCTTTGAGCAGAGTAGCCCGCCGTGTCGGGGCCCGCTCAACTGCGTTTGGGCGACCACGCTCGGTGCGGTGCTTTGCGGGATCAAGCACATCTATCCCGACGTGCCGATCAACTCCGGGTGCTTTGCCCCCATTTCGGTACGCGAGCCGCGGGGCACTTTTCTCTTCGCCGAATACCCCCGTCCGGTCTCCGGTTGCGCGGCCGAAGTGAGCCAGCGGATCATGGAGGCCCTGTTCGGGGCCCTGGGGCAAGCTATTCCCGAACGTCTCTTTGGCGCCCCGGCCGGTACGAGCGGAAATTTCTCCCTGGGCGGTCACGATCCCCAGTCCGGTCGCAGCTACGTCATGTACATCTTCTCTGGCGGCGGGTACGGCGGTTTCCCCGGTGGGGACGGGATCTCCAACGGTTGCTCAAGCATCGGTATCTCGAAGACGCAGCCGGTCGAGATCCTCGAGCAGCACTTTCCGGTGTTGTTCGAGCACTATGCGTTGCGCGAAGACTCGGCCGGGCGTGGGCGTTGGCGCGGCGGGTTCGGGGTGAGCTATCGGGTGCGGCTGCTTCGCGGCGAGGCGAGCGCGTCGTTCATGATGGATCACGGCCGGACCGGACCGGGCGGATTGCTCGGTGGCGAGCCTGGGGCGATGAACGACATCGCTGTGTCTGTTAGCGGCGAACGCCTGCGTCCTGCGTTCGGCTCAAAGGGCGACGGCTTCAATTTGGGCCCCGACGATTGGGTGCACGTGCTGACCCCGGGCGGCGGGGGCTACGGCGACCCCAATGAGCGGTCCGAGGACTGGCGTGCGCGCGATCGCGCGCGCGGTTACGTGGGCGAATAGGCAGGCTGGAGCCGTCCCCATCGAGACCACTCACCATGCGATATGTCGTCGTGTGTGGCGAGCACACCTCATGCGCAACCCGGGTCGTCCTCGGCCCAGCGCTGGAACGATGTCGGAGGGTTGATGGCCAGCTTCGCGCGCGCGCGCTCCCACAGCGCTGTCCACTGGCCATGGTGTTCGAGCTCGGCCGCAGGATTTGCGCGACTGCGCGCCACGAAGCCTGGGAACCAGGGTCGGCCGGTTGGCTGGCCGACCGGGTTGTAACGAAGATCTAAGCTCCAGCGCACCCGGTCGCTGCGGTTCGCAAGCGATGCGTGCATCGTGAGCTTGTTCAAGAAGATGACGTCGCCGGGCGCCGCCTCGAGGGCGACGCGTTCTTCGCCGACCCGATCATCTGGGATGGCTTGGCGGCTGTAGTTTGCGCGGGCGTCATGGCAGTGCACCGCGAGGCCTCGACGATGGCTGCCCGGCGCTACGAGCAAGCACCCGTTTTCGCGCGTCGACGCGGTCACCGCGACCCAAACCGTGATCATGTCCGTCCGGTCGGCCTCTGGTGCGACGGTTCCTTGGTCCTGGTGCCATACCGTTGTTGCCACCTCGCTGCTGATACGGGTGTTGGTCGCGAGGTATCGGGCTGGCGGCTTGATGCGAACGTGCTGGGTGGGGTTCGAGTAGATCTCCGGTCCGATGAAGGCCTCGACGGCGTCGAGCAGCTTTGGATGGCGCAACAATGCGAAGACCGCAGGACCGCAGTGCATTGGCGTTTCTAGCGTAACGTCTCGCTGGGGAAGCGCAATGTCCAGGTAGGCGTTGAAGGCACCGTTACTCGCTTCGAACAACCGTGCGACCCGCTCGTCGAATGCAAGCCCTTCGTAGCCGGAGGTCACCACACCGCGGGCGAGCATGTCCTCGGCCGCTCGTTCGACCACGCCGGCGTACTCATTGCGAAGGGGTGTGAGATCGGTGTCGGGATCGAGTAACCCGCGCACATGCAGGTAGCCTTGGGCTTCGAACGCGGCCCGATCGCTGGCGGTGATGCGCATCGGCACCGCGGGTTACTCGGGGACGTCCCCGGCGAGCGTAACGCGGTGCATGACCCGACGGTGGCCGTGATAGTCGTTCAGCGCGTTGTGCTGCGCTGCGCGATTGTCCCAAAAGGCGAGCGCCCCGGGTGTCCATTGAAACCGACAGGAGAACTCTGGGCGCTGCTGCTGGCGGTAGAGGTAGCGCAGGATGGGTTGGCTCTCTTCGAGCGTCATGCCCTCGATGTGCATGGTGTGCGCATCGCTGCAGTAAAGCGCTTTACGGCCCGTCTCGGGGTGCGTTCGCACCAGCGGGTGTGTGGCGGTGGTGACGATCTCATTGGCCTTCTTGGGGTTGTCGCGGATTCGGTCCACGCGAGTGGAGGCGGCCGACCCGCGCTCGGCGCTGTTCACCCCGTGCAAGCCGACCAATAGGTCCTTCATGGTGTCGGACAGAGCGTCGTATGCCATGTACATGTTCGCGAACAGCGTGTCACCGCCCGACGGCGGAACCTCCAATGCATACAGGAGTGAGCCGAGCGGCGGAATCGGGAGGTAGCTCGTATCGGTGTGCCACAGGCCGCCGAAGTTTGTGGTTTCGTCGGGTTCCTTTCTCACCTCGACTATCTCGGGGTAATCGGGCAAGCCGCTCACGAAGGGGTAGAAGCTGAGCTCACCGAAGCGTTGGGAAAACGCGATCTGCTGCGACGGGGTCACCGATTGGTTGCGGAAAAAGATGACGAGATGGTCGAGTAACGCTTGCCGAATCTCGTCGATTGCCTCGTCGCTGAGATCTTGCGAGAGATCGATGCCGAGAAGCTCCGCCCCGATTGCCGGGCTTACAGGAACCGTGTCGAAATGCCGGTAGCTCATCATCTGCTCCTCACGCGAGCGCTTCGGTGACCGAGCGTTCGAAATAAGCGAGCGCTGGCTCGTTGCGTCCGAACACCAAATGGTTTTGTGCGCCGGAGAGAAATCCCGCCTGCATCCCTTCGCTGGTCGGAAAATCTTCCTCGACCACGGTGCGCACGGTGAGGTCCAGATTTCGATCCCAGTGACGCTTCGCTTTCTCGGTCTCTGCGGGCTCGGGAATGTAGAAATCGAGAGTCACTTTCGCTTCGTCAACGCGCTCGCTCGCCGGGTATACGCGCCACGTTTCCACGTGATCGGCTTGCATCACGAATACCGTGTTCGGAAACAGCACGTAGACGATAGCGGTGTGCCGAACGAGATCCCAGTTTGCTTGGGATTCGGTCTTGAGCACCTCGATGCTTCGCCTCGGCAACGTTTCGCGTAAGTGCCGACCGAACGGATGAAACAAGCACACATTTGGCACGAAGATCGGGCCGACTGTGGTGCGGTGCAGCACGCCAAAGTGATAAGGCTCGAGAAACGTATCGATCACGAGCTTCCAGTTCATCTTTTGGTGCAGCACGCGGGTTTCGTAATGGTGGTAGCTGCGTGGGTTGTAGTGTGCAAGCTCTTTCCCGAGACCCGCCAAGTGCGCCGTCACGTCGATGCCCGTCACGTCCGGCTTGGGTGCCGCCGACACCCAGATCATGCCGTCCTGCTCGCTGCACGGGAGTTGCACCAGCCCGTGCTTGGCGCGTTCCACGCCGGGAAAGCTCCGTGCGTCGGGTAGGCCGAGAAGGGTGCCCGTCAAGTCGTAGGTCCAGCCGTGATAAGGGCAGATGAAGCGCCCTTGACTCGGCCCGCAGCCCTCCGCGACCCGTGAGCCGCGGTGACGGCATACGTTGAGGAACGCACGCACTACGCCATCTTTCCCGCGCGCGACGAGCACCGGCGCGGGTCCACCATCCTCGGTGAAGTAATCCCCTGGGTTCGGTATCAGAGACGATAGGCCCATGAAGAGCGGCTCGTTGCGAAAGAGCTCAAGCTCGGCCCGTAGCCGCTCGGGCGACGTATAGTTCGCGACGGGATGGTGGAAGACACTCTCGCCGTAATCGGTCGTGCCGTCGTCGATGTGCTCGAGTAGGGCGGCGGCGAGCTCCACTTGTACCGAGTGTTCCATACCTCACATGCTAGCGAATTCAGGCGGAATACTTAACGTTAGGGGAGGGGCCCCATGCGAATTCTTACGACCCATGCGGGTAGCTTGCCGCGGGCCGCGGCTCTGAGAAGCCTGCTGGTTGAGGAATTTCGTGGCCGCGGCACCGAGCCGTCGGCGTTTGACGAAGTGGTCGATGCGGCTACAGCCGATGTCATTGAGCGCCAATTGGATGCCGGTATCGACATCATTGGCGACGGTGAGCAGGGGCGCGAGAGCTTCTTCTCTTACGTGCAGCACCGCATGTCAGGCTTTGGAGGGCGCTCTGCGCGTAAACCCATGGCCGACATGCTGCACTATGACGGTTACCGGGAGCGCATGGTGGCGAAGGCACACCCTGGCCCCTCGGTGAATCTCGCGGCGCCGCCGCGGATCCTCGGCGAGATTGCCTACGTCAATCGAGCGCCGCTCGACAAAGAGTGTGAGCGTTTCCGCCGTCTGCTCGAAGCCAAAGGACGAGCGCCGGCCAGCGGTTTCTTGACGGCGCCCTCGCCCGGCATCATTGCCGCATCTGCGGACGATGAAGTGTACCCGTCGATGGAAGCGCGCTTGGCGGCGATCGGTGATGCGCTCAAGGTCGAGTATGACGCCATTGCCGCGCACGGATTCGGCCTTCAGATCGATGCGCCGGATCTCGCGATGGAGCGGCACTGTCTCTTCGCCGATGCGTCGCTCGAAAGGTACCTGTCATTTGCTAGTGAGGTCGTCGAAACGATCAACCGTGCCTTGGTGGACGTGCCGCGGGGCCAGGTGCGCCTGCATGTGTGCTGGGGTAACTACGAAGGGCCGCATGATTGTGATGTCCCGCTCGAGGCCATCTGGGATGTGATTACCAGGGCCCGTGTGGGTGGCCTTCTCTTGTCGATGGCCAACCCGCGCCATGCGCATGAATACCGGTTGCTCGACCAGCTACGGTGGCCCGCCGATTATCAGCTCATTGCAGGTGTCATCGATACCACGACCAACTACGTGGAGCATCCCGAGGTCGTGGCGGACCGCTTGGAGCGCATTGCCCGCGTGCTGCCCGATCCGGCAATGTTGGTCGCTGGAACCGACTGCGGGTTCGAGACCGCGGCAGGATTTCATTCCGTCCACGCGCCCGTGGCGTGGGCGAAGCTCAACAGCTTGACCGAGGGCGCTACCCTCGCCTCGCAACGACTCTTCGGCTAAGGAGCCCGACATGCTAGTACCTGTCCGTCGGATCATTACTGGACACGATGAGAATGGCCGCTCGATCGTCTTGAGTGACGATGTTTCATCCCATCAGAAAGAAAACCCGGCGCAACCGAATCGGGGGTTGACCGACATCTGGCGCACGTTCTCCTACCCGCCGACCAACGAAGGCAGTGATGATGCGGCCGCCACTGAGGTCGTCCTCAATCCGCCCGCGAATGGCACGGTATTCCGTTTCTTTCAGATCCCGCCGGAAGCCGCGAGCGTGGACCTGTCTTGGGAAGAGCGCCAAGCGCAGCACAGTCAGGTATTTGAGGGCATGGGGGCCGGTCACAACCGAGACCCCGACGCTCGCCATCCGGGAATGCACAAGACCGAGACTGTGGACTACATCATTTTGCTGCAGGGCGAGGTCACCTTGCTTCTCGACGAAGGCGAGATCGATATGAAACCCCTGGATGTCGTCGTGCAACGAGGCACGAATCACGCGTGGGCGAATCGCGGTAGCGAGCCCGCGGTGCTCGCTGGGATCCTGATGGATGCGGTGCCGCATCCGTGAGCGGGGACCGCTACTCGTAAACGAGGGCAACGCCCGTCGGGTCGAGGAATTCGGCTTCTTGGGTCAAGTCGGCTTGCGTGAGCGGATGTTGCTCGAGCCACCCGTGAGGAAAGATGAGCTTCAGCTGACGATCCGTGGCGGCCGCGTCGAACGGCGGTAGGGGATCATCGACCCGAGACCGGTGCAGTGACACTGCGAGCCGTAAGATGATGGCCAAGTACATCACTCGGGTGTAGGTGGTGCCACGCATCGCCTGAAGCTCCCGAATCGGCATCTTGCGCCGGTGTGCCCGCACTAGCCCGGCAAGCAACGTTCGCTCCTCGCGCGAAAATCCGGGCAAGTCGCCATGTTGGAGTAGATAGGCTCCGTGCTTGTGGTACTGGTTGTGCGCAATCGCAAGCCCCATCTCGTGGAGGCGCGCGGCCCAGCTCAGCATGTCGGCATCAACCTCGTTGCCCAGGCCCCATGCTCTTGCCACCTGGGCTCGGATGTAGAGCGCGGTTCGTTCGACGCGGCCGGCTTGGTTGGTGTCGATGTGATAGCGGCGGGAGAGCTCGGTGATCGTCGATTCACGAACGTCCAAGTGACCTAGCCGGCCTACGAGGTCGTAGAGCAACCCTTCTCGCAATGCGGCACTCGTGCTGTGCAGGCGTTCGATTGACAAGGCGTCCATCACGGCCCGAAGTATGGCAATACCGCCCGGCAGCACGCTGGCCCGGGTGGGCCGTACATCGAATTCGAGGCGGGTGACGTGCCCTTTCGAGAGGATTGCGTCGGTGAGGCGCTCAAGGCCTGCACGGCTCACCCCGTGTTGCTCACCAAACGCGTCGCTCAGGATTTGCTCGATCGTCAGGATCGTTCCCGAGCAACCGAATGCGACATCCCACCCGATACGACGATAGGACGTTTGAATCAGCTCTAGCTCCTGGGCGGCCGCGAGCTGCGCGCGGCGCATGCGCCCGCGTGAAATCCGGCCGTCGGGAAAGTACGCACGGCTCATCCCCACGCACCCCATGTACAAGCTTTCGGTCAGCAACGGCGTGTGACGTCGCCCGACGATGAACTCTGTGCTTCCCCCTCCGATGTCGACGACGAGCCGCTGTTCGTCCGACTGGGCGGTGTGATGAGAGACCCCGAGGTAAATGAGGCGCGCTTCCTCTCGTCCGGCGATGATTTCAATGGGGTGGTCCAGTGCGGCTTCCGCGCGTGCGAGAAACCCCTCTGTATTGCGTGCCTTTCGCAACGTGTTCGTGCCGACGGCGCGAATGTCCTCCGAGCGCACACCGCGCAAGCGCTGGCCGAACCGTTCTAGGCAGTCGATCGCCCGGTTGGCGGCGTGCTCGGAGAGCTCGTCGGATTCGTTGAGCCCGGCGGCAAGCTGCACCATCTCACGCATGCGGTCGAGCACGATGAAGTTGTCGCCGCTCGTGCGAGCCACCTTCATGTGAAAGCTGTTCGACCCGAGGTCGACGGCTGCGATGATCTTGTTATCCATCCCGCCTCGATTGTGCGCTGCGCCCTGAGGACCCGAGGAAGGGCTCTTGCCGTCCTGGAGCGGCCCTGCGAGAGCGGGCACAATAATACCAAGCCTGATCCCCCAATAACGTGAGCGTGGCCCCAGTAGGTTGGAAGGGGCCGGGTGTCGTGCCGTGAGGAACCGCCAGTGCTTAATTCAAGGTCCATTGACACCGTCGACGCGTCGCGCTTCGGGCCGCTCTTCCGTCGTCCGCGCTATGAGGACTACTGTTTCTGGCGCATTCCCTGGACCATCGAGCAGCTGCTCACGGGCGAGGCGCAACCGCGCGCGCTGCCCGACGATACCTTGCCCGGAGCGGCGTCTGACCCCGTGGAGCAAGTGATCTTGCTGTTCGTCGACGGCTTTGGCTGGCGTCACTTCGAACGCTATGCTGACCGTTATCCTCTGTGTCGTCGTTTCCTCGACGACGGCGCGGTGACAAAACTCACTTCCATGTTTCCTTCCACGACGACCTCACATGTCACGGGCGTGCACACTGGCCTCGCACCGATCGAGAGCGGCTTGTACGAATGGTTTCAATATCACGAAGCCTACGAGGCGGTAATCGCGCCGTTACTGTTCTCCTACGCAGGAGAGCGCGGTCGTGACGGGCTGCTCGAGGTCGGTGCCGATCCGGCCGAGCTGATTCGGGCGCAAACGGTCCACGAACGATTAGCCGAGGCAGGCGTTGGCTCGGCCTACGTGACGCCGGGGATGTTTACGCCGTCGCCGTACAACGATCAGGTTTGCCGTGGGGCTCAAGGTCACCCTTACCGAGACGTTACTGAGGGCCTGGCCATGCTCAAAGGGCTCGCGGAGGCGCCCTTCACCGCGCCGAGGTATTTGCACTTCTACTATGGCGATGTGGACGCGACGAGCCATCATTACGGCTTGTTCTCTGCGGAGATGGAATCCGCTGCCGACACCATCCTTACGTCGCTAGAGCAATGGCTTGGGGCATTTAAGCCGCCGGGGGGTGGCCGGACCCTCGTATTGCTGACCGCCGACCACGGCATGACGGAAACTTTTGCCGAGCGTACGATCTACCTCAACGAAGCGTGGCCGGCGCTGGAAGCGGCATTTCTGCGCAACGCCCGCGGTGCCATCG
>Ga0310344_10004418_pt1 | contig 10454 bp, 9 predicted proteins | sample HC15DNA20200_MG_FD_203801 | JGI IMG/M metagenome (GOLD analysis project Ga0310344, IMG submission 203801) | Marine microbial communities from station ALOHA, North Pacific Subtropical Gyre - HC15-DNA-20-200_MG | ecosystem: Environmental > Aquatic > Marine > Oceanic | place: Pacific Ocean: North... | reverse complement strand
CTCAATTAGGAGCTAATATTACCTTTGTTTCCATAATCGATGGTGGCCATGGAGGGTGGTTCAGCATATACATCGACCCGACTCCAATGGAATGGATATTATCTCACACCAGGAACCAGTAGTCCCTCCATAACAGCCTTCAACCGAAGCATCCCGCGAGTGGCATGGCTTTCGTTTCGCAGAGGCGTGTTGACTTCCCGATGGTAGATTTGGCCAAGATAGTCTACTACCCACGTTTCTGGGACCTAGCTCATCGATTCTACGAAGAGTCTTGGGAATTCTCCTGCGGTATGCACTACAACACCATACTCTCTGAGCACATGATAGCCTTCCCCCTAGTGCATAGCGATACTCAGTTCCTACACCCGGTCTCTTATGGCGATACTATACAATGCTCCCTTACAGTACCTAAGATTGGTAATACATCAATCAACTGGAGGTACGAGTTTCGTAATCAGGATGGAGTATTGTGCTGGGCTTCAGACCAAGTTACGGTCTGCACAGATATGGGCGAGGTCCAGAGAAAGATCACTGTGCCCGATTGGATACGAGAAGGACTTGCTAAATTATCACCTGAGTGACTATTCTCTCGGCCATTTTTTTGTTAGCACTTCTCTCAGATCATCATTCATTTTTGCATCCCACCAATTTGCATTACGCCATATGGCATAACGACCTCTTATGCCCCGAAGGTCTGCACCATCAAGACGACAACCTTGGAAATTTGAAAGATTCATTTTTGCTTTGATGAAAGAAGCACCTCTCATATCAGCCCCATCAAATGCCGCCTTCATTAGATTGGCTCGCTTAAACGAGGCATTTCTCAAATCACACCCAGATAAATCAGCACCCTCTAGATCCGCCCCATCGAATATGGCACGACGCAAATCACACCCAGATAAATCAGCATCTCTCAGGTTCTTACCCACATGAGAGGTATAGGACAGGTCCTTCATGCAACTCCTCACAGAGACATGTTTTCGAGATAGTCCACTCCATCATCAGTAAGAACAACGAAACGATTCTTGCTCGCCTTCCCTTCTGGATATTCCAACAATGGCGAGGAACCCTCTAGCATCCTATTGATGTATAGCGATAAATTCCACTTCTCTACTTCGTCTTCATCCCACATTCCGCTCTGAGCAATTAGATTTCTTACATCTCTAGGGGGCGTATCACTCTCTCTTTCTACGGATCTGAGATAATGAATCGCGGCCAGGATTACATCAGATTTCTTATCCACACCACAAGTATCTAGTAGCCTTCTGAAAGCAGAACCCCTCTCAGGAATTCCTGATTTCACCACTACTTCCATGGCCTTGTTAATCGCCTCTTGGCGGGCCATCCTTATTCTGGAAAGTGTGGACTGCCAAGTATCCTGCTTAGTGATGTTCAACCAGTTATCGCTGACTTCTCTAGCAGAACCGGAGAGATCTATCTCCTCACTACCCGCTTTGATGTAGATGCGTCCAATTCCGCTACTCCCGGTCTCACTCACAGGTTCCGCAACGCTTCATCGGTGTTAATTTGTCGCTGCATTCCTTAACTTGTGCAAGTACGAATCTCGACGATTCGAGAATACTCTAGTCGTGGGTTTCAATAATCCCTGATTGGAGGGCTACCTCATGGAGGAGTACACGAGCGGCGCGTATCCACTAGTTCTGCACGCAGATGCAGACCCGTCAGGACTCGGTGGAACTGCAATCTGTGGATTCTCTACTGTCGGCTCAGTCGGTGTGATTGCCACATCTCACCTCATCAAGACACTCGAATTATCTCCAATGGGGACCGTTATGCACCCCAAATTTCCAGCCATAGCCCTGATTCATGACTCAGTTCCTAAGCACCCAGTCAGAGTATATCAGGGAGATGGACTCGGAGTATTCACCTCGGAAATTCAATTTCCGAGCGATAACGATGTATACTTCGGAGAGACCGTAATGGAGTGGTTCACCAAGGGAGGTTTCGATCGACTCATTGTAATCGATGGAGTCGTAAGCAACGATCTCGGAATCAAGGAAGACAGTGATTTGTGGGGCGTTGCATCTACAGCAGCCAGCAGAGACCAACTTGATGACGCTGGAATTCAGCAAATCCAACAGGGAATTGTTGCCGGAATTGCTGGTTATCTAATCGCAGAGGGGGAGCGCAGGGGTCTAGATGTCACTGCCCTTCTGGCCGAGTGTAATCCAATGTATCCGGATGCCAGAGCTGCTCTAATTGCCGTGGAGGGTCTTAGCGAGCTGATGGATAGAGAAATTCCAGTTCAGGGTCTTCTCGATGATGCTCGGAACATTGAGGAGAGAGTCAGAGAGGCGTTTGAGAGGGCTCACTCAATGGCCCTACCTGCACCGGATTCAGATGATGATGAAGATGACATTCCAATGGTCTTCTAATCAGTAGAACGGATTAGTTCCGGCTTCGTGATCTGTTGCATCGATTACTTCTGAGATGCCCGGAACATTGTCCTTAATCATGACCTCGACTCCTTGCTTGAGAGTCACATCGACCATTCCGCAGCCCTGACACCCGCCCCCAAAGGCGATGATTGCCTTACCTTCATCGACACCAATCAAATCGACATGCCCACCGTGCGAAGCGACGACCGGGTTGACTTCACTTGCGATGATTTCGGCTACTGCATTAGACAACTCATCCACCCACATTGGATTCGGATTTTCGAAACTGAATCCACCACCCATCAGAGTCTCCTTGTAGTCTAGAGTAGTACCTTCGAGATACTGGACACTTCGACCTGCAACAAGGACAGGAATTCCCTCAACATCGATTTCAATATCATCTTCCTTTCTATCCTCGCGCCCAACGAACTGCAAGTCGTATTGGAAACCCTTGGGGCCCCTGCCGACAATCTCCACCCGGAGAACCAACTCAACTCCCTCGTCAGCAGATTCTGCGAATTGGCCAAGCATCTGTTGAGCCTTGTCCGTGATGGTAAGCATGCCTTTCGGTATCTGTGACCATATCCTATAATTTCAACCTGTCCGACTACAGGTAAGACTCATCACCAACTATCGACACGCAAGTTGGATGGAGTCAAAGCCGGTGGACAAACTGAACCGGCCACTCATAGATTTGAGAATATCAGTCACGGATAAGTGTAATTTCAGATGTACATATTGTATGCCTAGAGAAGTATTTGGGAATGATTTCCCATTCTTGGGCCGCGATGAAATAATGACATTTGAGGAGATAGATCGTCTAGCAGGGATTTTCGTATCCTTGGGCGTTGAGAAGATTCGACTCACAGGAGGAGAACCACTACTTCGCAGAAACCTACATGATTTGATTTCAATGCTGGCTTTGAGAGATGTCGAGATTGCGATGACAACTAACGGCGTCCTACTACCGAGATATGCCCCAGCACTTTCTGCTGCAGGCCTCAACCGTGTAACGGTGAGCCTTGATGCAATTGATGAAGCTACATTTGCCAAGATTACTGATTCTGGCCATACGGTAGCCTCTGTTATGGCGGGTATTGAGGCGGCCGAATCAGTTGGTTTGGGTCCAATAAAAATCAATACTGTAGTCAAAAGAAACTCAAATGAAGAAGAAATATTAGATTTGATTGAACGGTTTTCTAACAGGGATATCGCTATTCGTTTCATTGAGTACATGGATGTGGGGGCGACAAATGGATGGTCAATGGAGGATGTAGTTAGTGCTGAAGAAATCCGCCAATTGATAGGCGAATTGAAACCAATTCCCCCGGTAAAGAAGAGCGATGTGGCCAAGAGATATGAGACGCTACAAGGTTCTGAGGTAGGCCTCATTACCAGCGTTACCGAACCATTCTGTGGTAATTGCACTAGGGCCCGAATATCGGCTGATGGCAGATTTTTCACTTGCCTCTTCTCAAGTAGAGGTTTAGATTTGCTATCTCCAATTAGGATGGGTAGTTCCGATGAGGAAATTGCATCATTAATCAGATCTCATTGGCAAGAAAGAGAAGACAGATATTCTGAGATTAGATCCGAGAAGACAAAATCATCGGATAGGATTGAGATGTCATACATTGGCGGCTGAAACAATTTCATCCCATGGAGCATCGGTCCTGAAAGCCGGCTTACCATATCTGGAAACAGCGGCTTTGTGACCTTCTTTACGCAACTTTTCGACCATCTTGCTCGGGCTGACCGGAGAGCCCGAGCCAAGCCAACTAGCCAAATCGTCGACGAGAATCAAGTGAGGAGAATCGATTACCGCCGCTTCCTCAGAGAGGTGCCTAACACTACGGATTACACTTCTCTTCTCTCTCTCGAAATCACGCTCTGACCATCCAAGAGGATCATTTTCATGATATTCAGGACTACTCAACTCAACAGCCCGCTCCTCACTCATCGATGCCATCGCATCTGAATCTCCAAGAGGGCCAGTCCATAGTGGCCCGGAAACCCGCTTATCGGTACGATCGATTGGATGATTGAGAGGCAAGAAGCAGTGCATAGGGAGCGAATCATAATCCAGTGGAGTCTGTGGATGCAGAGCAGTAGAAATAGAAACAGCAAGCTCAGACTTTGTTGGTGCAGCAACCCTCCAACCAAGATACTCCTCTACTCTATTGGCACCCTCAACTCCTCTTCTGATTAGGGCTGAGACTCTAAGGTGGTGAGAGTCCCATACTGATAACAACGGAATCACCGATCGCTCATGCCTAGCCGCAACTCTAGCAAGACTTGCAAGCAGCACTCTGAGGCCCGAATCATGCGCCAAACCGTCAGTATTTACTCTCGCCCCATAGCGCCGTAATAATGCGCTTTTCGAAGAGCCAGAGAGAGCAGCACTATCGGTTGCACTGACTTCAATAACACCCCTCCTTGCCAGCGATTGGACTGCTGTATCAAGGAAAGGAAGCGGCGATCCATATGGGTCGATATCTACCCAATGTCTACCATGTTCGAGTACACTTTTTCGCAAGTCACCCAAATGAGGAAGCAACTCTCCCTTACCATGCTCGGAAGGAAACTCTTCATGACACAGCATAGCCCAATCTAGGGCTGCAGAATCCATATCGCCCATCGTGGCACAGATTCGGTCTGCACTTCCAGCAGGTAATTCATTCAACCACCTACGAGCTCTAATCCCAGTAGCAGAAAGCCCGTCAAGTGCGTAGATTGTACCTTCTCCAAGTAGACCTGCCTCGATACAATGCTGGAGAAGTAGCACACTACGAGTCCTGCTACCTGCCATTGCCGGGTTGTGGAAGACAGACCCCTGTCCTTTGGTCGCCGGCCCGGGCCCCGATTCAGACGGGTCTCTAGGTAGTCTGCACAGAGTGCGTCCCTCCCGATGCAGCACACCGGGCCAACCATCAGGCTCGTTTACACTCATGCTTCCCGGAGAGCGCTATCGCACAAGGTATTGACTACTGTAGAACGACTCAATAATGATCGAAGAACACATTCGAATTTGCATGAGTAACCTTCCCAGAATCATTGACTGATCCAACTCTACGAGACCCCGGAAGCCTCTCAGAAAGCCACTCAGCGACCTCACCCGAAACAACTTCTGATACCGCCACGACCATTCCCATGCCCATGTTGAATGTTCGATGCATCTCTCTAATATCTACTAAGCCGATTTCTGCAATCCACGAGAACTCAGAATGTACGGGCAGAGGATTTTCTATGTGCCAGCCTAGAGAGTCGTGCAATCGGAGTAGATTAGACAGCCCCCCTCCAGTGATGTGAGCAATGGCTTTGATATCCTCAGAAGAGCAAGGACCAACTCCCTCTCTGCAAGCTAGTACTAGGTCGATTACTGGGTCAACATAAATCATAGTAGGATTCAGTAAAACCTCACCGATGGTCAAATCACCATCCTTCCATCTTTCTATCCGACCAATCTCAACTTCGAAAGGAGCAGAATCGTCCAGAGATAGACCCGACCTCTCCAGAACTGCCCTGACTAGAGTGTATCCATTGGAGTGGATTCCGCTACTGGGTAGACCAATAATTGCATCACCAACCTGTAATCTTTCACCAGTAATTTCGCCACCTCCCGGGAACCACCCTAGAGCCGTCCCCGATAGGTCCAACTCGGTTACAATTCCAGGCAAGGTTGCAGTCTCTCCTCCAGCTAGAGTTACTCGGGCTTGGCGACACCCTTCTGTTAGTGAATGGCCCAACTCAGCATGCACTTCTGGGTCGGTCTTTGGAACTGCGATGTAGTCGACAAAAGCAATCGGCTCAGCACCCACACAGATAAGGTCATTCACATTCATAGCAATGCAGTCGATACCCACACCTCTTAACCATCCAGTCTGGCTTGCTAACTGTAATTTTGAGCCCACTCCATCAGTAGCTAATACAAGCCGAGAATCACCAAATTCGACAATTCCACCGAAGCCACCAGGCAGTGGAACAGGCGCACCCTTCTGACCTGTCTTCCTTACCGAGCCGCCGAGTGCACTAATCAGACTTGAGATGGCCCTGCCCTCAGCATCGATGTCCACTCCACTTGAGGCGTAATCAATCGGGTCGACGCCCATGTTGCCCCGAAAAGCAACCACTCAATGATTGTCACTATCAAAATAATAGCATATTGAACCCTAAATCTGCGAAAATAGAGAAATTTGGACGGTTTTTATTACCTAAACGGTTTACCTACGGTAAAAATACCGAATCTCTATAACTACCACACATCGTCGTGCCGGCACTGGAGCGTGATTACGCTATGGAAAACAAGAAAATAATTGCAATGATGCTTACCCTGAGTATGCTAGCGGCAGCGTTCGCTGGTTGCCTAGGGGGAGATGATGAGGACCCTGAACCTGCGGCAGTAATGGGTTGTATGGACGCTACGGCGAACAACTACAACGCAGATGCTACCGAAGACGACGGATCGTGTACCTACGACCCAACCTGGTCCATCACATTGGCTGCCGATGTCGGCCCAATGTGGGTGGAGTCTGGATGGGACCCCATTATCCCCAACCTGAATGCCGGCGAGATGTGCGATGCCATTATCTCGGCGATGACGAAGACAGAGGCGCGCGACCAAGTCGTCGACTTCACTAGGGCTTACTACACAAGCAGCCAGGGTGTTATCGGCGGAGACGGTGCAGCAGCAATCTCGGATGTCTCGGACCTGAACGCAGCAGGTACCACAATTGCCGTACAGTCTGGGACTACCTCAGATCTATACGCCAACGAGAACCTAGGTATGGCTACAATCAGTGCTTTCGAGGACTTCCCTTCAGTAATCGCCGCTCTGAACAACGGTGACGCACACTACGCCATGGGAGACGCACCTGTTCTGTCTCTAGAGGGCGACCTAATGGTTACCTTCTCGGATGAGAACTTCGGTCTAGCCGTCCGTGAGGACTCCGGAGAGCTTCTTGCTGCTCTGGATGTCGCAATCAGCGCTGTTGTCGCTTCCGGAGAGTACGACGCCATTTATGGCGCTTGGTTCGACGGAGCTGTCACACTTGCTGATGACACTACGGCTGACACTGCTACAGCTTACCCAACCCCAACCGAGGGAAGCACCCTAACCGGTGTCCTTGAGTCTGGAGACTTGAAGCTGTGCACTGATCCGTTCTACCCGCCGTTTGAGTCATACGACGCTGACATGAATGTGGTCGGTTTCGACGCTGACATGGCTGACGCCATTGTCGACGAAATCGCAGCTCACTACATGGGAACTGAGAACCCAATGTTCCAGGCCCCTGCAGCAACCACAATCAAGCTAGGTTTCCTGAACGATGCTTCTGGTCCTATTTCGCAGTTCGCTGCCCCATTCACCTTTGCTTGGGGAGCAGCTATGGATGACCTGAACGCAATGGATGGAGACTATGTCTTCGAGGTAATCGAGGCCGATTCTGGATGCGACGGTACAATGGCGCAGACTGCAGCTCAATCCCTGATTGACGCTGGAGTTGTCGCAGTGGCTGGAGCAGCTTGCTCTGGTGCTTCGATGGGTGCCAACGCCCTACTATCTGCAGCAGGAATCCCAATGATCTCCTACGCTAGCACTTCGCCAGCTCTGAGCGACGCAACTGCATATCCTCACTTCTACAGGATTGTGCCAAGCGACGCTCTACAGGGCCAGGCAGCAGCTGACATGATTGCAGCAAGCGGTGTTTCAAACACTGCTGTTGTTCACATGACAAACAGCTACGGTGCAGGTCTAGCAGACGCAGTCGCAGCCAACCTAGGCTCAGACAATGTCTGTCTACAGGCAGGATACGAAGAGACAACCACCGATTTCCAGGCTGCTGTTCAGTCGGTTATCGATGCAGGTTGTGACTCAGTATTCCTTGGATCATACTCCTCTGATGGAGCCATGATTGTCGAGACAATGGCTGTAATGGGAGCATCAATCCCAATCTTCAGCGCTGATGGAATGGCTGGAGAGGCTGCACTGAATGACTACACCAACCCTGCAGCTGCTAACGGAATCGAGGTTACACGACCTAGGGCCGCAGCAGCTGGTGCTGGTGTTTTCGCAGCCGCTTGTGCAGATGACGATGTCTGCTCGACTGGAATCTTCACTGCTGAGGCATACGACGCGGTAATGATGATCGGTCACGCTGCAATGATGGACGGCGGAGCTGACATGGGTATGCATGTCCCAATGGTCGGTAACGAATACGCTGGAGACAGCGGAACCCACACCTTCCTAGACAACGGTGACGTTGGCGGGTCAGGCTACGATGTCTGCACCTTCCACCACGTCCCAACCTATGGCGAGTACTTCAACTGCGACCGAATGTGGGAAGCAGGCGGAGACGGTGTCACTGATGTCGTGTGGATGGGAGCCACTGTCAAGATTGGTTTCCTGAACGACGCATCCGGGCCTATCGCTGTTTACGGACCTGGTTTCGTAGCAGCATCCCAGATTGCCGTCGGTCTAGCCAACACAATCGGATACAGCAACGGTGTTCAGTTCGAGATAGTTTACGCTGACTCGGGCTGTGACGGTACCATGGCAGCAACCGCGGCTCAAGCGCTAATTGACGCTGGAGTCTGGGGAGCAGTCGGAGCAGCATGCTCTGGTGCATCCATGGGTGCCAACGCCCTACTATCTGCAGCAGGAATCCCACAGGTTTCCTACGCCAGTACAAGCCCAGCATTGTCTGATGCTTCAGCATACCCCGGATTCTTCCGAGTTGTGCCAAGCGACGCTTTCCAGGGCTCTGTAGTGGCTGAAGTAATGACTGCAGATGGAATGGACAATGTTGCAGTAGTCCACATGACTAACGCATATGGATCTGGTCTAGCAGACGCTTTCGTTGCTAACATGGACTCCTCATCTATCTGTTCTCAGATTGGATATGAAGAGACCACAACTGACTTCACTTCGATAGTCAGTTCAGTGATGAATGATGGTTGCACATCAGTGATGATGGTGTCGTACGCATCTGATGGTGCTGCACTCATTGAAGAGATGGCTTCTCAGGGTTACACTGGAGCCATTTACGGCGCTGATGGAATTGCTGAGGAAGGACTAGCAGCAGACATGTCTGACAAGTCTCTGGTTGACGGCGTTATCGCCACAAAGCCAGCAGCTGCAGGCGGCATGTCAACTGTAGGTTATGTCTTCGCAAGCCTTTGTGCACAGTCCCCAGACTGCGCTGGCGGTATCTACACCGCTGAGGCCTTCGACGCTGTAACAATCGTCGCGTTCGCTGCCTTCACCGCACTTGCGAACCCTGGACTTGACGCCAACATGGCCGTCATGGGCACAGGTCAGCAGTGGAATGGAGCCAGCGGAACAATCAGTTTCGCTGACAATGGTGACGTACCGGCTGCCGGTTTCTGCATTGGTGAGTTCTCTCACGATGCTACTACCGACACCGTTTCGTACGATTGTACCAGAAACTGGGATCCAGTCAACGGCATAACAACTGCCTGATTGGTTAACGTAAAGCAGCGCGGCGGGCATGTCCCGCCGCGCTGCCCCAACAATTAATTCGCATGATGTATGGGTTTGTGTAGTAGCATGCTGCATGAAGCCCGGGAACGATTCTCGCAGTTGCCAAGAGGCACTCGAAGACTAATCATCGCATCACTACTGTTCTTCGATGCTAACTTCCTAGGAACCCTCAACTCAATCGGTTCACTAAATATACTCGACAAGGCATTAGCAGGGGGCCTGCCAAATGACATGGTTTGGCTTCTGCAACTAGTTGAGTCAATCGCGGCCGGATTCGTGGTAGTCAAGGTACTCTTCGACGATGCTCCGAGTGGAATCCCTCGAACAATAGCAATCCTCCTTTCTCCATTCTTCATGGTAGCCGTCACTTTCTTTTCATTGGATATTCTGCTACAAGGACTCGGCGAGGACGCCTCTTTCACACTTGATTTGGTTTCTATCACTACAGGAACTCTTACTTGGTCATCGACCTATCTTGCTATAGCAATTGGTCTGACTCTGACATACAAGGTTCAGAGATACGGAAATTTCGCTCAATCTGAGTTATTCATGATTGG
>Ga0310344_10004417_pt1 | contig 10456 bp, 10 predicted proteins | sample HC15DNA20200_MG_FD_203801 | JGI IMG/M metagenome (GOLD analysis project Ga0310344, IMG submission 203801) | Marine microbial communities from station ALOHA, North Pacific Subtropical Gyre - HC15-DNA-20-200_MG | ecosystem: Environmental > Aquatic > Marine > Oceanic | place: Pacific Ocean: North... | reverse complement strand
CGTTCTGTAGGTGTATGAAGGAAGATGTTGATGCCTCTGTTGACTGCGGAGTCAAAGGGCTGATCATGGAAGTGCCTGCTAGCACTCATCTAATTGAATATGGCTACAAGTGGCCGCTTCAAAAAGCAATTGACACATCGGTCGAGGCGACTGCTTATGCCCATGAGCAAGGGCTAGAAGTTGTTTTCTTTCCGATAGATTTTTCTCGTTCAGAGCTATCTTGGGTCCTAGATCTGATTAACACAGTTGCTAGTGACGGCCACATGGATGCGCTCGCCCTCGTTGACACCTTCGGTGTTATCTCTCCTCACGCAATGAAAACCTTTGTGAGAGCAGTAAAAGAAAAATTTCCAGAAACGCGCCTTGAGGCGCATTTTCATCAGGATTTTAGTTTAGGTGTAGCAAATACCTTGCTAGCCCTAGCCGAAGGTGTAGAAATTGTTCATTCAACCGTTCTTGGAATCGGAGAAAGGTCAGGCAATGCCCCCACTGAAGATATCGTAATGGCTCTATTGACAATGTATGGAATAGATCTTGGTATCAAAACAGAAAAACTCTACCCTCTAGCAAAGCTAGTTGAAGAATTATCACTCATTAAGGTGCCAAGCAATAAGTCTATTGTTGGAGACATGTTGTACCAAGTTGAATCCGGAATTATTGCCAATTGGTTTAGAAATTGTGGTGAAGAACACCTAACTGAGTTGTTCCCAATGAGACCCGAATTAGTAGGTCAACCTTCCGCAGACGTGGTAATGGGCAAAGGCAGCGGCATCGATTCGGTACGTATCTGGCTCGAGAAGATTGGCTCGGAAGCTACCGACGAGGAAGCGATGGCGATCCTTAGGGAAGTCAAAGCTCAGGGTGGTTCGACCAAGCAATTGTTGACGGTCGAGCAATTCAAGGACATCGTCGATCGCACCGTTTCAAAGGCAGCCTAAATCTTGAGAGCACTCGATTACATTGTTCCAGAATCCGCCGCCGCAGCCGTAGCTCTGCTCAACGAACACGGAGAGACTGCGTGCCCCCTCGCCGGCGGCACAGACCTCGTTGTGGATTTGAAACATTCCCCGGGGAATATCCAAGTCCTGGTCGATGTCTCCGGTCTGGAGGAGTTCCACGGGATCGAGGAAACGGAGAAAGGCCTCCGCATCGGTAGCATGGTGACTTACGGCGAGATCATGGAGAACCCGATCTGTATTGAGAAGATCCCCGAGGTGGTCGCAGCCTCCCATACGGTCGGTGCGGTGCAGACCCGAAATCTTGGTACCATTGGCGGCAATCTAGTGACCTGCGTTCCCTCGGCCGATAGCGCCCCGGCACTGATGGTGTTGGACGCCGAGGTAACGGTTACCGGAACGGATGGCGATCGATGCATGCCGATCGAAGACTTCTTCATTGGCCCACGGAAAACGATTCTCGAACCACATGAACTGTTAGCCGACATCTGGATTCCAAAGAAAATGCTCGGCAAGCCATCTAGCTTTTCTAAATTCGGCCTACGCAAAGGCCAAGCACTCGCCCTGGTGAACGTCGCCGCAGCCCTCGAGTTGGATAAGGGGAAGATACTGGAACCGCGCATCGCATTAGGCGCTGTCGCGCCCACCCCGATCAGAGCACTAAAGGCCGAGTCACACCTTGCCGGACAGAAGCCCACAGCGGACTTAATAGATGAGGCTGCCCAGATTGCGGTGACCGAGACCAAGCCAATTGACGACTTCAGAGCGTCGGCCAACTACAGACGTCAACTCATCCGAAGGCTGACCCAACGAGTGCTAACTCAATCACTGGAAATCGCGGCTGAACGTTAAATCAGGAGAACCCGAATCCATGTTGGTAGAAATTAACGTCAACGGCGAGCCGAGATCGGCCGACGTACCCCCCGAGACGACATTGCTCAAGATGCTGCGCGAGGATATGGGACTCACGGGCGCTAAGCTCGGATGTGATGTCGGTGACTGCGGGACGTGCACCGTTATCGTAGATGGCGTTTCCGTGAATTCCTGCCTAATGATGGCTGCCAGGGCAAACGGATCGAAGGTAACAACCATTGAGGGCCTAGCGAATGCGAACGAGCTACACCCGCTTCAGGAAAAGTTTGAAGAACATGGCGCGCTTCAGTGCGGGTTCTGCGGTCCCGGGATGTTGATCTCAGCCAAAAGTCTACTGGATAAAAACCCCGAGCCTACGGTCTTCGAGGTCCGCGATGCCCTTGCCGGAAACCTGTGCCGGTGCACCGGGTACACGAAGATCATCGAAGCTGTAATGGATGCTGGCCGCGAAATGCGTTCGGGACAATCTGGCGCATAGCGACTGTTTCTTTAAGGAGAAAACTTAATGGCCACCAGGACCAAGGACATCCGAGCGGATACTGAGGAACTCGTAACAGAGGCGAAAGCCCCTTCTCGACAGCCGTTAACGGTACCAACAGACAAACCCGTGGCTTATCCGCTAGATCTGCCGGAGGGTGAGGCCCGCCTTCGAACACCCGCAGTGGGGCAGCGCGCGAGCAGACCCGATGGTCGCCTCCATGGGCTCGGGCAAACTCAATACATCGATGACATCACCTTCCCGCACATGCTCCACGCAAAAATTTTGCGTAGTGAGTATCCACACGCAAGAATCCTTAGCATTGATACCAGTGAAGCCGAGAAGATGCCGGGCGTGCTGGCCACTCTCACCGGTGACGAAATACCGGAAAATTCATTCGGTCCAACCTTTCAAGATCAACCCGTGCTCGCTTATCCCATCGTTCGCCATCGTGGCGATGGGGTCGTTGCGGTCGCGGCCGTAACAGAACAACAAGCAACAGACGCCCTCGAGAAAATTAAAGTTGAATACGAGCCCCTCCCACATGTCTTCGATCCGATGGAGGCTCTTGAGGATGACTCACCCAAGGTGCATGGCGAGACAAACATCTACACCAGCAAAACCATCAAGAAGGGCGACGTAGAAAAGGCGCTGAAGGAATCCGATCACGTGTTCCACCGGCAGTTCCGTACTCAGATGGTCGAACATGTGCCATTGGAGCCCCACGCTTCTATTGCCTCCTGGGACGGCAACGGTCGCGTGACCCTTTGGACGAGTCTCGGGCGCATCACCCTTGGCCGAGAAGACTTGGCACGCACGCTGGCGATGCCTCAGAGCAAGATCAGGTTGATAGGGACCGTCGTAGGTGGCAACTTCGGCGGGAAAAATGAGATTACCAACGAACCCATTCTTGCCCTACTCTCGAAGAAAGCCGGTAGACCGGTGAAATCAGTGTTTACTCGGGGAGACGAGTTCATTTCCTCTACGATTCGCCACCCATTCACCATGGATTACACAACAGGTGTCGATAATTCAGGAAAGATTCTCGCTAGAAAGATCCGACTCGTCCTCGATGGCGGCGCCTATTGTTCGTGGACCGGTACGACGATCGGCAAGGGTTCTATTCTGGCCCCAGGGCCCTACAACATAGATAACATCCTGGTGGAGGCTTACGCGGTTTACACCAATAAGACCACCACTGGCGCGATGCGTGGCTTTGGCGCACCTCAGGTCTGTTTCGCCTATGAGTCCCAGATGGACGACATCGCCGATGCGTTGGGGATCGATCCCTTGGAGATCCGACTCCGAAACGGCTTCTCGGAGAACTCTCTCAGCCCCACGAGCCAGACGCTGCAAAGTGTCGCACTGAAGGAATCGCTGACCCAGGCAGCCGAACGCTTCGGTTGGAAGGAGTGGCAAGAATGAAGAAACGCGGCCGGGGCATGGCATGCATGTGGTATCCCATTGGGTTCACGGTTGCGGCGAACCCCAGTGCAGCTACCGTGAAAGTCAACACGGATGGGTCGGCTACTCTGCTGACCGGCACCGTCGAGACCGGACAGGGAGCACTGACCGTCCTCGGACAGATTGCTGCTGAGACGCTCGGACTTGCAACCGACGATGTTCATGTGGTGTCGGGCGACACCGATGTGACGCCCATGGATACGGGCGCTATCGCGAGCCGAACGACATATGTGACGGGTAACGCGATTGTTCGTGCCGCAGAAAAGGCACGGGAGATTCTATTCGAAGCAGCGGCACCGCTGCTCAAGGTGAAACCCGATCAGCTTGAAGCACGGGATAAGCGCATCCAGGTGCTTGGGTTCCCTTCTAGCTCGATTCCAATCGGTCAGGCGGTCCAGCACAGTGAAAGCGTTTTGGGTAATCCGGCGATCGGTAGCGCGAGCTACAACCCGCCGACTGTTGAAATGGATCCCGAGACAGGTCAAGGCAAGCCGTTTAATACCTACGTCTACGCCACACAGATCGCTGACGTGGAAGTGGATGATGAAACCGGAGAAGTTGAGATCTTAAAGATCGTTGCAGTTCACGATTGCGGAACACCGATCAATCCGATGCTTGTTGAAGGTCAAATCCAAGGCGGTATTTCCATGGGGGTTGGGTTCGCTCTGCAGGAAGAGATCCTCTTCGAGGAGGGTCGGCAGATTAATCCGAACTTAACCAATTACATCATGCCAACCAGCCTAGATATGCCAGAGCTGGAGGTTGGGCTCGTCGATAATTACGACCCTACTGGACCATTTGGTGCAAAGGGTGCAGGCGAACCCACCGCCGTGCCGACAGCCGCCGCCATCATGAACGCCATACACGATGCGGTCGGGGTGCGGATCACTGCATTGCCCGCGACGGCCGAACGGGTGTTGGGCGCGATCATCGAAAAACAAGAGGCTGAAAGAGTCGCGTCCCACTGAGGCGACCCTGGGCTCAAGGCAAAGGCACACGGTACCTTGGGTTAAGGCACCGCGTGCCGTCCTTCTTAACGCTGTGCAAAGGACGGGGAGAGCCCCTAAGCTTTGAGAATGCGTCCTTCGACAGATTCACTATACCGATCACACGCCCTCTAAGAATCAAGATAGAAAAGTTTAATTCCCCACCTGCGCAGCCCCTCTGCAAACAGTTGCCTTTTGCGTTTCTCGCCAATAACCTGATCGGCGCTTGGCGAAACGCGAAGCGACGGTTCGGAGAACAGAGATGAAGACTTTCGAAATACCAGAAACCATGAACGCCTGGGTCCTAGGCGACCCGGATGAGCTCGCGTTAGTAGAGAAGCCTGTACCGCGGCCAGGTCCCGCGGAGGTCCTGGTGCGCATCGATGCGGTAGCGATCTGCGCAACGGATCTGGAAATCATCAATGAAGGTGCGCCGGCCCTCATCGACGGGGAACTTCCGTTTAACAAAAACTTCACACCCGGACACGAATACATGGGCACCATCGTTGAGCTGGGCCCAACCGTAGACGAGTACGCGGTAGGAGATCGCATCGCCGTGGAAATCCACGCGGGTTGTGGGCGTTGTGAACGCTGCCGCATGGGTATGTACACATCGTGCCTAAACTATGGCTCTAATTATGGAGATCTCAGTAAAGGGCATCGAGCGAACGGTTACACAACAGACGGTGCGTTTACCCAATATGCGGTGAATCACGTCAATACCCTAGTACGCGTGCCGGATTTCATGAGCGACGAAGAGGCGACTCTGATAGTCACCGCTGGAACGGCAATGTACGGGTTAGACGTGCTAGGGGGGCTTGTCGCCGGGCAGAGTCTCGTCGTAACCGGTGCCGGTCCAATCGGCCTACTCGGAGTCGCAGTCGGCAAAGCATTGGGGGCGGCCCCAGTCATTCTCACCGACATCGTGGATGGGCGACTCGAGATAGGGCGGAAGCTCGGCGCAGATTATTTGATCAATGCCGCAAACGAACCCGCCGTCGAAGCGGTGAAAAACGCTAACGGTGGACGCGGTGTGAACTTCGTACTGGAGTGCTCAGGCGCGCCTAACGCTGTTAACGACGCGATCCACATGGTCAATCGTGGAGGTCGAGTGTGTCTATCAGCCTTCTCCCACGGGTTGGCGTCGGTTGATACAAAACATATCGTAGCCAACAACATTTACCTCTACGGGATTCGTGGAGAAGGACAAAGCGCCGTACGCCGCGCCGCGTCCTTAATGACGCAGAAACGGTTTGACGCCTCGTTAATACACACGCATACCTTTCCCCTTGGCCAGTTGCCCACCGGACTGCGTTACGCTAGGGAGAAAATCGATGGCGCCATCAAGGTTGTAATAAAAAATCAAGATTGATCAACCCTGATCGCTGGCGCTAGAAAATACGCCCCACCGGAAAGGATAAAGAAGCATGGCCGCTTATTGGATCGCACGATCAAAACTATACGACCCGGAAGAGTACAAGCGTTACACTGACCTCGTTCCGGAGATCATAAAAAAATACAACGGTAAGGTGCTCGTTAGAGGTGGAAATCACGAGCACCTCGAAGGCTCACTTTACTTCCAACGGCACGTCGTTATCGAATTTCCAACATACGAAGACGCGATTGCCTGCCACCGATCCCCCGAGTATCAGAAAGCTCGACTGTTCCGACTGAATGGCGTCGGTGATAACGAACTCGTAATCGTTGAAGGCGGAGACTCCACCGGGTGAGCTTTCCGTTGAAACCTCCTAGCAGCCTAAAGTGATTAGTGCTGCCATCGTCGGCCTAGGTTGGTGGGGCCGACACATCGTCGCTAGTCTCAACGGGAACGACAAACTTCGAATCACCAGGGGCGTTGAGCCGCGGCTAGATGTACTCAACCTCCTGCCATCCGATGCGCAATTCCCAATCACATCAAGCTTAGATGATGCTTTGCGGGACGACGAGATCGACGCTATCGTACTCGCTACACCCCACTCGACCCATGAAGAACAAATAATCCGCAGCGCCCAAGCCGGCAAGCACGTTTTCGCGGAGAAACCATTAACACTCACGCGGGGTAGCGCTGAACGCGCAATCAATGCATGTGATCGGGCCGGGGTTGTCCTTGGAATCGGTCACGAACGGCGCTTCGAACCGGCGATGGAAGCGATTAAAGAGCTAGTGCGCAGCGAAAGTCTGGGCACCTTGATGCACGTTGAATCGAACTTCAGTCACGACCTGCTGGCGAATGTCGACCCCAAGGATTGGCGGGCATCACCTACAGAATCCCCTATCCCTGCGCTTAGCGCTATGGGCATCCATCTTACAGATGCCTATATCCACTTGTTTGGTCCTATTCGCGAAGTCTTCGCTCAAACTAGCCAGCGCCACAGTCGTTGGGGATCAGGCGATACGCTTTCGGTGCAGTTCCTCTTCGCGAGCGGGTTAACGGGATATCTCAGCTCCCTCCTCGTCACATCGATGTTCGTTCGATTTCAGGTCTTTGGCTCATCGGGGTGGGTTGAAGCCAGGAGTGACGTCCACCCAGGACAGAAAGGCATAACTCGGCTCAGCCTATCTCGGCCCGACCAAAATCCGAAGGTCCGCGAGCTGAAGTATCGCGATACCGTAATCGCTAACTTCGAAGCATTCGCGGATGCGGTGGCAGGCGGGACGCCCTACCCGTTTAGCCGGGAGGAAAAACTCGGCAACGTCGCAACGATGGAAGCCATTGTTGAGTCGGCTTGCACGGGAACACCGGTAAGAGTCGAATAGAGTTACCTACTGCGCCACTTGATCGATGACTAGATCGACACCGCCGCTTCCCTCAGCAGTACGATAGGTCAATTCGCCGAAGAGATCACCCGGTGATGCCGTTGGCTGACCGGAAGCCGATATACGCGCAACGATCGTCAACGCCTCAGAATCCGCCAATGACCGACCAGGTAACATTGCGTTAGCGTCGCTTAAGGAGAACTCACCTGGAACGGCCGAAGCGCCCTGGCGAATCACGGCTAAAGGCGGACCCCCATTAGGATCGCGTGCAAAAATAAACAATGCGGCCGTAGGCCCGAGTCCTTCCCGCGACAGCTCTTCGGCCAGCGTCACACGAAGTTGCAATTGGAGTCCGGTAGGTTCGGGGGATTCGGCAACCTCAATGCGCACATCCGACGGGGCCGACCCTGAAACCGATCCGGCCATCGAGTCGAGTTGCTGACGCAACACCTCCGCTACAGGTGCCGGCGGGCCGAGCGCCAGAAGTTGAGTCCAACGTTCACGCGCAACCTCAACCCTCTGGGTCTCTAAAGCGGCGAGACCCCCATACCAAAGAGCTTTCGGATTCGTCGGCTCCGTAGCTAAAACCTCTTCAAAGAGGTCGCCAGCGGCCCCTAGTAAAGCCTGGCGGTCCGTCAGCGCTTCCGCTTCTCCTAACGCTAGCTTAAGTTCGTTGTCAGGGTCCGTTGTTCTCCCCCATGCCTCCCTTAACGCCTGTCGGGCATCCGGATAGAGGCCCATTGCCATGTAGCTTTGCCCCAGCAACTGCCAACCGAGGGCATCATCCGGATTCTCGCTGAGGCGCGCCTCGAGTCCCGCAACCAACTCAGCTACGGGTGGAAGTGACTCCGCCGAAACGACCGTCTCCCCGTTCCATGTATTAACCCCGAGATACAGTCCCACTGAAACTGGGACCAATAGGCTCGCTACCGAGACCCCCAACCTAGACCAACGCCCACTACTCTGGCGTGACCGCCACGCTGGCAAGAGCACAAAACTCAGTGCGCCCAAGGACAAGACGGCCGCCCCGACCCAGAAACCGATCATAAGATGGTCTCGTCAAGCGGGTCTAAATCCTCCAGAGACTGGGACATCCGCGCCCGCAGGATCCGAATAAACACGAACGCACCAATGGCGAGCAGAAACACGGGAGCGCCCCAGAGCGCCCATGTTGTCGACTGGAAAGGCGGGCGGTAGAGCACGAAGTCTCCATATCGAGCAACCAAAAATTCAATAACCTCCCCGCGAGAAGCGCCCTCCCCCATCATTTGGCGAATCTCGCGCCGTAAATCTGAGGCCAGTGGGGCGTTGGAGTCGGCAATGGTTTGATTCTGGCAGACGAGGCAGCGAACCTCGTTGATCAAGGCCTGGTAAGTAGTCTCAAGTACGGGGTCCTCGAAGGGGGGTTCCGGATCGATTGCCCAAGCGGTACTCAGGGACAACACGCATCCTAACGCGACGAGATAAGACCGAATCATTCGCCTTCCACCGTAGGACAGGGAAGGCTGCCGCATTGCTCAACGATGCGTGGTAGAAATTCGCTCGCCCAAATCTCACGGGTCAAAGGCGCGATGTGTTTGTAAAGGACTGTTCCGTCGCGCGCGAGGAGGAATGTTTCAGGCGCACCGTAAACGCCCCAATCGATGGCGACCTCACCCAACTCATCGAACGCCGAAGCTACATAAGGATCTCCCAGTGAGGACAACCAACCCAGCGCCGCACCCCGATCGTCTTTCCAGTTGAGCCCATAGATCGGAACGTCGTTGGCCTCGGCCAACTCGACCAACAATCCGTGCTCCTGTCGGCAACCTACACACCAGGTCGCCCAAACGTTCAAAAGGGCAACCTTACCCTCCAGGTCCTCGGATCCAAGACTCGCTCCAGGATCCTTCAACCGCGGCAACTCAAATTCAGGCGCAGGCTTACCCAAGAGGGGTGATGGAACGTAACGGGGATTAAGACTCAGGCCTCGCAGGAAAAATCCAGCGAGCACCACGAAAATCCCGATGGGCATTAGATACCGCCACATCAAACTGTCTCCACCTGTTGTGATCTTACCCGCGCGTCCTCTCGCGAACGTTGTGCGCGATAACGCGGATCGGTGATTGCCAATAAACCGCCGAAGGCCATGATCAGCGCACCAAGCCATATAAACCGGATCAGCGGCTTAATCTGAACTCTTAGGCTCCATGCACCGTCACCCAGGGGGTCTCCCAGGGCAACAAACAAATCACGGGTCCAACCCACATCTATCGCTGCCTCGGTCATTGGGCTGGATTGAACCCGATATACACGTTTCTGAGGCGTAAGTAGCGTGATTAGTCGTCCATCGCGCCTCACCTCGAACTCCCCCTCGGTCGCCTCGTAATTGGGCCCTTGAACCTGACGTACCTCCCGAAATACCAATTCGTACCCATCGACTTCCCAGCGGTCTCCCGGGCTGGCGCTCGAATCCGTCTCTACGTTGTAACTAGACGTGACCGTAGCGCCCAACACAAAAAATCCAACACCTAAATGAGCAAGGAACATGCCCCACTGACCCCGAGTCAGCGCCATCGGGGCTGAGCCTCGACGAATCAGCCGTTTGATGGGCTCCAACAAAGAGGCCCCGATCACCCAAAGCGCAGCGGTAACGCCTATTATGGTCAGGACGCTTGCTTGCCCAAAAGCCAGCCAGGGAAGCGAGACCCCCAGCACAAGGGCTACTCCCGCCGGAATCATCAAGCGCCGAATGAGAGATTCACCTGACATGCGCACCCAGGTGGTGTGCATGCCGACACCGATTACCGCAACTAGTGGCAGCATTGGAATCAGGAACACCGTGTTGAAATACGGGGGTCCAACGGAAATCTTACCCTGACCCAATGCGTCTAGAAACAGCGGGTAAAGGGTGCCAAAGAGCACCGCCGCAGTCGCAACGACCAACAAGATGTTGTTCATCA
>Ga0310344_10004416_pt1 | contig 10457 bp, 8 predicted proteins | sample HC15DNA20200_MG_FD_203801 | JGI IMG/M metagenome (GOLD analysis project Ga0310344, IMG submission 203801) | Marine microbial communities from station ALOHA, North Pacific Subtropical Gyre - HC15-DNA-20-200_MG | ecosystem: Environmental > Aquatic > Marine > Oceanic | place: Pacific Ocean: North... | reverse complement strand
AAAATGAGTTGCATACCGTTTGTGAAGAGGCAAAGTGTCCTAATATTGGTGGTTGCTGGGATAGGAAAACTGCTACATTCATGATTCTAGGTGATATATGTACTAGAGCATGTGCTTACTGTGCTGTGAAAACTGGCAAACCAATTGGATTGGATTTAACAGAACCTACTAGACTTGCTCAGTCTGTTAAGAAAATGGGCTTAAAATACGTAGTGATTACTTCAGTTAATAGAGATGATTTGCCTGATGGTGGGTCATTCATATTTTCCCAATGTGTAAAACAGGTCCGCAAACAAGTTGATGATTGTAAAATTGAGGTATTAATTCCAGATTTTCAAGGAAATCATGAAGCATTGGTAACGATAATTGAATCAAATCCGGACACATTGAATCATAATATTGAAAGCGTAAGACGTATTTTTACCAGAGTTAGACCTCAGGGAAATTTTGATCAATCTATAAAGCTTTTAAGTGATTCTAAGAAGATTAATTCAAATATTGTTACCAAGTCAGGTATGATGGTTGGGTTGGGTGAAACTTGGGATGAAATTATTGAAACTATGGAAGAATTAAGATCAGTTGGGTGTGATGTGTTAACAATAGGTCAATATTTAAGACCAAGTCAAAAACATGTTGCATTATCTAAGTGGTATACTCCTGAAGAATTTTCTTCTCTTCAAGATATTGGTTTTGAATTAGGTTTTAGTCATGTTTTTGCAGGTCCACTTGTTCGTAGTTCTTATCACGCAGCCGAACAACATGAAGCAGCAGTTAAAGATATGAGCTAAAATTATATTTATCTAAAATACATTTTGCTGCTTTATAGTTTCTTTTCCCATCTTTGAATATAGCTGGGACTAAATAAATGGATGTGAAACCTTCGGATATGAAATTTTCTAGGATTTCTTCAGATATAGAAATGCCATTTCTGCCATTAGAGAGATCGTTTGATATCCATTGAGGTATTTTGGAAAAACACAGACTATTTTGTTCTAGCATTTGTAATCCGATAAATAGGGGGATTTTAATTTCTTCTCCGTATGATTTTCTATATAAGGTTAGAAATTCAATCAATAAATTGGGATTGAATATAGGCTGAAATATTAAAAAATCTACACCTGACTCAATTTTTGAACGAGTTAATTTTTTCTCATTCTCAAAATTTTTCCATAAATCTACTGTTGCACCAACTCTGAAATCAGTTTTTGATTTAAGAGATTTGTTTTTGAAATCTTTTCCTGAATTTAAATTTTTTATTGATGAAATTGTTTCGGTTGTAGATATATCATGAACTTCACTCATGATATCTTTTTCTTTTTGGTTTAATGGATCGCCTCTAAGTACAATTACGTTGTTAAGGCCTAGTAAATTTGCACCTACTAAATAACTTTGTATAGCAAGTGTATTCATATCCCGGGTAGCTAAAGTAAATATGACGTTTTTTTTAAATTTTTTTTTAATTAGATATGCAGTAAAAGCGGAGTTAGCTCCTACAGATTTGCCGGGATTATATGCTATTGAGATATAATCTGTAGATAGTTGTTCGGCTTGTTTGATCAGATTGGGATCGCTTCCTTTTGGAGGCGAAAAATCACAAATGAACCTTATTTTTTGAGATTTGTTTCTGAGATTTGTTTCTGGTTGATCCATTCTATAGACTATAGCACAAATCCAAGATATTTTTTCTCAAAAGAAATTCGAGATATCTTTCGTAAAATCATTTTAGATATCTAAAATCACAATGAATTGTTTTTTCTAATTCTTATCTCCAGCCAAGTACACCACGATGGTTTGGAATTAAAGATAACCTATGTCCGCTTGGACATTTATATCTTTGTTCTCTCATGTCAGGTCTTTTACCGGACAAAGATGTTTGGTCCATATGTTCTTCACAAAACGGACACTTCACATCATAAACCACTTTATGACCAGATCTCACCAATTTTACGTGAGCTAGAGTTTGAGCCAAGTTGGCAAATTCTCCAGAATATCTGATTATAAATCTTGTAGCTGTACTCAATATACCTCTTTTATTTTTGGGTAATTTTGCTTGAGTATAAGAATATTCTGCGTACCCGCAGTTTAAGCATTCTGGTTCATAATCGCCCATAAAAAGTTTAGAATCACACCTTTTACAGTGTGTTTTTTTATCAACAATAACTGAATGCGACGGATTCGCTTTTACAGCAATGACCATTTCCAGCCTCCAAATTATTTATCGCTTATGCGAATTTTGGTAGGTGGCATTTATCACACAAAATGACTGGAACTCGTTTTGCTATGTATTTATTGTAAAGCTATACAAAGCATTAACTGTTAATTAAAACGAGCAAAAACAGTATTTTTATGGGAATCATACCCCCAAAGCACTCCAAAATTTTCGGATAAATATAAAAATTTGTCAATATATATATTGGAAAAATATTATATTTTGTAAAAAAAATGTATTTATTGATAGATTTTTACAAAAATATTAAATTTGAACATGCAAAATATGAGATATCAGGAAATTTGAAAATTATTTTTCATTGTTTGAGTAGTTTTAAAATGTATTTTGGTTTCTTCTATAATTTTTTTAAATTTTTTAACTACCAATTGTTAACTTATTTGTTAACTATATTTTTTGGACATGATAAACTTAGATACCAATATCGGTATGTTATTATATGTATACGATTTTAATTTTAGGAGGAACCGTTGTCATATGTGAGGATTCGTGAAGGAGAGGATGGGGAAGGATTACTTAAAAGATTTCAAAGTTCTATGCAAAGATCTGGAATCATGAAAGAACTTCGAAATCGTCGTTATTTTAGATCCAGGGGAGAACAAGCTCGATTAGATAGAGCTAGAAGCTTGAGGAGACTGAGAAGACGCAGATTTAAGTAATTGTAATCAACACTTACTTACTCCTAATTTTTAAGATTTACATTTTTAAATTTTCAGTAAAGTGGAGTTTTTCTATGGCTAGTATTAGTTCTGATTCAATTAGGAATGTTGTGTTTTTGTCCCATTCTTCCGCCGGGAAAACTATTTTATCGGAAGCTGCAATTCATATTAGTGGAGCTATTTCAAGATTAGGCACTATTTTGGATGGTAACACCGTTTCTGATCATGAACCTGAAGAGATCAAAAGGCAGTCTAGCGTTCAAACTTCCATAGTACCTTGTGATTGGAAAAACAATAAAATTAATATTATTGATTCCCCAGGATATTCAGACTTTCGCGGAGAAGTAATGTCTGCTTTAAGTGTGGCTGATTCTTCAATATTGGTTGTATCTGCTTCGTCTGGTGTTGAAGTTGGCACTATTCAAATGTGGAATTTATCAGAAGAGCAAAAATTACCTCAATGTATATTTATCAATAAACTAGAGAGAGAAAACACAGATTTCAATGCTGTTGTTGATGAAATTATTGAAAAATTTGGAAGAAAATGTGTTCCTATTCAAATACCTAATGGTGCTGAGAATAGCTTTACAAAAGCAATAAATTTATTGGAAAAAAATGAAGATTCTTCTGATCAAAATTTTATTGATGCTAAAGAAAAGTTAATTGAAGTTATAGCAGAGACCGATGATGATTTGACTTTAAAGTATTTAGAAGGTGAGGAGATATCAAGTAGTGAGCTTTTGTTAGCTTTGAAAAGTGCAGTGAAATCTCGCTCAATAATTCCAGTTTTGGTAGGTTCAGCAATTAATGAAGTAGGCGTAACTGAATTATTGGATTCTATTGTTGATTTAATGCCTTCACCAGTCGAATCAGACGTTAGAATTTTAGCTGAAGGCGCTAATGATGATGCTGTTGAACCTAAATCCAATATTCTGTCTTCTTTCGTATTTAAAACTACAGCTGATCCATTTGTTGGTAAATTGTCCTATGTACGTGTATATAGTGGTGTTTTAAATAGTGATTCTTCAATTTGGAATTCTAAGCAATCAAAAAATGAAAGAGTAGGCCAGCTTTATGTAATGGTTGGGAAAGAGCAAAAACCAGTTTCTGAATTAGTTGCTGGTGATATTGGAGCAGTTGCTAAAATGGCGTCTACTTTAACTAGCGATACAATCTCAGTTAAGGAAAACAGTATCCAATTTAAGGATATTTTTTTCCCAGAGCCCATACATAAAATGGCTGTATCTCCGAAAACCAAATCAGACTTAGACAAAATTACATCTTCCTTAAATAAAATTGTTGAGGAAGATCCTAGTTTAAATTTGAGTAGAAATAGTGATACTTTAGAATTGTTATTAGGTGGATTAGGTGATGTTCATATTGATATTTCTTTAGAAAAAATAAAACGTAAATTTGGAGTTGAAATTGAATCGAAATTTCCAAAAGTAGCTTATAAAGAAACTGTTGGGAATTTAGCAAAAGCTGAGTATCGTCATAAAAAACAAAGTGGTGGTCACGGTCAATTTGCGCACGTTTGTTTGGAAGTGGAGCCTTTGTCTAGAGGTTCTGGATTTCAGTTTACAGATAAGGTTGTTGGAGGAGCTGTACCTAAAGAATATATTCCTTCTGTTGAAAAAGGTTGTAATAAGGCTATAGGTAATGGAGTAATTTCTGGCTTTCCTGTAGTAGATTTAAAAGTGACCCTTTATGATGGGAGTTTTCATCCTGTAGATTCTTCAGGTATATGTTTTGAAATTGCTGGAGAACATGCTTTTTCAGATTGCGTTAAACAGGCAAATCCTGTTTTATTAGAACCAGTAATGAAAATTGCTGTAACAGTTCCGGATTTAGATACAGGTGATGTGATTAGTGACTTAAATGGTAAACGGGCTAAAATTTTAGGTATGGAACCTAACGGTAACGGAACGACTATTATTAATGCTGAAGCTCCACAAGCTGAACTATTGAGATATTCAATGGATTTACGTTCTGTTACTCAAGGTCGAGGAACTTTTGAAATGGAGTTTGATCACTACGAGGATGTCCCTGCTCATTTATTTCAAAAATTAGTTGAACAGATGAATGAAAATTCAAACTGAAACTGATACGGACTAATTTTTTATGATTCAATTATGGGTAAAGTGATATGAGATGCTTTATTTGTAGAGTGGAATATCGTTTGTTTTGCTATTAAAGATGTTCTGTTTGAACCGAGATTTTGACCAGTGTTCGGATTTACATCGAATCTTGGCCAATTACTGCTACTAATATCAATTCTGATTTTATGTCCGGAATTGAAGATGTTTGAAGTTGGATATAATTCAAATATAAATTCATAAATTTTTTCTGGTTCTAACAATTCACTTTTACCAGTATTGCTTCTGTATCTAGCTCTAATAATTGAATCTGTTATATTTATAGACAATCCTTCAGGATATTCAGAATCAGGAGGATAAATGTCTAATAGTTTACAAGTAAAATCAGTATCAACAGCTGATGACGAAGCAAACAAATGCATTTTAATTGGGCCAGTAATTTCAATTGGTTTAGTTAAGGTTTCTGTTTGGAAGCTTAAAATATCATGCCTAGTGTTTAAAGGTAGCTGATTCTTACATCCATGAAAATCAGGGCGTCCTCTTTGGTCAAATGCACCAGGTACCATGATGGCGTTTGCTGCAGAAATTCCTCCTCCGATTGTTGGGACAGGATTTTTGGGATCAAAATCATATGAAGTAAATTCTGAATCATTATTATTCGGTACGTCACATGATAAAGAGCCATCTGAATGTATGAAATATTTAGTAAATTTTGTCTTTGGGAGAGGCCAGTCAGAATATTCTTTCCAATAACCTCCATGAGATAACATTCCTGGGTAGTCAGTTTGTAAACGAGGGGATCCTAAGGTAAGTCTATCAGCAGGTCCACCACCCATAGTAAAAATTTTCACAGGATTGCACTTGGAAAATTCTGTAGTTAATCCTTTTAAATAGCAATCAAACCAAGCTAATCTGGTATCGTTATAATTAATTACAGAATCATTTCCAAAGTCTACTTCTCCTGAAAAGCTATCTTGCCAACCTCCATGAATCCAAGGTCCCATGAGTAGAACTTGAGGAGATGATTTGATTTTAGATAGCTCAATATAACTTTCACATGTGTTTCTAGCATATGAGTCATACCACCCTCCTAGATATAGAGATGGTACGTCTGCATGTTCTTTATAATACTCAGAAATAGCATATCCTCGCTGTTTCCAATAATCGTCATATTCTGAAATTGTAGAGATGTCTATTGCCCATTGTTCATATGAAGGAAGCTCTCTAAGAATTGTTGCATTTTTTTTGATTGGTAAATTATCAACTAAGCTTTCAATATCTTGGGTAAACACTTTAATTAACGCACTTTTTAAAGCAGGGTTAGCAGCAGCTTCTTTGCTACTGATTGCCATACTATATGCATAAACAATGAATCTTTGTTCTAGAACACCATTTTGTCGCATAGAGCTGTCATAGTAATTAGATGCTCCCACAGCCACTATCATTGTGCTTAAATGTGGCGGGTTTAAAGTCGCAAGTGCTGATTGGTCACTCCCTGCATAGGAGCTTCCTAAAGTACCTATTTTACCATTAGACCATTCTTGTTGTGCTATCCATTCAACAGTATCGTATCCATCGGGAGCTTCTTTAGCGAAGGCATACCATATTCCTTCTGAGTTGAAACGTCCTCTGACGTCTTGAGCTACATAAACGTAACCTCTTCGGGCGAAAAACCTTCCATCAACAAAGTCTCTAGTTTTATTGTATGGAGTTCTAGTTAGTAAGACAGGAAATTTTTTGTTAATTATCTTGTTTTTATTAGATGGCAAATAAATATCACACGCTAGTTTGATTCCATCTCTCATTTCAACCATCACATCTTTTTTTTCTAAAACATCATACTCTTGAATAGAGCCTTGGTACGGAGATTTCATTTTTTGCTCCTAGAAAATTTAGATATAAATTAGAAATCTATAATACAATTCACCAATGCTTTTGTATACATTTTTGCTTTTAAAAATTAATTGTTTATAGCTTTCGGAGTCCCATGATATACTCAAGTGAGTAGCAAATTAAATTAACTTTCATTCAACATGGAGTTTAGATGATGTCAAATGATCAAATTTTAAAACCATTGACTCCTCATCAAGTTCAAAGATATAGCAGACATATAATTATGCCTGCAGTAGGTAGTAATGGTCAGCGAAAAATGTTGAATTCTAAGGTTTTGATTGTTGGCGCAGGTGGATTAGGATCTCCTGTAGCAATATATCTAGCTTTGGCTGGTGTTGGAACTATTGGAATAGTAGATTTTGATACAGTTGATATTACAAATTTACAAAGACAAATTCTGCATTATGATAGCGATGTTGGTAAAAGAAAAGTTGTTTCTGCAACTGAAACATTAAAAGCATATAATCCAGATGTAAATGTAGTTAATCATGAAGAACCTTTAAATTCTGATAACGCTATGGAAATTATTTCTAAATATGATGTGATAATTAATGGAGCCGATAATTTCCCTGCAAGATATTTAACAAATGATGCATCTTACTTAAATAATAAACCTTTAGTGGATGGTAGTATTTTAATTTTTGATGGACAGGCAACAGTCTATTTGCCTGGAAATGGTTGCTATCGATGTTTGTTCCCAGAACCTCCTCCCCCTGGTGAAGTCCCTAGTTGCGCAGAAGCTGGCGTATTAGGCATGTTACCTGGATTGGTTGGCACAATTCAAGCTACAGAAACTGTAAAGATTATAATGGGGATAGGTTCGTCTCTGTCGGGAAGGCTTCTTTTAATAGATGGATTAACTATGGAATTTAGAGAATTGAAAATTCATAAGAATCCAAAATGCCCTTTATGCGGCGATAACCCCACGGTAACAGAGTTAATAGATTATGAAGAATTTTGTGGTTTTACGGGGTCTTAATTATTGCAAAAAATGGCAAGAAGTATAGGATCCCTATTAATTAATTCTTATTGTTAACGCCATCTTTCAGGTTGTACATTTACATACATTTCAACTTAATTTTCATTACGATCTGATATATATATAACGAAGTATTCCGATTCAAAGACTTTCATAATCTAAAAGAGATTTATTTAAATTGGGATACAGCTATTTGTTAGCTACATCGTCCTTTGTTTTATTAGTTTTTTCTTTATCAGACTTTTGAGATTCTTTAAATTCCCTAAGAGCTTTTCCTACAGCTCCTCCAATTTCCGGTAGTTTCCCAACACCGAAAAGTATCATCACTATTACTAAAACAATAATTAGTTCAGTTGGTCCTAAGTTAAATGGCATATAATAATCTCCATTGAGTTTTTAGCATAAAACAACATTAGATGTTATTTTACAGCACATTGAGATTTTTTGTTTGAATATCTAATTAACAATTAATAATTAATCAATTAAATTGATCTAATTACACCAACTACTCTACCTTGTACTTGGACATTTTCTGCATCTACTTGAATCGGTTTCATAGAAGAATTTGCAGGTTGTAAAGTTACTTTTCCGTTTTTAATAAAAAAATGTTTTAAAGTTACTTCATTTTGATCTTTAATCAATGCAGCAACCATATCACCATTATTTGGTTTATTTGTAATTGGTTCAAGAAGTACAAGATCTCCATCAGCTACTAAAGCATCTATCATAGATTCACCTTTAACTTTAACTCCGAAGATATTTTCTTTACCCTTAGTTAAGAAAGTTGGTAGGCTAACGGAGTCAATCTGATTGTTAGCCCAATTGTTGGATTCTGGCAGATGTATCGGAGCACCAGCTGCAATATTTCCCATTATGGGAATTTCTATCAATTCATTATCGGTTTTTATTGAATCATGGTTAACTAGTTCTATTCCTCTAGAAACTTCTGCATCTCTGTTTAGTAATCCTTTTTGTTTCAAAATTCTGAGATTGTAGTCAACTACGGATGTTGAACTAATTTCACATCCTTGTTGGATGTCTCTAATAGTGGGTGGGTAATGATGTTCATTAAGGAAGTTTTCTATAAAATCAAGGATGTTTTTTTGTTTGGTGGAAAGTTCTTTTTTCATAATAAACCTTTGAGTAATTAGCACTTATGTTCTGAATAAATGTAACAAAGCAAAGATACTATGTCAATTAGTTTTAAATAAATGAATTAGAAATTACTAGAAAATGCGAATCAAATAATCAGAAATTTAACAAAACTGGTGGTTTTATTTATTCATAGCTTTAATTAGGCGAGATTTTCTTCTAGAAGCATTTTTTTTGTGAAGAACGCCTTTTTGTGCAGCTTTATCTAAATTTTTTATTGCATCTTGAACAGAGTTAGAAATGTTTTCATCTGAATCGTTTTCTTGGATTTTTAAACGAGCCGTTCTGATCAAGTTTTTTACTTTACTTTTTACAGAAACGTTTCGTAATTTTTTGCGATTTGATACTCTGAGTGCTTTAGCGCTTGACAATAATTTCCTCCGAGATAATTTTTTAATATTGATATTATATATAATATTACTGTAAAGGGATACATTTTTAAATGATGTTTTAGTTAACTCTGTTGACTTCTATTACAGGATCTAGGGCTTCAATTTTTGAAATCACACGTCCAAGTTGCTCTATTCCGTTAACAAAAATATTTAAATTGATTGTGCTAAATCCATCATATTCTTGAGAGACGCATGACCCAATGTTAATTTGTTCATTCGAAACTACAGATGTGATTGAGTTTAATAATCCCACTTTATCCCATGATTCTACTTTTATGTCTACAGGATAAGCTGGTTGTTGTTCTCTCCAGTTAACGGGTATTAGCCTTTCTTTTTCATTTTCATTTAAAATATTTATACAAGACTTTATATGTACAGTTACACCGGTACTTCTTGTGATGAATCCTATTATTGAATCCCCTGGGATAGGGTTACAACATTTTGCTATTTTTGTTAGGAGATCGCCTACTCCTAATACTTCAATTCCAGATGTGGGAGATTTAATTTTTTTACTTACTTGTGCATTATCAAGTTGAGGTTGGTTTTCAGGGAGTATATTAATTATTTGAGAGAGACTAATATTTCCACTTCCTATAGCTAAAAGCATTTCATCAAGTGATAGAAAATTAGAATGTTTTGCTAAATCTTCTAGACTGATTTTTTCATTAATTTTTTTAAGCTGTTTTTGGAGAATTGTTTTTCCATTAGCAATAGTAAATTCTTTTTGTTGTCTATTGAACCATTGGCGTATTTTTGTTTTTGCAGATGTTGTTTGAACATAATTTAAATCGGGATTGATCCAGTCTAAGCTAGGACCTTTAATATTTTTACTTGTCATTATTTCTATAGTATCGCCATTAGAAATTTTTGTGTTAAGTGAAACTAATTTTCCGTTTCGTTTTCCGCCGATACATCTATGACCAATTTCTGTATGTATTCGATATGCAAAATCTAAAACAGTAGCACCAATTGGTAATTCTTTAATATCACCTTTAGGGGTATACACAAATACTTGATCATTAAATATATCTGTTTTAAAAGATTCAACAAATTCTTCAG
>Ga0310344_10004415_pt1 | contig 10458 bp, 8 predicted proteins | sample HC15DNA20200_MG_FD_203801 | JGI IMG/M metagenome (GOLD analysis project Ga0310344, IMG submission 203801) | Marine microbial communities from station ALOHA, North Pacific Subtropical Gyre - HC15-DNA-20-200_MG | ecosystem: Environmental > Aquatic > Marine > Oceanic | place: Pacific Ocean: North... | reverse complement strand
CTCCTCGAGACGGATAAAAAATTACCTTCGAATGAAAAGCGAACAAAGTTTAGGGCAGCAGGTGCAATGGCTGGGACCCTAGCTTTAGAGGCTGGAAATTTAATTTGGGATGCTGGTGGTGGTCGGGGTGTCTATCTAAACAATCCATTGGCGAGGGCCTACCGCGATCTTTGCGCAGCTACGCGCCACATGACCCACAGCTGGGACCTGAATGGTGTTACCCATGGAAGTGTTCGTCTCGGACTACCGCTGCAGAACCCTTCACTATAGGATTACCGGTCAATTGATTCTCTTTAGACCCGGGGCGCGAGACGACTTCCCGGGTTAGGCTCTGTCTTAATAAATGTGCCGGGGTGGCGGAACTGGTAGACGCAGTGGCCTTAGGAGCCACCGTCCTCACGGACATGCAGGTTCGATTCCTGTCCCCGGCACCAAGCCGCGTTTTGCCAGGGCGTTTGTGGCGGGGCAAACGTAAGGGTCGATGTCGGAACTTGGTAGAGTGAGTGAATTTATTATAATAAATGGTTAGTTACAGAGATAATTTTAAGCACTATCAAAGCGTTTAGGAAGTAGTAGTTCATGGTAGAAAGTGGCGAAGACAAGATTCAAGTAGAAGTGAGCGAGACAGGTCCGATCTCTCGTGAACTGGAGGTGGTCGTACCGGCTTTTCGAGTAGAGCAGGCCTTCCTCCAGGCCTTCAAACAACTAGGTAAGCAAGTATCCGTCAAAGGGTTTCGTAAGGGAAAGGTACCGGTTTCAGTCCTTAAGAAGCTTTACGGTACTTCCGTTGCGGAAGACGTAGAGCGGCTTGTCGTTTCCGAAACTTTGCCGGAGGCTCTCGAAAAAGCTGAGATTAGGCCGGTCGCCGAGCCTGCCGTTGATGGCGGCGTACCTTTGTCCGGCGAAGATTATTCGTACCGGGCGACCGTGGAAGTAAAACCCCTTATCAGCTTGCCCGGCCTCACCGGTCTATCTGCTAAGCGGCCTAAGGTCGCGGTAGAGGAGGATTCTGTTGTCACAGAACTGGATCTTCTTAGGGACAGACGGGCCTCATTTGTAGACGAAACTCCTGAGACGAACGCAACAGGCGGCCATCATCTTACGATTGATTACGTGGGCCGAATAAAGGGCGAGGCATTCGAGGGAGGAAGTGGCGAAGGTGTCACGTTGGAAATCGGAGGAGGACGATTCATCCCTGGTTTCGAAGAACAGTTGGAAGGTGCGAAGATCGGTGAGGATCTTGAGGTTAGAGTGAGCTTTCCGGAGGATTACGGTCATGAAGGCCTCGCTGGGGAAGAGGCTACATTTGCTGTCCACGTGGTGAAGATCCAACGTCGCGATCTACCGGAGTTGGATGCAGACTTTGCTAAGGCAGAAGGTGATTTCGATTCTATCGATGCCCTTAAGGACTCTATTAGAGAACGACTGGTCAAAGAGAAAGAAGAATTAGCTGATAAAGAGGAGAGGAAGAGCGTTTTGGATTCCTTGCTGGAAGGGTGTGAATTCGATGCTCCTCCAGGAATGGTCGAATCGCGATTAAATCAGAGGCTTGAGATGACTGCCAGACAGTTAGGTCAGGCGTTTGGCGATGAGCTTCCCAACCAGCTCGCGCGTTGGCGCGAAGAGTGGAGAGATCAGTCCGAAAGAGAGGTTAAGGAGCATCTAGTACTTGAGGCTGTCGCTGCGGATAAGGGTTTTGAGGCTACCGAGGATGACGTTGAGGAGCGGCTGACACAGATGACACGAGATCAAGGAATAGATCTCGAGAGGCTTCGCAGCGCCTATGAACAGCCGGGAATGCTGGATGCACTTAAGTCCGAGATTGCTTCGGAGCAGGCGGTTGCGTTCCTTAGGTCCGAGGCTAAGGTCGAAATGAGCGAAGACAGTTAGTCGAACGCCTTTTATTTTAAGGCGATTTGCTAAACACGGCCTGAGGGCCAGTTTTATGGGGTGAAAACAGGGCGTCTTTTGAAGAATCCGCGGTAAACGTCTCGCTTCTCGGGGGCGCACTGAAGTCGACACGCTAGCCTTGCAACGTCGTCATGGATAAGGAGTTGATGGCATGCCACTCGTGCCAATTGTCGTTGAGCAAAGCCATCGCGGAGAACGCGCATACGATATTTATTCGCGGCTATTGAAAGATCGGATCGTCTTCTTAGCCGGAGGGATCGATGACGACATCGCGAATTTGGTGATAGCCCAGTTATTGTTTTTGGAGGCGGAGGATCCCGATAGGGATGTTCACCTTTATATCAATTCGCCGGGAGGCTCCGTAACGGCAGGCTTGGCGATTTATGACACCATGAAATATATCCGCGCGGATGTTTCAACTTTTTGCGTTGGCCAGGCCGCCTCAATGGGTGCAGTTCTGTTAGCGTGCGGAAGTAAAGGGAAACGAATCGCCCTTCCCAACTCGAGGGTGATGATTCATCAGCCAGCAGGCGGTTTTCAAGGCCAAGCTACGGATATTGACATCCAGGCCCGTGAGATTCTCAAAATACGTGAAACTCTTAATCAAATTCTTTCAAATCATACCGGTCGAAGTTTGGATGACATCGCAAAGGACACCGACCGCGACTACTATATGTCGGGTGACGAAGCCTGTACGTATGGCTTGATAGATCAGGTAGTGGAACAACGATCTTCAACACCAGCACCGGGAGACTCCGAGAATTCGAAGGATTCTTAACTTGGTTGGAGAGGAGACAGTTCTTTGGTCTTAGGAGAATTCAGATGAAGAAGCGAGAAGACGGGGCTAGTTTGTCGTGCTCGTTTTGCGGAAAAAGTCAGAAAGAAGTTCGGAAGCTGATAGCTGGACCGACCGTATATATCTGCGATGAATGTATTGAACTTTGTAACGACATAATTGCCGAGGAGTACGGAAAGGAAGAGAGCCCTGAGGAACGTGAGGATGTCCCTAAGCCTATAGAAATCAAGGCTATCCTTGACGAGTACGTTGTCGGGCAGAACTCTGCAAAGAGAACTCTTTCAGTTGCCGTTCACAATCATTACAAAAGGATCGCGCACCAAAAGCAAGTTGGTGATGTCGAGTTGCAGAAATCGAATATCCTTCTTCTCGGCCCCACCGGGTCAGGCAAGACCTTACTCGCGCAGACGCTTGCCAGAATTTTGGATGTACCCTTTACCATTGCTGATGCCACAACTTTGACTGAAGCTGGTTACGTGGGTGAAGATGTTGAAAATATTATTCTCAACCTTCTTCAGGCATCCAATTACGATGTTGAGCGCGCGCAGCGAGGTATCATCTATATCGATGAAATCGACAAGATCGCGCGGAAAAGCGAAAATCCTTCGATAACCCGTGACGTTTCTGGAGAGGGTGTTCAGCAAGCACTTTTAAAAATTATTGAAGGCACTACTGCGTCCGTACCGCCTAAGGGAGGCCGTAAACATCCCCAGCAGGAATTCTTGCAAATCGATACTTCCAATATCCTATTTATTTGCGGAGGGGCTTTCGTAGATCTCGATTCGGTGATTGAAAGCCGAATAGGTGTAAATGGTATAGGTTTTGGTTCCCAAGTCAGAAGCAAAGAGAAGGCTCAATTGGGAGAACTATTTTCTCAGGTTCGGCCCGAAGATCTTATGAAATTTGGTCTAATTCCCGAGTTCGTAGGCCGTATTCCCGTAATTGCGACTTTAGACGAATTGGATGAGGAAGCCTTAATAAACATTCTGACCCAGCCTAAGAACGCACTTGTTAAGCAATATCAAAAGCTATTTGAATTTGAAGAGGTAAGGCTGAGGTTTACAGATGGAGCACTGCTTGCGATTGCACGCCAGGCTTTAGTTCGAAAGGCGGGAGCTCGTGGACTGCGATCCATAATCGAAAACGCGATGTTAGATTTGATGTATGAGGTACCATCTCGCGACGACATTGAAGAGTGCGTTATAAATGAGGAAGTAATTGATCAGGGGAGTGATCCTCTCATCGTGTTTAAGCAAGAAGCGGAGTCGGCGTGATCCCCTGCGCCGCCAGGAGGGGGAAATGGAAGATATAAAGAATAACGACATGAGAGAAAATGAAGTTTCGGGATCGCCTAAAACCTTGCCACTTCTCCCTTTGAGGGACATTGTTGTGTTCCCCGGTATGGTGGTGCCCCTTTTTGTGGGCCGACCTCGTTCAATTAAGGCGCTCGAATCTGCTCTCGAAGGGGAGCGAGAACTCGTGCTTTCGGCGCAGCGACAGGCTTCTACAGATGAACCGTCGTCTGAAGATATTTTCAGGATAGGCACAATAGGAACTATCGTTCAACTTCTTCGCCTGCCCGACGAAACTGTGAAGGTTTTGGTCGAGGGGAAAAGACGTGCTGAGATACTTGCGTTTGAACAGGATGATCCTTTTTTTCGCTGCCGAGTAGCCGAACTCAGCCTCACCGAAGGCGATTCGTCGGAGTTAGATTCTCTCTCGCGCAGCATCTATGCGACTTTTGAGAACTATGTAAAGCTCAACAAGAAAGTCCCCTCCGAGGTTCTCAACACAATTTCCCAGATAAAAGAGCCTCATCAGCTGGCAGACACAATTGCCACGCACCTTAATCTCAAACTTGAGGATAGACAAAACCTTCTTGAGATACGCGACTCGTTGAAGAGACTCGAAGAAGTATTCTCTTTGTTACAAGCAGATATCGAGGTGCTTGAAGTCGAGAAGCGAATCAGTGGACGTGTCAAGCAACAGATGGAGAAGTCGCAAAAAGAATATTACCTAAACGAACAGATGAGAGCGATTCAAAAAGAGCTGGGCGAACGGGACGAATTTAAGAACGAAATCTCAGAGTTAGAAGAGGCGCTTGGTAAAAAGACAATGCCGGACGAGGCGCGGGAACGAACCGAGAAAGAAATTCGAAAACTTAAAATGATGTCGCCAATGAGCGCCGAAGCTACCGTAGTGAGAAATTATATCGATTGGATGCTGGATCTTCCGTGGGATGAATACGGTGAAGAGAACAAAGACATTATTTCAGCGGAGAACATCCTTAATGAGGATCACTTCGGATTAGAAAAACCGAAGGAGCGTATTCTTGAGTACTTAGCTGTACAGGCGCTCGTAGGAAAGATAAAGGGCCCGATCTTGTGCTTGGTGGGACCTCCTGGGGTCGGTAAAACGTCTCTCGGGAAATCGCTTGCTCGCGCTACAGGTCGAGATTTCGTGAGAATAAGCCTTGGGGGCATTCGCGATGAGGCGGAAATTAGAGGACATCGGCGAACCTATATAGGAGCTTTGCCCGGTAAGATTGTGCAGGGTTTGAAGAAGGCAGGGTCGAGCAACCCAATTTTTCTGCTCGACGAAATTGATAAGATGTCGATGGATTTCAGAGGAGATCCGTCTTCGGCACTGCTCGAGGTTTTAGACCCGGAGCAAAACCATACATTCAATGACCATTATCTTGATTTAGACTATGACTTGTCTCATGTCATGTTTGTTTGTACTGCAAACGTCCTTCAACAGATACCCCGCCCTCTACAGGATCGTATGGAGATTATTAATATTCCGGGTTATATCGAAGGAGAAAAACTCAAGATTGCTACGGATTTTCTTGTCAAAAAGCAGCTCGAGACTAACGGATTGAACAGTTCTCAGATTGAATTTACCGATCAAGGAATTCTCGAAATAATTCGGCACTATACTAGAGAGTCTGGAGTTAGAGGCTTGGAGAGAGAACTCGCCTCAGTTTGCCGCAAGGTTGCCAGAGAATTTGTAAAAAATAAGGACACCAAAAAAGTCCGAGTTACCCCTAAGGCAATTAAGCGTTATCTCGGGGTAGCGAAATTTCGCTTTGGAAGAGCCGAAGAGCAAGATCAGGTTGGCCTGTGTACCGGGCTCGCCTATACGGAGGTCGGCGGCGAGCTCCTTACGACAGAGGTTTCTGTAACTCCGGGTAAGGGAAAATTGATGGTTACGGGACGTCTGGGCGAAGTTATGCAGGAATCGGCAAATGCTGCGATGTCCTATGTACGGTCACGAGCTAAACAACTTGGTCTAACTCGTAACTTTTATTCCCAGGTGGATATTCATATACATGTCCCTGAAGGCGCAACTCCCAAGGACGGCCCTTCAGCGGGGATTACGATTGCAACGGCTATCGCATCTGCCCTCACAAGGGTCCCAATCCGGTCTGATTTAGCGATGACTGGAGAGATTACGCTTCGAGGTCGTGTACTTCCCATCGGAGGCTTAAAAGAGAAGATGATAGCGGCGCATCGAGGTGGAATTTCACGGATTGTTGTACCTAAGGAAAACGAAAAGGACTTAAAAGATATTCCTTCCGCTACAAAGCGCGGACTCGAGATCATTTTAGTCGACCACATGGATGAGGTTTTGTCGCAGGCTCTCGCGGTGGATGATCCTGCGGCGTTCCTTCGAAAAGGGGATCACGTCCTCGAGGATATTTTTGAAATTCCTGGAGGTGGAGACGGAATTTCTACCCCTGCCGGAGTCAACTAAAATAGGTTCATGGGGCGTGTAGCTCAGCTGGTAGAGCACCTGGTTTACACCCAGGCGGTCAGCGGTTCGATCCCGTTCGCGCCCACCATATATCCGGGACTTTGCGGAAACTACTTTACACAGATTAAGGTAACAACACGTGTTTGAGGGTAGTTTCAACTAGCTACGTACTAAGGGGTTGTTACGAGTAAAAGTTTTACTTTCCTAATTCCGGGTTTATTCTAGGATAGTTGTATGGCTTTTAGTTTCTCAGATGAACAAGAAGAATTTCGAGGCGTGATTAGAAGGTTTCTTGAAGAAAAATCGCCTATCACTGAAGTGAGAAGATTGATGGAAGACTCCACAGGCTTCGATCGAGAGGTGTGGAACCAAATCAATAATGAGCTTGGCCTTACAGGCGTGAGTATCCCGGAAGCTTACGGAGGTCAGGGCTTTGGTTTTGTCGAGTTATGTATCGTTCTGGAAGAAATGGGTAGAGCTCTGTTTTGCGCTCCCTTTTTCGCTTCCGCCGTTCTTGGAGCAGGAGCGATTTTAAATGGTGCAACGGAAGACCAAAAGAAGAAGTTTCTCCCTTCTCTCGCATCAGGGGAAACAATTGGAACATTGGCTTGGATGGAAGGGGATGAATTTTGGGAATTCGCCGGTATAACGACCGCAGCGAAAGAATCCGAGACTGGTTTCAAGCTTAACGGATCAAAAAATCTCGTTTTAGATGGACATATCGCGGACTTGTTTATTGTGGCAGCGAGAAAAGAAGGCGTAAAAGGTTGCGAAGGTGTGGAGCTGTTTTTAGTTGATGGTAATGCTTCTGGCCTTGAAAGGCGCCCACTTAAAACTGTCGACATGACTCGAAAATTGGCTGCTCTGCAGTTCAATGACGTTGAGGCGGAGCTTCTCGGAAAGGGAGGCCAAGGCGCGAGCGTTCTCGAGCGCACCCTAAACCAGGCAGGTGTCGCTATTGCCAATGAGTCGGTCGGTGGGGCACAAAAGGTACTTGAAACGGCCGTTGCTTATGCGAAAACCAGGGTTCAATTCGGGCAACCTATTGGCGCATTCCAAGCGATCAAACATAAATGTGCCGATGCTCTTGTGGATACTGAACTGGCTAAATCTGCCGCATTCTATGCAGCGGAAACAGTTGTGGATGATAGTGAGAATCTCGCGGAAATTTCTTCTCTTGCGAAGTCTCTGTCGTCTGATGCATTTTTGTTGGCAGCTTTAGAAAATATCCAAATCCATGGTGGAGTAGGTTTTACGTGGGAATTTGATGCCCATCTTTATTTTCGAAGAGCAAAGGCTTCCGAAGTGTTCCTGGGAACGCCAACCTTTCATCGCGAGCGTTACGCTCATGCGCTTGGTTTAGAGAACTCTCAGAGGGATTAGTAATGAACGAAATTAATGAGGAAGACGTCAGATTAGAAGTCAGGAACTGGCTTTCTGCGAATTGGGATCCAGAGTCTGATCTTTTAACATGGCGTAACAAGTTGGCTGATTCGGGATGGGGCACTCCGACTTGGCCAAAAGAGTGGTGGGGGAGAGGTCTACCAGTAGCATTGAGTGATGTTGTAGCGCAGGAATTTCGAGTCGCGGGAGCGGTTGGAATCCCTGGTGGAGTTGGGGCTGCTTTGGCCGCAGCGACCTTGCTTGAACACGCCTCCGACATTGTGAAGAAGCATTACTTGCGCCCTATAATCACGGGTGAGGATACCTGGTGTCAGCTCTTTAGTGAGCCAGGCAGTGGTTCCGATTTGGCTGGTTTGACAACCCGCGCCGAACGCGATGGCGATGACTGGGTAATAAACGGTCAGAAAGTATGGAATACGAGTGCGCATCACGCTCGCTGGGGAATGCTTTTGGCGCGAACAAACTGGGATGTTCCAAAACACAGCGGTATTACTTATTTTATTATCGAAATGGATCAGCCCGGTGTTGTAGTGCGACCACTGAGACAATCCAATGGCCACTCTTCCTTTAACGAGGTTTTTCTGACAGATGCAAGGGTATCCGAGGGAAATCTCATTGGAGAGGTGGATCGTGGGTGGACCGTAGCCCTGGCTACTCTGGCCCACGAGAGGAGGGTAGCTAGGATCGGGTCCCGTCGAGTTCTGGGCGAGGGAAGAGCTCTGGATGAGTATCGCGATGAATTGCGGGAGATTATGGAACCTTATACTTGGTATCCGCAGCGAGCTGGTCGACCAGACCTTCTTGTTGATCGTGCGAACAAAACAGGCGCCTCCTCGGATCCAGCGGTACGACAAGAGATCGCCCGAGTCCTTGCTCTTGCTCGGGCTTCAGAATGGACTGGCCGGCGAGCCAAGGCGGCGCAGAAGCTCGGTCGCCCACCTGGGCCAGAAGGTTCGATTGCTAAGTTGTGCACAAGTAATATCGCCAAAGCCTCAGCCAGGGCCCACACTCTGATATCAGGAGGAGAGGCGATGCTTGCTGAAAGCGAAGATACCGATACTGCACTTGTTTCTGAAATTCTAATTTCCGTTCCAGCGCAGTCGATTGCAGGTGGTACCGATGAGATTCAGCGGAATATTATTTCAGAGCGAGTTTTGGGTTTACCTAAACTTCCTTCGGTCGATTCTGGTAAAGCATTCCGGGATGTTCCGAAGAATTTAGCTTCTTAGAACATCTTATCATGTCGGTTGCGTAACGACCGAAGCACGATTTCCTGGAAACGCTTAGAAGAAATGAAGCCGCCGTCCCATTTCGCATCGAAGTCGCGTGTTAACGACGGTTCGGAAGAATCTTTGTTCTTAGAGTTCATATGTATGAGGGCCCGATTCCGAATCGTTTCAAGCATAAACAAGTACTCTTGAAGCTCATCGCGATTGGATAAGGCTCCGTGGCCTGGAATAATCTTTGTTGATGCACCGACCTGGGAAAGTATGAGTTTAATGGCAGCTATTAGGCCCTCGACCTCGCCACCCGCGTCTACATCTATGTACGGATACTTCCCGTTAAAATAAATGTCCCCTAAATGCACTGCGTCGTGTGGTTGGAACCAGACGATTGCGTCTCCATCCGTGTGTGCCGATGCTAGGTGTTTAATGCGGATAGTTGTTTTGTTTACGTGAAGAGAAATGGTGTCCTCAAACGTAAGAATCGGTAAGGAAAAACGGTGAGAAATGTCCGACGACTTAAGTCTCTCGAGGAGATGCCCACGAACGTTTACATGAGAGAGAATTGTCGAACCCCTTGCCCCAAAAAATTCGTTGCCGCCGGTATGATCTCCATGATGGTGTGTGTTTATGACAAACCGTATATCTTCTTTAAAAATAGAGCGTGAGGCTTCTAGGAGTCGTTTGCTCAGCGCAGCAAATTGGTCGTCAACCATTACAACGCCATCGGGCCCGCCGAGTAAGGCAATATTTCCACCTTGTCCTTGTAGCATGTAGAGCTCATTAGTAATCCTAGTTTTCTCAATTACCACATCTTTGAAGCGGTCTTCGCTGGCATCGGCTGAGTGGTTGAGGCCGAGAATGAGAATTGACGCTAAAAAGAATTCGAGGCAGTACCTTTGTCTCATGGTTACTCCGATTCGGTGCCATTAGGGTGGCTCAGTTGGGAGTTATCCTCCATGCTTTTATTTTTCTGATGGAAAGGATGCAATGAATAATCAAGAACTTCTTGAACTCTCTCAAAAGTGGGAGAAATTATACAACGAAGACGCCGTAAAGATGGCTTTAGAATGCTACTCGAAGGACTGTGAAGTACATCCCATGGGAAGTGGGAAAATTAGAGGAAACAAGAAACTTGCGGAAATCGAAAAAGTGATTCTAGGGGCGGCACCGCAAAGGAAAATGCGCGTTGAGCGCCGACACGTTTGCGAATCGACGATAGTTGTTGAGGCGGTTCTGCTCGATCCTGAAAAGGGCCCTGACTGGAATGTGCCATTTACCGCAATTTTGACATGTGAGAATGGAAGAGTGGTTATAGATAGGACCTACGCAGACTGGAGCGATTGGCCTGGTCTCTAGGTCGTATAT
>Ga0310344_10004414_pt1 | contig 10459 bp, 12 predicted proteins | sample HC15DNA20200_MG_FD_203801 | JGI IMG/M metagenome (GOLD analysis project Ga0310344, IMG submission 203801) | Marine microbial communities from station ALOHA, North Pacific Subtropical Gyre - HC15-DNA-20-200_MG | ecosystem: Environmental > Aquatic > Marine > Oceanic | place: Pacific Ocean: North... | reverse complement strand
ACATGCGCAAGTATGACTGCATTTTTTAGTTTTTTAAGTCTTTGAATTTCAAAAGCATAATCTATATTGGAATGATTTCTTTTTACATCGTGATCTTTAAATTTTAAAATATTTCTTAACATATTAATTTTTTAATTATAATAATAATTATCTAACATTTAAGGATATAAAAGCAATGGATGAAAAGATTTTTAATTTAGAAATAAGAAAATTTCTAAAAAACTTTGGAATAACTGCGCAATCTGAAATAGAAAAAAAGGTTAGAGAAGCTTTAGCTAATAATTCTATAAAAGAAAATGAAACTTTAGAAGTTGAAGCTAATTTAAACATAGAAAAAATAAATTTAAACCATAAAATTTCAGGAAGTATAAAACTAAATTAATTTTTATTAAAAGCTACCTTTTTTTTTATTTCTGCAATTGCCTTAGCTGGATTTAAACCTTTAGGGCAAGCACTAGTACAATTCATAATAGTATGACACCTGTAAAGTGACATTGAATCATTTAATTTTTTTAATCTTTCGTTAGTTTCATCATCTCTTGTATCAGCAATCCAACGATAAGCTGATAATAATGTTGCTGGACCTAAATAATCTTTTTTTTTTTTATCTCCATTCCACCAATAACTAGGGCAACTAGTAGAACAACAAAAACACATTATACATTCAATTAATCCGTCTAATTTTGATCTATCTTTTTGTGATTGAATTCTTTCACTATTAATTTTAGGTTTAGATTTAGATTTTAGCCATGGGGATATTGAATTATATTGTTTATATGCATTTTTTAGATCTGGTACTAAATCTTTAATTACTGGCATATGTGGTAGTGGGTAAATATTAACATCTCCTGGGATATCATCTAAAGATTTGGTACAAGCTAAAGTATTTACTCCGTTAATATTCATAGAACAACTTCCGCAAATTCCTTCTCTACAGGATTTTCTAAATGTTAATGAAGCATCAATATCATCTTTAATTGCTATTAAAGCATCAAGTACCATTTGTATAGATTTATTTTTTTCAACATAAAATGTATCTATTTTTGGATTTTCATTTTTTTCTGGATCAAATCTATAAATATTAAATTTTTTACCTCCAGATTTATTGTGAGTTTTTCCTCTTTCAACTTTAGAATTTTTTGGTAAATGTAATTGGACCATTTTAAATTAATATAACATTTGATTCTTATTAGTAAACTCTTGCCTTTGGAGGAAATGTTTTAACCTCATTAGTTAATGTCTTTAACTGCACTGGTCTATAAGTTATATCTGTTTTGCCATCATTGTTTATTTCTGTTAAGGTATGTTTCATCCAATTTTTATCATCCCTTTCCGGAAAATCATTCCGCGAATGTGCCCCTCTACTTTCTTCTCTATTTAACGCCGAAACGATCGCAACTATGCTCTGTGACAAAAGATTATCAAACTCTAAAGTTTCAACTAAATCTGTATTCCAAATTAATGATTTATCAGTTGTCCTTATATTTGACTTTGATTTAAAACAATTATCAAGTTTAGATTTTCCTTGGGTTAATAATTTTTTATTTCTAAATACAGAACAATAATTTTGCATTGTTTTTTGCATTTCTTTCCGAAGTTCTGATGTTGAAATCGAACCTCTGGCACTTCTAAAAAAATCAAACCTGTCCAGAGCTTTAGTTAAAGATCGTTTATCAATTTTTTTCATTTTATTTTTTTTCTTTATTATTTCTTTGCATCTATTTGCAGCTGATCTACCAAAAACAATTAAATCTAATAAAGAATTAGATCCGAGTCTATTTGCACCATGTACAGAAACACAGGCTGCTTCACCGATAGCCATTAGGCCTGGTACAACGTCTTGAGAGCCAGAAGGGTTTGATTTAATAACCTCAGCATTTATATTTGTTGGAATTCCCCCCATATTATAGTGTACGGTCGGTATAACAGGGATTGGTTCTTTAGATACATCCACTCCAGAAAATATTTTTGCTGTTTCAGAAATACCTGGTAATTTTTCATTAAGAATCTTTTTTTCAATATTTTCTAAATGAAGTAAAACATGATCTTTTTCTTCTCCAACCCCTCGACCTTCAACTATTTCTTGAGTTATTGACCTGCTAACTACATCTCTACTAGCTAAATCCTTTGCGCTAGGAGCATATTTTTCCATAAATTTTTCTCCGTTTGAATTAGTCAGATATCCTCCTTCACCTCTTGCTCCTTCAGTAATCAAGCAACCAGCAGTATAAATGCCTGTAGGATGAAATTGTATAAATTCCATATCTTGAAGTGGGATCCCGGCTCTTAAGACCATTGCATTTCCATCACCTGTACAAGTATATGCAGATGTAGCTGACATGTATGCTCTGCCCCAACCTCCTGTGGCCATTAAAGTAATATGAGATTTAAAAATATGTAAGGAGCCGTCCTCTAAACACCACGCTAAAACTCCCGCGCAAGATCCATTTTTACTCATCAAAACATCTAAAACTACATACTCAATAAAAAATTTAACTTTATTTTTTAATGACTGTTGATAAAGAGTGTGAAGTATTGCATGACCTGTTCTGTCGGCTGCTGCACATGTTCTTTGTGCTTGTTCCTTACCATAGTGCTTTGACATTCCGCCAAATGCTCGTTGATAAATTTTTCCTTCATCTGTTCTAGAAAATGGAACGCCAAAATTTTCTAATTCAATAACTGAATTCATTGCTTCTTTACACATATATTCAATTGCATCCTGGTCACCCAACCAATCAGATCCCTTGACAGTATCATACATATGCCATCTCCAGTCATCTTCTCCCACGTTTCCTAGAGCTGCTGAAATACCTCCTTGGGCAGCAACAGTATGGCTTCTTGTTGGAAATACTTTAGTAATACATGCGGTTTTTAAACCTTTAGCAGCAACGCCCATACAAGCTCTTAATCCTGCGCCTCCTGCGCCTATGACCAAAACATCAAACTTGTGTTTATGAAACTTATAAGAACCTTTCATATAATTTCACTATAAATATGCCATACAGAAAAAATAGATATTAATACAATAAGAAAACTTGTTGTTTTTAATAAAATAGAAAAAATTTTTTTTATTTTTTTTGATTGTACATAATCCTCAAAAATATTTAACATGCCTAAAGTAGAGTGATGCATAATAAGAATAAATAACACTACAAATAAAGCTAGATTTATTGGAATTTTTATCCAGCTATTAAAATCTATAATAAAATTGATTGATAATTCTTGGAAAGAAAAAATTGACCATAAAAATAAAAAAATCATTAGAAAAGCAGTAATTCTTTGCCAAATCCAATGACTTAAACCATCTTTATTAAAACCAAAAGAAAAAATTTTTTTTAAAAAATTGACCATTTAAAAAACCAAATGTAAACGTTTATAGATAAAGTTAAAATAATTATTAAAAAACCAGTTAAATAAACATTTTTAATATTAAATCCGTAACCAAAATCCCAAATAAGATGTCTTAATCCATTTAAAAAATGATACGTAAATGAGAAAGTTATAAAAAAAAGAAAAATTTTTCCTAAATTAGAGTAAAAAAAATTATCTAAAATAATTTTTAAATTATTATTAAAAGCTGTAGAAAATAACCATAAAGAAATTAAAAAAGTAGATAAATATAAAATTATTCCTGTAAACCTATGTGATATTGACAAAATAGAAGTTATTTGCGGTTTATAAATTTGTAAATGAGGCGAGAGAGGTCTGTCGTTATTTTTCATTTATTTTTTTTTGGAATTAAAACCCAATAATCAATTTCCAATACAACATTTTCATTATATTCTTTATCACTATTTTTATATAACGGAAAATCTTTACAAAAATTATCTTTAACTCCAATAGATCTTATTCTTAAAACTCCCATATCTTTATTATTTTTTAATTCTTTTTTATCTAGAATTTCACTCCAAGCATAAATAGTATTTCCTGCAACAGAAGGTGAAACATGTTTACCATTATTTATAGCTAAAATTTTAAAAGCGTTGCTTAGACCATTAAAAGATAGCATGCGAACTAAACTGATAATATGACCGCCATAAATAATTCTTTTTCCGAGCCTTCCTTCTTTTTCTGTATGTTCATTAAAATGAACTTTAGCAGTATTCTGATATAACCTTGTTGCAGTCATATGATCAGCCTCTTCGACAGTCATTCCATCTATATGGTCTATTTTCTCTCCGATCTGATAATCGTCCCACAAATACTTTGAACCACTTTCATCAAAATCATATTTGGACATATTTAATTTTTCAGGAATAATTAAATCTTCTACGCTTACTTGATCTTTTATTTCAGGTATTACTGTTTTTGGAGCTGGACTAGATTCGTTTCTTTTATTAACCATTACCCATCTTATATAATCAAGAACAACTTCATTTTTTTGATTCTTACCGATAGAATTTACCCATACTATGCCTGTTTTTTTATTAGAGTTTTCTTTTACACCTAATACTTTTGAAGTAGTTTTAATTGTATCTCCTACATAAACAGGTTTTATAAACTTACATGAAGCATATCCTAAATTAGCAGGTGAATTTAAAGATATATCAGGCACAGTCTTTCCAAAAACCATGTTAAAAGTTAAAATGTCATCGATTGGAGCCTCCTTAAACCCAATTTTCTTTGCAAATTCTTTTGATGAATGTAAAACAAATCTTGACCCAAGTAATCCTATAAATAAAGAAACATCTCCAGAAGAAATTGTTCTTGGAGTAGAATGTTTTAATTCTTGACCAACAAAAAAATCTTCAAAAAAATTTCCTGAATTTGTTTTATTTTTCATTTACTTAAAACTTTCTTCTTAATTAATTCTTCACCTATTTGTATTGCGTTTAATGCAGCTCCTTTTCTTAAATTATCTGCTACTATCCATAATGATATACCATTTTTTAATGTATTATCCTTTCTTATTCTGCTAACAAAAACCTTGTCTTCTCCTGCACATTCTTCAGGAGTTACGTATCCTTCATCTTGTCTATAATCAATAACAGAAACACCTGGGCTCTTTTTTAATGTTTCTCTTAATTTATCTTCTGAAACTTCTTTTTCAAATTCGATATTTACGGATTCACCATGTCCAACAAAGACTGGGACTCTAACACATGTAGAAGAAACTTGAATATTTTTGTCTAAAATTTTTTGTGTTTCAACTTGCATTTTCCATTCTTCCTTTGTTTGTCCATCTTCTAAGAAACTGTCTATATGTGGAATTACATTAAAAGCTATTTGTTTTGTGAAAAATTTTTTTTGGATTTGATTATTTGCAAATATATCTTTTGTTTGTTGAAATAATTCATCCATTTGTTGTCTTCCAGCACCAGATGTAGATTGATAGGTAGAAACTACAACTCTTTTTATTTTAAATAAATCATGTAATGGTTTTAAAATCATAACCATTTGAATAGTTGAACAATTTGGATTTGCTATAATTTTTTTCTTTATTATTTTAAGATCCTGACTATTAACTTCTGGAACTACTAGTGGTACATCAGGATCCATTCTAAAATATGATGAATTATCAATAACAAAGCATCCTGAATTTGCAGCCTTTGGTCCAAATTCTGATGCAACTTTTGAACCAGCTGAAGAAAATACTAATTCACATTTTTTAAAATCAAATTTATTTAAATCTAAAACTTTTATTTCTTTTTTTCCAAATAATATTTTTTTTCCTTCTGATTTATGAGAAGCAAGCAAAAATAATTCTTCTACTGGAAACTTTCTTTCTTCTATAATTGATAGAAATTCTCTTCCTACATTCCCAGTTGCACCTAATATAGAAACTTTAATACCCATTTTTAAAAATTTTTTTTCATCTCCTTAATAATTAAGTCACCCATATCTTTAGTTCCAACTTTTTTTGATTTTTCGTCCATTATATCTTCAGTTCTAAAGCCTCCATCTAAAACCTTCTTAACAGAATTATCTATAATTTGAGATATTTTTTTATTATTAAAAGAATAAAAAAGCATCATAGAAAAACTTAATATTGTAGCAATTGGATTTGCTATATTTTTTCCAGCTATATCAGGGGCACTTCCATGAACTGGTTCATATAGGCCTGATAAATAATTTCCATTATTAATTTCACCTAGAGATGCAGATGGCAACATGCCTAAAGAACCTGTTAACATTGCTGCAGCGTCAGATAATAAATCTCCAAATAAGTTATCAGTTAAAATAATATCAAATTGTTTTGGATTTCGAATAAGTTGCATTGCACAATTATCTGCATACATATGTTTTAAATCTACTTCAGGATATTCTTTTTTTCCTAATTTTTCTACTTCTTCTCTCCATAATTTACCACTTTCCATAACATTTGATTTTTCAACAGATACTAAAATTTTTTTTCTTTTTTTTGCTAATTCGAAAGCAACTCTAGCTACTCTAATAATTTCATCTGTTGTATATACTTGAGTATTTAAACCTTTCCTTTTTCCATTACCTAGATCTATAATGCCTCTTGGTTCTCCAAAATAAACGCCTCCTGTTAATTCTCTTACAATTAATATATCTAATCCTTTTATAATTTCAGACTTCAAACTCGATGCATGTACAAGAGGATCAAAAGATATAGCTGGTCTTAAATTAGCAAATAATTGTAAATCGCTTCTAAGTCTTAATAACCCTTGTTCAGGTCTTTGATCAAACGGTAAATTGTCCCACTTCGGGCCTCCTACTGCACCTAAAAGAACAGCATCAGACTTTCTTGCTTTTTCAATAGTCTCGTCCTTAATAGGTAACTTAAAAGCATCTATACACGCTCCCCCGACAAGTTCCTCTTCTATTTCTATATCAAGTATTTTTTTCTTGTTAAAAAAATCTATTATTTTTTTTACTTCATTTATAGCTTCTGGCCCAACGCCATCTCCAGGTAAAATTAAAATTTTTTTTTTATCCATTTTTTTTTTCTAACCAAGGATATTTTTTTTTCATATCAAATTCATATTCATCAATTAATTTTTTCTTTTCTAATGTTTTCGATATATCATCAACACCTTCTAATAAATTTCTTTTCAAATATGGTAGAATATCAAAATTTATAATTTCATTTTGTTTAGTTTTAACAGTTTGACTTTCCAAATCGATTTCTAATTCAGAATTTTTTGAAGAAGAAACAATCTTTATAATCTTTTCAACTTTTTTTGAATCTAAAATAATAGCTAAAACTCCATTTTTAAAACAATTATTATAAAAAATATCCGCAAACTCTGTTCCTATTAAACATTTAATTCCAAAATCTTTCAATGCCCATACAGCATGCTCTCTTGATGAACCGCAACCAAAATTTTTTCCTGTAACTAAAATTTTTGAGTTTTTATAGTTAGGTTGATTTAAAATAAATTTATTATTTTGACTACCATTTTCATTAAATCTTATATATGAAAATAAATCTTTTCCTAAACCTTTTCTGCTTATTGTTTTCAAACTTTCTGCAGGAATGATTAAATCCGTATCAACATTTATTCTTGTAAAAGGCGCTGCAATGCCTACTATTTTTTTAAATTTTTCCATTATTAAACTAAATAAATTCTCTGACGTCTGTTAAACGACCTGAAATCGCCGCTGCCGCAGCCATTATTGGACTAACAAGATGGGTTCTGCCACCTTTACCTTGTCTTCCTTCAAAATTTCTATTTGATGTTGAGGCACAACGTTCCCCAGGTTTTAATTTATCTGCGTTCATTGCTAGACACATGGAGCATCCTGATTCTCTCCACTCAAAACCAGCTTCTTTAAAAATTTTATCTAAACCTTCTTCCTCTGCTTGTTGTCTTACTAAACCAGAGCCCGGAACTACCATTGCTTTAGTCTTTACACTTTTTCCTTTAACTATATTTGCAGCTTCCCTTAAATCTTCTATTCTTGAATTTGTGCATGATCCTATAAATACTTGGTCTAATTTTATATCTTCTAGCTTTGTGCCTGGTTTTAATCCCATGTATTCTAATGAATTAATAATAGATTGTCTTTTATTTAGATCTTTTTCATTTTCAGGATTTGGGACTTTGCCTTTTATAGAAGAGACGTCTTGAGGTGATGTTCCCCAAGTTACTTGTGGTTCAAGTTTGTTAACTTCTAAAATTTCCTCATTATCATACTTTGCTGTTTCATCACTTGGTAAACTTTTCCAAAATTTTAAAGCCTGATCCCAATTTTCTTTAGGAGCAAAATTTCTTCCTTTTATATAATTAAAAGTTGTTTCATCCGGTGCTATAAGACCTGCTCTTGCACCAGCTTCTATAGACATATTACATATTGTCATACGTCCTTCCATAGATAAATTTTTGATTGCACTTCCCGCATATTCAATAACATGTCCTGTGCCCCCGGCTGTTCCAATTTTTCCGATTAAACCAAGTATTAAATCTTTAGCTGTTACTCCTTTTTGAGTTTTTCCGTTTAAATTTATTCTCATATTTTTTGCTGGTTTTTGTAGTAATGTTTGAGTAGCAAGAACATGTTCTACTTCTGAAGTTCCTATTCCAAATGCTAAAGCTCCAAATGCACCATGAGTTGATGTATGGCTATCACCACAAACTATTGTCATTCCAGGCTGTGTTAATCCTTGTTCAGGACCAATAATGTGTACTATGCCTTGTCTAATATCATCGATTGGAAAATATGATACACCAAAATCTTTTGTATTCTTTTCCAATGCTTTAAGTTGTTTTTTTGATAATTCATCTTCTATTTTATCTCTATTAACAGTTGGAACATTATGATCTGGAACAGCAAAAGTTTTATCAGGTTGTCTTACATTTCTTTTAGATAATCTTAATCCTTCAAAAGCTTGGGGACTTGTTACCTCATGAACTAAATGTAAATCTATATATAATAAAGAATTGCTCTCATCTATATTATCAATTACATGATTCTTCCAAATTTTATCAAATAAAGTTTTAGGCGATTTATTTTCACTCATACTAAATAGTTAGTGATTATTTATTAATCTTCTTTATTTTTATTATTATTGCTAGTTTCTTGTTTAACTGAAGATTTTTCTTCTAATTTCTTTGTTTTTTTTTTATCATCTGCTGATTTTTTATCTATTGTTTTTTCTTTATCTTTAATTTTAATACCTTTCAATTTATCTCTATCTTCTGTTATTCTTGCTTTTCTACCCGCTAATTTTCTTAAATAGTATAGTTTAGCCCTTCTGACATTTCCTTTTGTTTTCAATTCAATTTTAGATATATTTGGCGAATATAAAGGAAAAACTCTTTCAACTCCTTCTCCATAAGAAATCTTTCTGACAGTAAATGAAGAGTTTATACCGGCATTTTTTTTTGATATACAAATCCCTTCAAAAGCTTGGTCTCTTTCTCTTTTTTTTTCTTTTACTTTTACATATACAATTAATGTATCTCCAGAATTAAAATCTGGAATTTTTTTTGTTTCCTTAATTTTTTCTAAGTATTTTTTTTCAAATGCTTCTAAATTTTTCATTTTTTAATAACCTTCCTAAATAAATCAGGTCTTTTTATTTTTGTTATTTTAATTGATTCATTTTTTTTCCACTCACTTATTTTTTTATGGTCTCCTGATAATAAAACTTCAGGAACTTTTTTTCCTAGCCATTTTCTTGGTTTTGTGTATTGCGGATACTCAAGAAGATTGTTTTCAAATGTTTCACTTTCTAAAGATTTTGATGAGCCCAAAACATTTGGTAATAAACGAACACAGGAGTCTATTAAGCTCATAGCGGCTATTTCACCACCTGATAAGATATAATCTCCTAAACTTATTTCTTCCATTTTCCATGTATCTATAACTCTTTGATCTATACCTTCATATTTTCCACAAACTAAAATTAAATTATCTTTCTTTACAAACTTTTTAATTTTTTCTTGATTAAGTTTTTTTCCCTTAGGTGTTAAAAAAACTAGAGAATAATTATTTTTTATTTTTTTAGTTGTTTCTTTTAAAGCTTTATGAATTATCTCACTTTTTATAATCATTCCTGAACCACCTCCATATGGTTTATCATCAACATATTTTGGGCCTTTTCTTGAAAATTTTTGAAGATTAATTAATTTTAATGACCAAACTTGCTCTTCAAGTGCTTTACCAATAATAGAATGTCCCAATGGACCTGGAAACATTTCTGGAAATAATGTTAAGACGTGTGCTTTCCAATTTGCTTTTATTTTTTTCATGGTAAAACTTTCTAATTTTCATACTAATAATTTTTTAATATAACCCTTGTATCAAATAATTCTCTATATAAAAGAATTTTTTTTTAATCTTTTTTATCTGAATTATTCTCAGATTTAGGTTCTTCTTGAGGTTTTGCCTCATCTTTAATGGCTTCTTCTTTAGGTTTTTCCTCTGGCTTTGCCTCTGCTTTAGGGGCTTCTTCTTTAGGTTTTTCCTCTGGCTTTGCTTGTTCTTGAGGTTTTTCCTCTGGCTTTGCTTGTTCTTGAGGTTTTTCTTCTGGTTTTGCCTCTGC
>Ga0310344_10004412_pt1 | contig 10463 bp, 11 predicted proteins | sample HC15DNA20200_MG_FD_203801 | JGI IMG/M metagenome (GOLD analysis project Ga0310344, IMG submission 203801) | Marine microbial communities from station ALOHA, North Pacific Subtropical Gyre - HC15-DNA-20-200_MG | ecosystem: Environmental > Aquatic > Marine > Oceanic | place: Pacific Ocean: North... | reverse complement strand
ACGTGGTATTTCTGTTATTCCATCAGTCATCATCTCTTTAAATAATTTTTGTATCTTAGTCCAATCAGATTGTTTAGCTACCCATTGCCAAACTTCCTCTGGTAAACCCATTTTTGCTAATTGAGGATTAGATATTAATAAATATTTACTTTTTTCTTTTGCTAATGCTTTAAATAAATTAACTGATTCAGGTAATGAAGTTACTTTGCTAGGTCCTTGTCTCATTACTGCAGGTCTATATCCACCAAGTATTCCATTTCTTCTTAAAAGTTTTTTATCAGTTTTATATTGTTTTTTAACTTTTGGATTCCATATCTTTTTAGCTTCTCCTGATATGTCATCAACTAAGTTATTTAAAGCACTAGGGTCTTTAGCTGCTAATAACTCATCTTGATATTTAAGAGCTTCTTCTTTATTTCCTAAGAATCTTCCTCCAGCAGCTTTTCTAGTTCTAATCATTTGACTAATTGAATCAACACTTCTAGCTCCTTTAACAATTTTTCCTATAGATAATATTCCACCTGTAATATATTCAGCTGGTAAAGCAGAAGTAAAATCTAAAATACCAGATGCATTTTGAAATGCTTTAGTACCAGGTTGAAATACTTGTGAGGTTTCATATCTTCCCCAAGAATAAGGTAATATTTCAGAATCTTTTTGTCTTTCTATTTCTGCGTATTCTAAAATATTATTATTATTTCCATTAGTTCTTCTATCTGCAAAAAATGCAATTTTATTAGGATGTTCAATACTAAGATAATTTAATTCTCCACCTTCATCTCTTCTTTTTATTGGAGTACCAACATTTTCGTAATATATTGCTTTTGCTTTCTTTTCATCACCATTATGGATTTTTAATAATTCATGATATCTAGGGTCATCTTCAGCAAAAAGACTTTCAAAGAATAATTTTCTTTCTCTATCATAATTTAATTGTTCACCTCTCATAACTTTTTTAGCAGCTGTCCAACCATAGTTTTCTCCTGCCATATCAACAGCTTCTTTAAATGAATCTAATACTTCTCTCCATTCATTTATTCCTTGTTTTGTACCTATTCCAGAAACTTGTGTACCTCTAACTACTGCAGCAATATTAAGTTGTGCTATTTCTGGTGAGACTCCAGCTTCTAATAATTCATCATATCTTCTTAAATCTTCATAATATCTCCAAATACGACCCATGCTTCTAGGTTCATAATAATCCCCATCTATTGGGTTACCTACATAAGAGTCACTTGTTGGAAGTGGATTCCATTTATTCCAACTTTCTCTAATACCATCAAGCATAGCAAAAGCCCAAACTCCTAATTGTGCTTGTCCTGTAGCTACATCAGTAATACCTAAAACCATATCATCAGCTATTTTTTCTCCACCATATTTTTGATGAACATTCTGCCATTTTTCACATTGTTGTATTACATATTCAGTTTGATATTCATCACAGAGTTCTTGTACTGCATCAGCTAATGGGTCAACTTCTAACATTGCTAATGCTGTAATATATTCTGCACTTAGTATTGGATTAGCAGATGTATGAGCTAAAGCGTAATCTATTTTTTGAGGATTATCTCTAAATAATTTTCTATAATCATTAAAAAGTCTAGCTTCTGCTTGACTTGTTTTAATTAAAGCTTCTTCTTCTTTAGGACCTACCCACAGCATTATCTACTTCTTCCATTAATTAACTGTGCTATTAATGGATGTGGATTCTCTGCATACATTGCTGATAATAATATATCAACATTATTTGTCATATCTTGCATTGGAGGAGAACCAGCACCAAAAGGAAGACCTTCTGTTGGAGGTTGTCCTGGAATATCTGTTGGACCAAAAACGTTAGGCCCTGCCACAGGTCCACCCATAGGTAATGGTGCATTAGCACCACCTGTATCTCCTAAAGGAGCAGCTTGTTGTTGTTCTTCAAAAGCTTTACTTTCACCATATTTTGCATCAGGTAAACGCATAACAGGTTGAGCACCGTCAGTTCTTTGGCTTAAAGCTCCAGGTCCACTAACTGCATTTTTTCTTGTAGCTTTAGGTTGCCTGTAGCCACCTCTACCACGCTTCTTTGCCATGTATATCCTCATTTATCATAATTATTACACCAGGTACTGGTTGTATTACTGTAAACATATTATCTATTTGAGTTTCATCTAAAACGTCAAAAGAACCAAACTCTGCATTAATAATATTCCAAAATTGTAAATCATCTTTTTGCATTACACGCCACCTAATGCTTGTGCAATTGAAGGAGGTTGTCCAGGTCCTTGCATTGCCATTTGTTGTTGTTGTATCATTTGTTCTTCTTCAGGAGACATTTGTGGTTCCTGTGGAGTATAGAACATTCTCAATATATCTGTCATTTCTGATGGATATTCATAAATAGCTATAACAGCCATAGTTGCTGCAGGGTCTCCTTGAGCTGACCTAGCAAGAACAGATTCAAATAAAACATTCTCTGCTTTATTCTTTCTAATACGTTCTTGTACTTTAGCTATATTCTCAAGACCATCAATATTATCTTGTAAGGTCTCTACGTCTATAACACCTGCTTGTAACAATTGCAAACCAGTAACAATCTTTTGTGGCTCATCAAATCCAGCCATAACACCATAGATTCTTCTAGTTCTATAATCTCCACCAATATCTTTTATTGGAGAGTAATTTTCAGAAAAAGCTGTACCTGCATAAAAACCTTGAATAGGTTTTTTATTTAATTCAGGGAATTGCATTCCAAGTAAAACATCAAGTTCTAATCTTTTTTCATCCATCTTCTGTAAACCATGTCTAATGATTTCTCTATATTCATTAATCATTAATGACATTGTGCTATTTAATTCATTTAGTCCAGCACCAGTAACAAAAGAGTTAGGAGATTGAGAGTCATCAGTTACTGGGTAACCTCCAACCATTCTCAATTGTCTTTCTAATCTATCTACTTGTTGAAATAATTGATAAGGAATATTGTTCTGTGGTTTAGATACTTGAGTACCAGGAGCAAGATAGTTAATTGCAAATCTACCTTTTCTATATTGTCCTGATTCAAGTTCACCAGATATGTTAGTTTCAGTAAATACTGAATCTTCCATAGCTATTGCTGACATGATATTAATCTTTGCCATCATAGCCATCAAACCTATAACGTGGTCATACTGACCTTTTAGTTCATCAAAAGAAACTCTCTTCATAAATATAAATGGAGGAGTACTTAAGAAGTTAGGTATGAAATCAAGAATCATATTCTTTTCAGGGAAAATTATATAAGTTCCACCTAAATCATAATATTCAATTATGCGGACACCCTGACCTGTATTATCTTCCCAATTATTTTGTTTCTCGTTTTCATACGTTTGGCCAAGGCCTCCAGCACCAAAAGCAGCTTCCTGTTGATTTTCACTTTCATCTGGATTTAATATCTCTTTAGCAAACTCAGGATAGATTTGAGCAAGTTTATATCTAGGTACCCTTCTTAAAACAGCTAGCTCTCTAGGTTCTTGGTCAGGACCAAAGTTTCCAGGGAAGGTATCATAAGGGTCTCGGAGTTCTGCTGTTGGGTATACATAACCATTTTTATCTGTTTTTGTCGTTATAATCCAAGCAGCGTATCCGTACCCTGGTAACCATCTGGCAACCTGAGCTAGTTGTAAATTTAAGTTTTGATTCTCATCATAAGAAGTAACAATCCTTTCAACTTTCTCTGCTCTGACTTTTGCTCTATCAGAAGTATTATGATTTAAAATATCTACTCTAACTTGAGGAACACCTGAAATCTTTTGAGCTAATCTATCAATACCAGATTGAAGCATATTAGGTGCAGGTAAAAGGTCTGCATCTGAAGTTTCCATTTTACTTCCAAGTAATGCTTTCATACCATCAGCACCACCATTAAGTATTGCTTTTATTCTAGCTTTTTGTACTTGTCTAGATTTAGTTGGTTTACCAGTAACAAGTTGAGTTGCATTATCAACTATCTCTTTATAATTCTTTATATCTAAATTTTCTATCCCCACGGTGCCTCGTTATAATCTGTTACGCCAAAATCGGTATAGCTAGCATTGTAGTCTAAACCCATCTCAGCAAGTTGTTCTTTATTCATTCTTCTGAATACTTTCATTGGAAACCATCCTGCCATAACTATATCAGTTTTTTCCTTGTTTCGCTGTGAAACAGGCTTTCCATCAAAATATAGTAACTGCGTTCTATAAGCATTAACTTTAGCAAGACTTTCAGAGTTTCCTGTTGGTAAATGAATTTTATGATTTTCAAATAATCCTGCCATAGAACCTACACCATACATAGGGTCATGTTTATTCTTTCCAGTAATATGCCCTTGCATAGTAACTCCACTTCTTAAAACAAATTCTTTTATCTTTTCATCTTGTCTAATAGCAGATTGAAATCCATTCTCTTCAATTACCCAATGTTGTAAATCATATTTTTGATACCAGTCAGACATAATCTGTAGAGCATGTTTAACTCCTCCACCTTGTCTGTTCTCAATATCTATAAGAAACAATTCACCTCTGTAAGAGTTTATTCCCCATAGTACTGCTGCCTGATATCCAGAACTAGCAGGGTCAAGTCCTGCAACTAAATGTAAGCTACCTGGTATCTGCCCAATGACTAGGTCTGGTCTCATACAGGAATCAATCATATCTATAGTAAATATTTGAGTACCCTCAACAAACGCTTGATTGTAATAAACCATTTCATATATCTGTCTACCACCTGTAGTCTCTGCAGCTTGTTGTCTAGACATTAACCATTTGTAACTTCTCTTAGAAGGCCATAGTAAACAATCTACATGTTCATCTACAAAGTGTTCTTCTATTCCACAAGTAACATCATGTGCTGATTCAACAATAGATTCAAAACTTTCATTAGCTAGTAAGTGATGATATAAATCATCTGAGTGTTGTCTTGAACCTATTACTACAACAGCAGTATGTTCCTCTTTACGACTTGATAAAGTAGTGGTCCACCATTGTCTTGTGTTCTCTCTTGCACCAGGTTGCATTGTTGTCTGGTGGTCTTCAATGTCATCTGCAATTATTAAGTCGCAGTCTCTTGAAAGTATCTTTCCACCTTTACCTACAGCAACCATTGTTGGAGATTTAATACCTGGTACTGTTCTTGTACCTACAGTAAATTGATTCTGTGACCATTGCTTACCTGACCTATTATCAGGTTTGAAGTTCTTACCTGGAGCACAAAAGTCTTCTTGTAATCTATCGTTTTGTTCTAAGTGGTCTAATACAGAACTAACAGCATTCTTTGCTATGTCCTCGTTCCCACCAACCCACATAATTCGGATGTTTGGATTGAGCATTATTTGATACACCGCAAAATGGATTAACAGTTCTGTCTTTCCATGTCTTGGTGGACTTAATATTAATAATTCATTCCCCTCGTCTATAGCTGTAAGTATACTATTAATCCAGTTCTCATGGAAATCAGCAGTTTCATACTTCTCCCCTGTCTCTGTTGCAAAGTACTTATTGCGAAAGCTAGAAAAATTTGCAAGAGTTGATTGAGATTCTTCGTCAATCTCCCAGCCTTCGGCTGCGATTTCGTTTTGAGTATCTATTTTGTAGGCAGCGAGCATGCGGGATACAGTTGCTGAACTGGTGTCCAAAATTCCTGCTACACCTACCACTGTTATATCTCCGTTAGCTAATGAATCTGCATATAGTTCTTTAAACTCTTCATAGTATTTGCCTCTACGTACACTTGCATAGTCGCCCTCTTCGGCTTTGAAGTCTTTATTTATAGGTTTCTCTTCAACTTTCTTATTATGTCGTTTAGTTTGAGCCCAGGTTCTTTTGTTACATTGGGTGCTACAAAACTTCCTTTGCTTGCCTGTGAGCCGTTTTTTACAGCTAGGTGCCGAACATATCAAATTTGGCATAAAGTCTAATCCTTCGTAGATTGTTGCGTAGATTTTATTATAGTGCTAGAGTACCAGATATTACAAACATTAGGAGCAAGTAAACAGTCACAGGTAAAGTTGGCATCGGGAGTCAGAAAGCTTAGAATCGGTCACACGATACAGTAGAAACACAAACTAAGTACCCAAGAACTGTAGAAATTTTCTAATCAACCTTCTTTTTTTATATAGCCCGCTATGTCCGAAACGTCAATCCCTACTTACGTTATTGTATGTACGAAAGATTACCAGCATATATTTTTTTACATACGTATAATACTTGACACAGTCAAGTTTAAATAGGTAGGTCAAAGATTAAGTAAACTTAACTGTTGCTTCGCAACAGACTACCTATTCAAAAGATATAAGACTTAATGTCTTATATCTATATGAAATAATATGTATGGAAATACCATACATATTTTTTAATATATACCCATATAGATTAAATCTATTCCTTTCTGTATGGATACTATCTGATATAGATAGTATGTATCCAAACAGAAAAGAATAGTATTCTCTAATATTTATAATATTGTATTGAACCCTTTTCCCAGAGGGACCCTTTGGGTTCAATAATGAGCAGAGCTCATACAATATTAATAAATATAAGGAGAATAAATTGAGTAAAACATATACTTGCAAAGATTGTAATGATACTAAGAAACTTGGCACAAATGCTAAGTATCCTAAGCCATACTTCATTAAGAAATATAATGAATGGGATAATGAAAACTTACTATGGATACAAGACTTATGTACTCCATGTGGTGAAAAGAGATTATTGGCATAATTTCACCTTCTGAATAAATTAAGGGGAGAGCAATCTTCCCTTAGTTTATTTATATATCTTGTTAAGAATTAAATTAAAGACGAAAGGAACTATGAAGAGCTATACATTCTACTTTATTATATTTATTTTAATAATAAATATATTAAGTCAAATTAAAGATATGTTATAACTATGGTCGCCTTTTTCCCTTTCGGGAGCCATAGGCGACCAAATGAAAAATATAAATACAATAAAAATAATTATCCAACACACAAGTCGACCAAGTAAATCCAACATGGGACTTAAGCGGTTAATTATCTAAGTATCTATTATCTAGACTTTTACGCCAGTAATTTATTACGGTTGCAAAGTTAGAAGTCTAGTTAATAAATATTATAAAATCATATAGAAAGCGAGTATATGTACACAATATATATAAACAATAAAAAAGTAAAAGAATTTGATAAGGGATATAATCCCGACAAAATTCTTAAACATTATTTATTTGTTTATCAAAACGAACAGGTTGAGTTAGTAGCGACTAATTCAATTGACAAATAAATGTATGTCTGGGCTTTTCCCATAGGGACCCTTGGCCCAGACATATATAAATATAATTTTTTTTAGAAATCAACAATCTTCAGAACAATAAGTACGAAGTAGAAAGGATAACTACATTGCTAAAACAATACGCAGGTTCACTTCAACAAGTAAACGAAGTGATATTAACTGGTGCATTGACTACAGTAACTCAGGACGGAAGTCCGAGAGTTGGTGTTTCTAGTAAAACAGGTAATAAATATATCAATGGTATTAAATTTATTGCTGACGGTAGAAATAATAAGCAAGCAAGTGAAACTTGTGTTGCATACGGTGATGAATTAGTTACGGAAATCGAAGATTTCTTAAAAGCTAATCATACTCCAGAGCAACCAAGACCATTTGGTAGGTTAATGATTAGAGCTAAGCTTCAATCAAATAACTTTGTTGATAAAGCTACTGGTAAAACTAATTACAAGAATGAATTAAACATTCTTGATATATGGTTAGCACCTACAAAAGTTGATAATGCTTTTGAATATTCTTCTGAAGAAGAATAATATCACGCAAGTGATATAAAGATAGGGGGCAACAATAGTTGTCCCTTATCTATAAAAAATTTAATCAATAAGAAAAGGAATAACATGAAGACGGAATCAAATACATATAGTGCAGGAGCTATAATGGATTATCTACCTGACTTTATTAAAAATGTTATGGAAGATTTAACAATTTATCCAGAACACGAAGATACAGAACATAGAGGTGGTATATCTTTTATACTTACTGTAAATGATGTATCTTTACGATATAAAGTAATTCATAATTTTGGAGATTTATTTGATGTATATGTATACAACCCAGAAACAGGACAATTAGTTGAAGAACGAAATGACCTGTTCTTTGGTGATTTTATAAATCTATGGGATATAGGTGGATTTGTTTATACAGTTTTTGAACAATATTTCGAGGAGGAATAATGGAAAAATACCAACAACACGATTTAAATATCGACATAAGTTCAGCACTAGATAACATTGCAAAAATATTAGAAACGCATCAGGAAATGATACGTTTACTTGCAAAGTTTGTAGGCATGGACGAACTGGAAGAAGAATAATCCTGTAAAGGAGAAGCTATACTACAATTTAAATATTGTAGATAGCTTGAAGCACATAATGTGTGTTACAAGCTATTTATAATAAATAGTTCAGCACAAACTTCTAAACCAATTTGGGCATCAGAGTAATCGGAAAGCTCGGTCACGATTATGCCCCAAGGGAAGGTCGGTGGAGCAGGCGTAGTAACCTGTTGAATATAGTAGCCGAATGTGTCTGGATAATATAGAATAACCTACCACATATGAAGGTCATATGAAAGTAGAGTGGTTACGGCTATAAACTTTAAGCCAAAGGGGAAAACTATATATATATCAGACGTGCTGATATGACGGTAAAAATAATGCAATATAAAGCAGGTAGAAATACCTGCAGAGGAAAGAAAGGAATTATGGAAGAATATACTAATCAAGAAATTGATACAGAATATTTACAAATGTTGCCAAAAGATTCTTTACAAACTGTCCTTCAGTGGACATTAGCTGACCTAGAGACGTGGTCATCTAATGACGCTGTTACTGACAAGGTACAAGGATTTGCAGCAATGTTACTAGAAGCTGTAAGATATCAAATGAAAAAACAGATTGATATTATTAATAAAGGCGAAGAACAATGAGTAAAGATACTTATTCATTTACTAAAGACGGTGACAAGATACATAACAGTTGGTTAAATTCATCTGAAGAAGAAGAATAATGGAAGATATTAAATCACGTGAAATGATTGCCTATTTAGGTTGTAACATATGTATTGAAGAACTACCTGAAGGTATGTCACCAAGAGAATATGGTAACTTAGAAATAGGTATCAATATAGACAATCAAATGTTAGTTGGTTGTGCAAGACACGAAATAAATATTGGTGCATTTACATTGCACGAACAAGTGAATATAAAAGCATTAGAGAAAGGATGTGATTGCTGTGAGTAAAAGTACAGTGTCATTAAGTGATAGAAAAAAGAAATATCCAAAAATTGGTGGACCAAGAAAATATCCACCTATGTATTGTTGGAGTTTAAATGGTAACTATTTAACTATCGAAGAAATAAGATACTTTAAATCTGGTTATGATTATTACTTTTTCAAATATGAAAATAAAATGATGACGAGAACTAAAAGAGTACCAAGTGATAGACCAAAATACATGAGTAAAGCTGCTGCATTAATGGACATACCTGCACCAAAGGTAAGTGTCTAATATGTGGTATACAGAATTTAAATTAACATGTACAGAAACAAAATGCGATAAACAAAAACCCCTAACCTGGAATAAAGATAAGAGATTTTATTATTGTAATGAATGTAATAAAACATTCGAGGCAAAGGATTAGCTATCTAGGAGTAAGAGCTGGTAAAATATGCCCTGTTGACTCCAGCAACTGAAACTAGATAGCTAAGTTTATCAACAAGGCATGGAATTTATATGTAGTACGCAACATATAGGTTCCTATGTACTGATTAAAAAGACATAGGTGCGTTTAGGATGACGCTTATTGGCTTATGTGTTGCTAGTACATGTAGATTTCGGGCGTGAATTGGATTAGTTATACATATTTTTCCCCTAAAGTACGTATATAACCTGGGTTCGACTCCCAGCACGTCCACTTATAACAGGGCTGTCTTTTTCCCTTATGGGTTATTTGACAGCCCTTTATATAAACAACAAAAGGAGAATATGAAAGATAAAAAGACTGAAAGTCATCAACATATTGAGGTTAATACAGATAGAGACCAAGAATATTTAGTAACGGTGGCTTATTTTAGAGAACATTTAGGAAAACAACTATGGGGTAGTAATGCCCACATGGAAGTACATAACTTTGATGATGATACAGAAGTAGTTGTATCAACATATGAAGTATTTGCACCAGATATGCAAGCTGCTATTAATCGAGCACATGAAATAGATAGAGCTAGAAAAATGGAAGCTATAACTGGTTTTGTAAAAGTTATTGAAGAAAGAATGGAAGCTGGTGATGTAGAGAATGATATTGGTATAGTTTCTAAATTCAGAGATTGGATGATTAGAGAAGGTAACTTTAATGAATATTTCTTTACAGAACCTACTTCAATAATGGCTGTATTAAAAAAGAATTACAAAATGGCAC
>Ga0310344_10004411_pt1 | contig 10466 bp, 7 predicted proteins | sample HC15DNA20200_MG_FD_203801 | JGI IMG/M metagenome (GOLD analysis project Ga0310344, IMG submission 203801) | Marine microbial communities from station ALOHA, North Pacific Subtropical Gyre - HC15-DNA-20-200_MG | ecosystem: Environmental > Aquatic > Marine > Oceanic | place: Pacific Ocean: North... | reverse complement strand
AAGCTTCGTGACGCTATATTGATTTAGTCCAGGCCGGAACTTATGCCGGACGAACCTCATGAGACGTTGTTGAATGGGGGGGAATTCTTCGGATGTTAACAATCCAGCGGCCAGATTAAGAGATCATTTTGAACTTGTGGTCGGTGGGTCGGGTTACCTGAAGTCCAGTTGAATAGAGGTGTCACTATCACGTTTTCCAATCGCGTGTTACTCGGAAGCCGCACACCGGCGCAGATTATAGCATTGCGGATCAGACAATCTTTCTGAATTATTACATTATCCCAGATGATGCTGTCTTCAATCTGGCTACCGGTCTCTATTTCGACTTTGGCTCCGCGTATAACATTTTTCCTGGAAGGATCCAGGCAACTAACGTGAGAGGCACTCTTTAAGCCTCGCCCTAACATTTCCATCGAATTTCGCCAATAGCGGTCAGGTGTACTGCACTCGCACCAATAATCTCGAGAGAGGTGAGAGTAGATGCGTTTTCCTTGTTCGATAAGGGAGGGATAGATGTCTTTGACAGAGTCAGAAGGCCCCTTTGGTAGATTCAGTAGGACTTCTCGATTCCATATCTGGATCCCTGTGAACAAAGTTGGGATTCCCGAGTTGCCAGGCCCAAAGCCAAGTACTGATCCATCTTTTGCGATTCTCACGGGATTGAAATTAGTTTTGGAAGGAAAGGGCAGAACGACTAGAGTTATCAACGCATCATTTTCTCGATGTACATCAAGTGCCAAACTTAGATCGATTTCTGAGTAGATTTTTCCATTGAGGATCACGATTTCTCTCCCCTTCAATAAATCTTTTGCGTGACGAAGGGCTCCTGAGGTTCCTAGGATTTGGGATTCAGGAGAAAAATCGATTTTGAGAGATGTCGAGGCACTAAAGTTTCTGGCAGCTTCTCGGATTTTGTTTGGAAGATAATGTAGATTGATGACAGCCGATTTAATGCCGCCCTCCAGCAGGGAATCCATGGAGTAGTGGATTAAGGGTTTCCCCAGAAACGGAACAACAGGCTTAGGTCGGAACTTCGTAAGTGGGAAAAGTCTTGTCCCTAGACCGCCTGCCAATATCATGCCAGTGACACAGTCTGGGTCTAGAGTTTCTTTGATACTCGATGGGGACATGTTTGATAGGTTTTTGTTTTATTAAGGTTTCGATTGATTTAGGCTCAAACCCGCGGCCTTGTATAGATCCACGTATGTGTCACTAGTCACCTGTTTGTCGTCCAGACTTAGGATTTTGATAGCTTTCGTGATCGTGGAGGGGTCTCCTTCTAATTCGACGAAAAATCCTACGGGAGTTTCGTCTAGGCTGACTTCTACTCTATTTTCTCCGATGGTGAGAGACTGTATTTCACGAATCTTGGAATATTTGAAACGAGGCTCAAGACCGAGTGAGGCTAGTATTTGGTGCATAGTATCTGGGTCAGAAACGTTAGTTTGTAGTTCAAGTCGACGCTTGAAGAGCGGATCATCCTGTACGGGCCCCTTGTAAGTCAGTAGTCTCATCTGACCGTAGGATCGCATTCTCAGTGCGCACCCATTCTTGGTAAGACGACTATCCTCAAAGTCAAAAAGAGTATTGGTCTCTAGAGTTTCTTGTGTAGTAGTACGGCTTCCCTGTAATGCTAATCTGTGCCGCAAAGTGGCCATCGATTTTTCAGTTAAGGCGATTTTGATCTCGTTTTCTTGGCTCATTTTCAATTGTAGAGTAGGTATTGCCGTCGTGTTTTCTGAAATTTCTCCAATGAAGGTAGCCATTCCAGTTCAATTTTATCGATAGGTGTATTCTGTTCTATCTTGGATCTGATTTCTGGATCACCGCAGAGAATGTCGAAAGGCAGTTTTTCATACTCGTATTCATAGGGAGGTTCTTTCCAACGGAAGCGTCCTACATCTACGGATCTATAAGACTTCAGTAGAGATAAGGCTGTACGTACAGGTTTGTAAAGCTTCCGATCCGTGATATGGATTTGGACACCGCCTATCAGTTTGTTGTGCCATTTGTGAAAGGTGGGTATTACATGACATCCACGGAAATGTACTCCCTCTAGGGGATTTTCTCGAAGGTCTCGGATTATTTCTTCCGGTCGGATCCAGGGAGCTCCTGTGATTTCAAATGGACGGGTGGTGCCTCGTCCTTCACTCAAATTTGTGCCCTCAAAAAGGCACATACCAGAGTATACGAGTGCTGTGTCGACTGTTGGTATGTTGGGAGAGGGGAGTACCCAGGGCAAGTTAGTTTCCTCGAAGTACATATGTCTTTTCCAGCCCTTCATTTGGACTATTGATAGATCACAGCCTATTCGCATCTCTTGATTGAAGTAGTTGGCCAGTTCACCGATTGTCATCCCGTGGCGCAGTGGTAAGGGGTACATCCCGACGAAAGAGGATAGTCGAGGGTCAAGGACTGGACCTTCAAGTACTTCACCGTTGATAGGGTTGGGCCTATCTAAAACGAGCATTTCAATGTGTTGTTCTCGGCAGGCCTTCATAGCCAGGGCCATGGTGTAGATGAACGTGTAGTACCGGGCGCCGACATCTTGTATATCGAAAACAAGTATATCGACTTCAGCTAGCATCTCAGTTGTCGGTTTCCTGTTCTCCGAGTAAAGACTGTACACAGGTAGACCGGTCACGTCATCGGTGTAGCTCTCCCATTCGATCATGTTGTCTTGGGTTTCTCCTCGAGCTCCGTGTTGAGGGCCAAAAATAGTTGTGAGATTGACTCGATGGTCGGACCAAAAGAGATCTATGATGTGGTTGAAATGACGGTCGACAGAAGTAGGGTTGCAAATCACACCCACCTTCTTACCACCCAATAAATCTATCTGGTCCGAGAGTAGTATTTCAAGGCCGGGGATAACAGTCATCTGATACTCCGAATGTTTGGGCTTGATAGGGAGTAGAAAGTTAATGGCTTTACAGCAGGGGTCAAGCCGAGTTCAGCTGCGTAATCGAAAAAAAGTGAAAGCCCAGCGAGATTGTCTTTGTCCAAAGAGTAATCTAGGTTCTCTAGAATATACTCCTCAACCTCGGATTCCGTTAGTCCAAGATTTGGAGCATATAGTTTAGCAATCTGAGGGACTGCTAGCAGTCCAGCTTCTTTGGAACGTTGGAATACGTGGACTTTTTCCCCGAGGTCCACCCCCTCTCTAACAGCCCAGAAGGCGAAAACAAAAGGGAGTCCGGTGAAATGATTCCATTCACTAGCTAGGTCGTGTAAGAAGAACTTGCCACGTGGAACACGAAAGGCAGGGTTTCCTATGATTAGTGCAGCATCGAAGTTAGCTAGCATGCGTTCTGGGGCTGGAGGATGCTCTTCGTATTGAATGTCCTGAAGTTCAAGGAATTTCTCGAGAAAAATGCGAAGCAAAGCTACGGATGTTCGACTAGACGCGTCGATTGCGATTGTTTTTAACTCAGTCAGAGGAACTCGGCTAACAAACAAAACTGTCCGAGCCTCTTTCTTTGCTGAAATAGATATATTAGGTAGGACTCTTAGCCCCGGAATCCGCTGATACTCAATTGCAGGGATCAATCCAATATCTACTGTTCCCTGAGCCAACAGTCGAGCGCATTCGGAAGGAACATCTCTACTGATTTCAAACTCTTCGTGGTGCAATCCTTCGAGGAAATTCCAGCCTAGAGGAACTGAGTTCAGGAACTCTATGAAAGATATCCGTATTCCCATGATTTACCCAGGTATTGTCTGTCTGATCCTAAAAGTTAAAGTGTAGCAGAGTGCTTTCTATCATCCTGGGCTGCTGCCGTGGCAAGGTTATAATTGGAATAGGATCACAGGATTTTACCACTAGTATTGAGGCCAATGGAGTAACTCAGACTTGATCTTTAACTAGTTGTTTATTAAAACGATCTTGCAAATTCATAAGCATTTTGTGCTATAGAGTTACTTGAAAGCTACTAAGTGAGCGAAAGATAAACGAAAGGTTGCAGTCCGATGGCTAAATCGATTGTGGTGGTTGAGTCGCCCGCCAAGGCGCGAACAATCGAACGTTATCTTGGTGGAGAGTACGTTGTTAAGGCTTGTGCTGGGCATCTGAAGGACTTGCCAAAGAAGGTCCTTGGTGTGGATGTCGAAGATGGGTTTAGACCTGTCTATGATCTTATTCCTGGTAAAGAGGGCATCGTACGAGACTTGAAGAAAATAGCCCGTAAGTCAGAAGCTATTTTCTTGGCAGCGGATCCTGATAGAGAAGGGGAAGCGATCTGCCAACATTTGGTCGAGGAGTTGCAAAAATCAAAAGAACAGCCCGTTTACAGGGTACTTTTCAATGAGATTACTAAGGAGGCCATAAAAGAGGCTTTTGTAAACGCGGGCTCGATTGATAAGAACAAGGTGGCAGCCCAACAGGCTCGACGAATCTTGGACCGCTTAGTTGGATACAAAGTTAGCCCCTTACTTTGGAAAAGAGTAAGACGGGGGCTTTCTGCGGGTCGAGTGCAGTCTGTTGCTTTACGCATGGTTGTTGATCGTGAGAAAGAACGACAGGCATTTGTTCCCGAGGAGTACTGGAACTTTTCCGCTGCACTCCTTGCAGGCAATGAACTGGAATTCGTAGCTAAGGCTACCAAGCTTGACGGGAAAAAGTTCAAGGTAACCGGGAAAGATCAGGCGGAAGCATTGTTAAAGGATCTGCAGAATGGATCCTTTCTTGTTTCTGGTGTGGAGAAAAGGGAGAAAAAACGTCTCCCTCCCGTACCCTTTTTGACCAGCACACTTCAACAGGAGGCATCCAGGAAGCTGAGGTTTTCCGTAAAGAAGACGATGGTTGTGGCTCAACGTCTCTATGAAGGAATTCAACTGGGAGGAGAAGAAGGTCGAGTCGGACTCATTACCTATATGAGAACGGATTCTACTAGAGTGGCAGACTCAGCTCTCTCTGAGGCCCGGGAGTACATAACTGGACGGTATGGGAAAGATTATGTGTCACCGAAACCCCGAAGGCACAAGAAAAGTAATAGGTCACAAGATGCCCATGAAGCTGTTAGGCCAACTTCTGTTGCCAGAGATCCTGGACAATTGAAGGATCTTTTGGGGTCTGATGAGATACGTTTGTACGATTTGATCTGGAGACGATTCGTTGCTTCTCAAATGAGTCCAGGTCTTTTTGATCACAATGAGATCCAAATCAAAGCCTCGAGGACTCAATTCAGTGCAGTCGGTGATGTCCTCCGATTTGAAGGCTTTATACGTGTTTACGAGGAATCGAAGAGGTCTTCTCGGAATGGTGACGCCGAAGTTAATAGGACTCTACCCGACGTAGCTGAAGGAGACCTTTTAACTTTGAAAGAACTCAAGCATGAACAGAAGTTTACAAAACCATCCCCGAGGTATTCTGAGGCTACACTTATAAAATCTCTGGTGGATCGTGGGATAGGTCGGCCGTCTACCTACTCCCAAATTCTTACTGTGATTCAGGACAGGGAATATGTTGTTAAGGAGGAACGGAAATTCGTACCGACTGAAACGGGGGTAGCAGTTTCTGAATTGTTGGTGGAAAACTTTAAAGAGCTTTTTGATTACGACTATACCGCTCGGTTAGAGCAGGAATTAGATGATATCGAGAAGGGGGAGCTTGATTGGGTGGATGCCCTGAAAGCCTTTTATACTGGATTTTCCGGGGAGCTCGAGCGAGCTCAAGAGCAAATGAAGAACTTGAAAACTGAGGAGGTTCCAGCCGGGTACAATTGCACAAAATGCGATGCACCAATGGTAATTAAATGGGGCCGCTTCGGTCGTTTTGTTGCTTGCAGCAATTATCCGGATTGTAAAAATACGCGAGAGATTGATAAGCAAGAGTCCGTTGCAGGATCAGATGCCGAATCATTAGAGTGTGATAAGTGTGGAAGCCCCATGGTGACTAAGAAGGGCCGATTCGGCGAGTTTTTGGCTTGCAGTGGATATCCGAAATGTAAAAATACCCGCCGCCTTGTAGAAACCCCGTCTGGCAAGAAGGAGATTTTGGAAGATGTGCCATTAGAGGATAAGTGCCCGGAATGTGATAGGCATATGGTTGTGAAGAAGGGCCGATTCGGCGATTTTGTGGCTTGCAGTGGTTACCCGGATTGCAAATATATCCGACAGGAAAAGACTGGTGTTATGTGCCCCGACTGCTCCAAGGGAGAGATAATCCAGAGGAAATCACGTCGAGGTAAAGTTTTTTATGGTTGCAATGCTTATCCGAAGTGTAAATACCTGCTCTGGTACAAGCCAGTTTCTGCTAATTGTCCGGAGTGCGACCTGACATTTCTTTTAGAGCGCGTGACTAAGAAAGAGGGGCTCATCCGAGTCTGTTCGGATAAGGAATGCTCGCATAAGGAAGTGATCCAGGCACCTGAGAAGGTTGTCAGCTAGAAGAGACTTTTCTGGTCGGAAGCAAATCGACTCATTAGCAGTAATCCCCGGGGGTTGAGTCTTAGGTGTTTATTTAGGGGTGATGCTGACTTCTGAGAAACAGATGATCCCGCACTGCTTCTCCGTTATTCGTCTATGGTTTGCCCTTCCTGAATGGGTTGAAGGACTCCTTCTGTATTGAATGTCATATTATGGGGTGGCCCTATACTGTGTACCGTTGGATTCCCCTCAAGTTCCGTTAATAAAGCTTCCGATGCCTCGATGGTAGTCAGGCTGAGAGTGTCTCGGATTCTTGCCAGTCGTATCTCATGAGATCTTTTGTTGCCCGCTAGAGAAGCGAAAGCCTGTACTAAGGTTTCTTGGTCGGTTGGAAAGTGGAGTGGAGTATGTCCAGGAATTAGGTTTCGAGATGTAATTGCATTCAGATAGGTGACTCTTTCGTCTATTTTTCCTATAACCCGTCCTGAACAAAAGTCTGCCAACCCAATCCCGATTGCATTACCACCAGATCCTTCTGTGAGGTCGAGAACTATTATCCGCATAATATCGGGAGTGTCCTGCCAGAGAGAGTTGAGTTTGAACCAACGCCCAGTGATATTGGGATCCATACCCGACCCACTGATTTCTTTCCCTATCCTGTCGATGATTAGGATGTCGAGTTTTTCGAAAGGAAGACTCGGCATCAGTTTTTTTGCCGTAACCAAAAGCTGCCGTTCCCGTTCCTCAAGGGTAGCCGCAGGGATGAACTCGAGGTGGGCTGTTTCGTGATAGGCATTTTCAATGAGGGCGATACCCATTATCAGTTTTCCACTGTTGATAAGTACTCTACCTTTGGTCAGTATTAGATGTTCATATCCTCGTATCGCTGCGGATTGATGGAATGTGTTGGCTCCCTCGATATTTCCAAGGCCCACAGCGATCATTTTCAGAAGGCCACTTTCTACCTCACCTTTGAAATCAGTATGAGGCTTTATCCGATTTATCAGAATGATACCGTCTGACTCGAATGCGGTGCGGTCTGTGTGTACGGCCACTCCGTCCACAGTTGACCCGATTTCAACCGATTCCGTTGATGAGACGATAGGAGCGCCTACGACGTCTTCAGTTACCCCATAACCTGCCAAGATTTTAGCTTGCCCCTTAGAAGTACTCCCTCCGTGACTACCCATTGCGGGGACCACTAGAGGATGAGCCCCAACGGATTTTAGATGAGTAACGACACCCTGGACGATTTTGTCAATGTGAGAAATCCCACGGCTTCCGACAGCTACAGCAATCCGCTTGTTTTTGAGAGTGGTCAGTAAATCGGAGTGGCGAGAAGCCTGTTTTTCTAAGGTTTTTGCAATTGAATCGAGTCTGGGTGCTTCAAACTGTTGCCTGACAGTCGCAATTCTCGGGAATGAGCTCATAAGACTTTCGCATATCTGAGTGGGGGGCCATTGTGGGTCGACGAGGTTTCCATAGAAATTTCAGGAAGATAGATTGCGAACACATCGGAATCCCAAATTATTGAGACCTGAATCAGTTGGAGTTTTCTGACGGGCACTGACTCTATATCCGGTGCAGTAGTTCTCACTGCACATCCAGGAGCCGCCTCTGATCACTTTTTCGCGGCCGCTTTCTGGCCCGGTTGGATTCTGCCGACGGGCAGCTGTGCGATAAGTGTTAGGACTGTACCAATCTTTAGTCCACTCCCAGACATTTCCTGAGATGTCATACAATCCGTATCCATTGGCTGGGAATTTTCCAACAGGTGCTGGGGCAAGAAAACCATCTCCTCCTCCATCGTCTAGAGGGAAAGTCCCTTGCCATATATTGGCCATATGATTTTCATCTGGTCGTAGTTCATTACCCCAAGGATAGATTAGTTTAGACAATCCTCCACGGGCAGCCCATTCCCACTGTGCTTCTGTGGGAAGACTCTTCCCATGCCAATCTGCATAAGCGTGAGCGTCATGCCAGGAGATGTGGACGACTGGGTGATCGAGTCTATCAGTGATAGAACTTTCAGGTCCCTCTGGATGTCTCCAGTCTGCTCCGGTGATGGGTTCCCAAGTACCTTTTTGCCGATTAAAAACCCCAGACCAGCCAATTTTTTCCGACTCCGTTATGTACCCGACAGCATTTACAAATTCTTGATATTGGCGATTGGTCACTTCGTAGCGGTCAATTAAAAATGCATCAATTTCCACGGGATGTGCGGGTCCTTCGAAGGAAGAGCCATCGTTGGTTCCCATCTCGAAAGTTCCTGCCGGGATCAAAACCATGCCTGGGGGGGCAATCTCGACCTCAGTACTTTTGTCTGGTCGGGATTGAGAGGTGCACGAGCCTAAAAGAAGAAGTAATCCAATGAGAGAGGATTGTGAAACTTTAATCATGAATTGGCTAGGTTTCCACAATTTCAAGACTGGGTCAACTCACTTAGGAGCTGACAGGTGGTTCATGAAACTTTCCTCGAGAAGTTCGTATACAGGTTTTCTCATAGTTAAGAAGGAATAACATTCTGGTAAAGATTGGAGATATGGAAATTACAATCTTTGCCAGATTAGACTCCTTGCTGAACTAGTTGCAATGTGGTGATGTGATCAATCCTGGAGTGCTTTGAAGCCAATACCCAGAACTTTACAGGCCATCTCGAGTTCTTCCATAACATCCCCATAGACGGCGTGAATATGATTGCAGTGGAAGTTGTCGATAAAGGTCTCAATACTGCATCCAAATTTGGTGAAAGCATGAGGCCAGTTGTCCTGACAGATAGCTGCTATCTCATCATTCCGATCTCCGAAATCGACAAACTCGCCTTTAACCGCTGTTAGTTCATAGTGCAAGTCATGCCTGGTCAATCGGGCAAGCGTAACTGGGCCTGGTGCAGCGATGTGATATACCGATGCTCCTCCTGCCGGAAAATAAAATCCTTCAGGCCGGAACTCAGTTTGAGATAGGTTGGGTTCAGGATCTTTGCTACGGCTTGCAAAGTATGTTGCATGTTGACCACTGTTACAGAGGTCCCAGACTCCTAGATCAGTGTGGTAATGACGAACATCTGCAAAAAGCACAGGGGTATTGGCAACATGTTTAAGAAGTTGCATCGTCAAAGCAGCATCGGAATCTGCCTCAGTTGAGCAGACGATCGAGGGTTTTGGTAGGCCATCCGGTCCATAAAGGTCGTTTAGGAAAGCTTCGGCCACGTCAGGGGTTGCAAAATGTTCAGACAGCTCACGTTGGCCTTTAATCCCACAAAAATCGTACTTAAATTCTTCGATTAGATCGATCACCCCATAGTACATGGCGAGTTGTTTTCGCAGGAGTTCTTCAGTAAGACGGAATTTAGCATCGGGCTCTGTCCAGTGAATTTTACGAACGTGTTTTTTGAGATAAGCTAGGCTGGCGGATACTCGTTCCCCAGTCTTTAACTCCATTTCGGAGCGCCGAACGATTTCGAATTGGTCTACGTGGTCTACGTCGATGCCAAATTCTTTCATCCATTGCGCTGGATCGATAACTGTAGTGTCGATTCCTAGGGACCGACCTCCTATCAAAGCATAGGTCAAACCTTTAAGACGGTGAGCAGCCGCTATGCCAATGAGTTGAGCTGTTAGGCGCCGTTTAACGGTAGGATCCTCAATGTCACCGAAGTTCTTGGTGAAGGGAATACCGGCTTGATCTAGGGATCCGGAATTCGCAAGCATACCTACCAGTCCGGGATAACTGGGGTTAATATTGGAGAACATCACGATTGGTTGTGGACAGAACTGTGCGGCAACTCTTGCGTATTGAGGCCAGGCCCAAACCGAGAAATTGAACAGGGTCACATCTACATCTTCCGCCGCCAAGCGCTTCCCATTACGGACGGCTATTTCATTTTTCCAAATTACTTCGTCTCCGAGAATGACCTCGAACCCTTCCTCTTCCAAAGTACTTGCTAATTTCTCTCGGAATTCTTGGTTAACAGGAGCCAGGGGTTCCTGAAGAAAACTGCGGCCGTCTCCGAAGTCTAAAATCCCGACTTTGATACCGGAGGTTTTCAAGTGTTCGAGCATTGAGTGTTCTCCCTTAATATGCCGATTGTGGTTTTTGGCAGC
>Ga0310344_10004410_pt1 | contig 10468 bp, 9 predicted proteins | sample HC15DNA20200_MG_FD_203801 | JGI IMG/M metagenome (GOLD analysis project Ga0310344, IMG submission 203801) | Marine microbial communities from station ALOHA, North Pacific Subtropical Gyre - HC15-DNA-20-200_MG | ecosystem: Environmental > Aquatic > Marine > Oceanic | place: Pacific Ocean: North... | reverse complement strand
TCGAAAGACAGAGCCGGCTGGTGTGTCGTTCCAATCGAACGGCGAACCGTCTGCCCGTTTCGTTATAGTAACCAGGCCGGCAGCATCATGCTCCGGCGGCACGCTGACGTTTTGAGAAAGATAGAACATCAAGCTCGAAATCGAACGGGTTCGCATCGTGATTTCATCGCTCGCAATATCGATAAAATTATTGGAAATTCTAATTCTTTCGTCCTGATTCTCACGCCCTGCTCGTTTCCCCTCGACCCGGAGTAATGTCGAGAGCTCACGCAACGTCCCTTCGGATACCTGGTCGCGTTCAAAGACCATGATCAAATCATTGTCTTGTGTAGCGAGGTCAGGCCCAATCTCTAGATCGCCCGCATTCTGAAACTCGCGCATCAAACTGAGCATGCGCTTGAAACTCCGGTATTCCGGTTCCTGTTGGGGTGTCGGCCCAGATGCGGTGGGTGCATTGAGGAGATCATTCATGCGTTCAACGGCTGCGCCATAAACGCGCGCGACACTCCAACCGCTCTGAATCAACACGAGTACATATTCAAGCGATATTGGAGTCATTACACTTTTTAGAAAATCTTCCCCTTGCAGCGGAGAATAGGAAATCGTCGGTCGATCAGTATAAGTGATCCCGACGCCCGGTCCGACCACATTGCCCCCAGGGCCTAGGTCGATCGTAGTGTTAATATTGGCCCGGGATTCAAGCGAGAGTGAAGCCGTAACGCTCGAAATCTGCAGGAAGTTTGGGTTGTCGCGGTAGCGCATCCGAACTAGATTTTGCAGCATCTCCTGGCCGACAGTGTTCGCAATCGCGCCGTTGTAGGCAGGATGAGTCTGTTGGAGCGCTTTCGGGCCGAACATCGAACCGCATCCCGTCAACACAGCCAGAATCGAAAAAATCATGATAGCGCGGAACAAATTAATCACCGGTCACGTAACATTTTCCTAAAGGGACGGGAGAATTATTATAGTCCGAAAGTATCAGTGGATTAATGCCCATCTCTTCCTGTCCGCGTGATTTTAGAGAGCCGCCGATCTCACTGGATAATAATATTCCGCGTAGACCCCAGTTAAAGTTAACTACTCACCGAACGCACCGACTATAGAAGTTTAAGCCGCGCCGGGGCCTAAGCGGCGAGGCAGGCAGAAACGGGATGCCCTTCACCAGACTATTCGTCTACAACGCATTAAGAGCCAGATTTACTGCACTGATGAGTTATTTTTTATTACGCCGAAACGGGGAAAGCCCGCTGGGCGCAAGGTCCGTTAGGAAACGAACGAACCTAGATGATTCGCGCCCCTCATTATCGTTAATATCCTTAGTCTGCAGCGCTTTTTGTACGAGTTTTGAACCTATGTAACGAAACGGTTCAGGAGGAAAATCTCGGTTCGGGTCGCGCACGAGAGGACAAGCGGTCCACTCATCTTGTTTTTCGAGAGCAAGACCGGACAGAATTTTACCGGCTATATGGCTTGGACCGATTCCGTTACCAGAAAACCCGGCGGCAAAAAAAACATTACGCCGTTTTCCTAAGTGCCAGAAAAAAGGTAGTCCAGACTTTGACCGGTCAATCGGGCCACGCCAACTTTTGTATACACCAACACTTCCGAGATCGGGGAAAGTTGTGCGCATTGCCTTTGTTAAGCTATTTGTTATAGCGGAAGCGCCTTCCACTTCACCACCCACGTTGCTGCCGTAGGTAAAGCCGCCGGACATGCCGCCTTTCCCGAACGCGAGACGACCGTCTAACGTGGTGCGGTAATATTCGATCAACGCGCGTCCATCACTAACGCCGAGTCCATCTGTTAATCCAATTTTTTCCAATCGATCGCCAATAGGCTCTGTAACAATGATGTCCCCAGCGACCACAAGCACAGCTTGCCGTACTTGATCCCAACGGGTTGCCCATGCGTTCATCGCAATCACAACCTTGTCGGCCGTAATTTTTGCTTCCGGGGTTTTTACAATGGCCGGGTTTGTGAGACTCAGCGAAACGAGGGGTGTCTTTTCAAATATTTTCACACCCCGCTCCAAGGCGACTCGTCGTAAGCCACGACCGAGGAGTGCAGGTTGGACAGTTGCAACTTTCGACTCGTATGCGCCCGCCATATGTGGGCTACTTTGGGACGTTCCAGAGTGAAGTGCAATGTCCGCCTGGGACCACTCAACGATAGGTGAAAGCCCATGACGCCCTATGGACTCAATAGTCTCGTTCCATAAGCCTACCTGCGCCTTATTCGATGCGGACCATAGCCAACCATCCTGTCGAATATGAGCATCAATATCGTTTTCTTTGCACAGTTCAATGACGCTCGATACAGCATCGTCCGACGCCTGCGCAATCCGTAGGGCTTCCTCTTCCCCGCAGACCTTACGCAGAGATAAAAATTTGCTCCACCACGACATCAGCATCCCTGCATTTCTTCCGCTTGCCCCCGAGGCACATAAATCACGCTCTATCAGCACCACGTCCAGACTTGGATCAGCGGCCTTCAATTGCAAGGCTGTCCATAGACCTGTATAGCCACCGCCAACAATACATACGTCCGCACGCCTATCCGCCCGTAGCGGTGGGCATGATTCAGTATGTTCTCGTGCTAGCGCTTCGTCTAACCAAAAACTGCGGGGAGGTGCGTCATCCATCAGATGTTTAACGGGAGCTTTCGAGATGTTTTCCCCATGCAAAGCGTCCCGCCCAGGGCAAACATCCAAGTCCCTAATTCCCATACTTTGTTTTTTTGTTCTGCATTCATCTTCTAGCTACTCCGCTCCAATCGTTAAGTGAAAAATAACTGAAACATCTCCTTCCTAATACTATTGCGAGTACTGTGACAAATTAAAACAAAATGGAAGTTGTGAATTCGCCTAACCTCTCAACATCCCTTGAAGAGCTTCTTCACGCACTCTCTGGCTAGTCTTTGTGCTTCACCAATTTGTTTAGCAGCAAGGGTATACCACTTAACCGCGGTCTTCTCGTCCTGCGCAACACCTCGCCCGGTGTCGTACATCAAACTCAGATTGGACTGGGCACCGGCAAACCCCTGTTCAGCCGCAAGGGTGTACCACTTAACCGCAGCCTTATCGTCCTGCGGAACACCTAGCCCTTCTCCGTACAACAACCCGAGGTTAGACTGAGCAATAGCATTCCCTTGTTCAGCGGCAAGGGTGTACCACTGCAACGCAGCCTTATAATCCCGTGGGACACCTTGCCCGGTGTGGTACATCACCCCTAGACTGGACTGAGCATCTGCATTCCCCTGTGCAGCAGCAAGGGTGTACCACTTAACCGAAATCTTATCATTCCTCGGTACACCTTGGCCGGTGTGGTACATCACCCCAAGATTGGACTGAGCAGCGGGATCACCTTGTTCGGCAAGGGGTGTCAATTCACGCAAAGCAGTCGCGTAATCTCCAGTCTCGTATGCGGCAACCCCTTTTTTTAAATCGGCGCCCCAACTCACCTGCATGCTTAGAAGCAGCACGGTCACGCAGAGGGTAGTGAAAATGCGGTTCATCCTATTATTTTCATCCTTTTCCCGGTTTCAGGTGGAAGTGCGCTCCCTGGTTCTCGCTAGCACGCACGGCCGGGATCCGACTAAACCCTCTCCACCACCGAAGGCGCCGCGCGGCTCGCAATTGATATAAGGGTGGGTCTCAGCGTCAGGCAGCAGCCTTGTGTGCGAGCTCAACCGCCTCCGGATCATGGGTATGAAAGACCTTGCGAATGGTTTCAATTACAGTCCAGATCACGACTTCGCCTTTGCGCGTATAAAATGTATCCCCGGGACCGTATTCATGCGTCCGTCCTTCTTCATCTACGAGACTGATGCGGCCTTCAATCAAAGTACAGATTTCATCTCCAGGATAGGTGTATTCGAATTTTCCCGGAGTGCATTGCCACACGCCAGCGCTCGTTCGAATGCCGAAACCACCAACGTCGAAGCGACCGGAATGTACTGGTTTTCCCTCAAGTACATTCACAAACGGCAGATCTTCCATCATCGGCCATGGCTCAAGGCCGCCTTTATCTTTGAGTTCTGTGTAATCTAGCACTGCATTCACCTCCTAAAGTGTCTCAAGTAAATATATACATAGGATACGATATTCCACCCGCTCACAGTGCTTCTTTGAGGGCAAGTCAAAGCCGGTGTCGATTTAGCGTCCCGACGTCAGATTCGAAACGTTAAAAATACGCTTGATCTGCGAAGGATCCATCGCCGGATGGAACGTGTCAGTGATACCTTGAACGACCGTTGATGTATCCGACTTGTGATCAATATTTAATTGTCCACGCCAGCTTGGCACCGAGGTATGCAAAGGCGCCTCACGGCCACCTTGTTGTGCTGGTCCGCGAAAGACAGTCTGGAATGTTTTCCACAATACGCTGTCATGGTCGAATGCCATGGAAAAAGTGACATTGAAGGTTTGGGCATCTATGAAAAGTACGCGGCTACCGTAAGGATGGCCATCCCAGGTCGATTTTGCTTCGACCACATAACAATCCCGGATCTGCCAGCGGTCATAGGGCAAACGACTATACGGCCCAAACGCCTGCGTCACAGAATGCTTGCTGTCTGCAACGGACAATAACTCGCGCCTGCCAAGGTAGGTCCAGGTGTAGTCGAGCACGCGTCCAGAAAAGCCCTCAAAGTCATCCATCGTGCCCGTTGAACCCATGAAACTGTCCGCCCGCTCCTTAGCCGAGTAGCGACGAACACGTCTTTCGGTCGGAGAATAAATATTCACTTGATCATCGGCATGGGGATCAAGAGTTCGCTCGACTACAAACATCGTTCCTTTTACATCAAATGGCGCAAGAAATGCGAAATAGTCCTTGAAGAAATAGGTATCGCTGCCAGGGACATCGAATCGGTAATTCTGCCCATCAAGCCACGCCAGGTTATTCAGATAAACGCGATGGTAAGTCTGCGTCAGGCGCCGAGTCGAAGTACCACCACCTATCAGCCCGTGATCAAGGTCCTGCGGTCCATTTCCGGGTTGGTCACCGATATAAGTCATCGTCACCTCGTCTACCTGATAGCCGGTGTATTGCCATCGGTGGATTTGATTCCACGCCACCATGAACCCGGCTTCAGTTGGCTCCGCAGCACGTATTTGCTCATCATCGAAGGGCATACCCGCGGTATAGTTTTCAAGTTGGTTGCCGGGGCCGAGCAAAGGTTGGCCGCGAAATCGTTTGCTCGCCTCAACGTAGGTGTGATGTCCAGGATAGTCGAGGGTTTCCTGGATCTCGACGCGAACGCCAGGGAATTGAAATTCGTCCGTAACACCCGGCGGTATCCAGGGTTTCAACGTATCGAGATGTTCATAGTCGATAACCGACCCGGCAACCGGAGGATCGATGACTATTTGTTGCTTTAACCAACTATTCAGATCACCTCGCGACACATCACTCCCAGCACTCGCAATACCAAAAGCGGAAACTCCAAGTAACCCTAAAACGTAAACAAACGGCATTTCTGAACCCCTAATGACCTGGTAACGCCCCAGGCAGCTATATAATACGGCCGGACATGATGCCACAGTGCAGCGCCAGTAGTATCCCGCATTTAACGGACAATCCGAGAACCTTCGCTCCCGCAGGTTTCGTAATCAACATAAGTTTGGTCAATCTTCGATAGATGACCAATCACGCGGCAAAGGGCCCGTGTAGGTGACATGTTCGTTAGGTACATGTCGCCATCGCGTATTCTGAGATTTTTCTTCCAGATGATGAGCAAGCGTACTAAAACTTCGAGGAATCATCACAAATGCCGCCGCACAACCGATCGGGAAGCCCAAATCCAAAACGAGCGCGGCAACAATACCGTCCAAATTTACCGGGATGAGACGGCCTTTCACCGCTTGCAATTCCCGTTCCATAGCGAGCAACAGACAGCAATAGGGTCCCGCCGTACCGTTCTTTTGAGCAACTTTTAAGAGCGCAGGTGCCCTGGGATCTGCTTTGTGCATCGGAATACCAAACCCCGGCAGGCGCTCCCCTGTCTCTAAGATGTCCGAGACGGTAATTTTTGCTGCCTTGGCAATCGCGGCGTCATCCATCTCCCCGTTTGATTCAACTACCGCACCGAGCGCTTCTGACATTACATGAGCAATTGCATCACCCGCACCACCGTGGACCTCACCAAACATAAGAGTTCCGGCAGCGATGGCCTGCGGTACCGTCGTACCGTATGACGCCGAAGCGCGCCCAATCATCGCCGCGGGTGTAACTCCATGGTCGACACAGGCAGTAAATAAGGCATCAAGTGTTCGGGACTGGCCCTCGCTTGGCATTCGCCCAGTGAGCATCAGAAAAACCGCTTCAGCGAAGCTAGCTTTCTGAATCAACTCACTAAGACGTTGTCCTCGTAAGACCACCTCTTCTTCTTTTTCGTTACTAACGATTTGCGAAATCGCAGTCACATAATTATGCATATCTGCCATTTTTTAAGCGTCCCGACGCGCGGATACATGCAGGGAAGAGACCCGTATGAATGTGCAGGATCGAGCGCCGCAACGTCGAGCAGTGCTCGTTCTTTTTGGGTTAAACAGTCTACTCATGTCTCGCTCCAAGGTTAATTCATTCGATTTGGCATGAAACCTAACCTTAATACAAAAATAGCTAGCAACTAATAGGAAATAATTTTTGCAGTTCACCTAACACGGCGAGTATTATTTTCATCCCACTACTCTTAGCAACTTTAAACGAGAACAGATCATGCCAATGATCGATATTGGGCCAATTGAACTCTACTACGAAATCCGAGGCACTGGACCCAAATTGCTATATATAAGCGGGACCGGTGGGGATCTCCGACGGCGCCCGGGAATCTTCGACTCGCCTCTCGCCGATCAATTCGAGATACTTGCCTACGATCAACGTGGTCTCGGACAAAGTAGTCGGCCCGATACCGAATACTCGATGGCCGATTATGCAGCCGACGCGAACGCGCTGATGTGTGCGCTCGGTTGGGAAGCTAGCGACGTCTTTGGAGTTTCTTTTGGCGGCATGGTTGGACAGGAGTACGCGCTACGTTTCCCAGAAAAGGTTAAAAGTCTCGTGATCGCCTGCACCAGCGCCGGTGGCGAGGGTGGACATTCCTACCCTCTGCACGAACTCCAGGACCTCAGTAAGTCCGATTGGGTCCGAACCGTTCTACGGTTGAGCGATACACGCCGCGACGCGGCTTGGTGCGAAGAAAATGTCGAGGCCTTTGAAGCACTAGTCGAACAAATGCTCGCCTCAGTCTCCATTGGTGCTGATGAACCAGGTCGAGCTATAGGTGCTCGCCGCCAGGTTGAGGCCCGTAGACAACTCAACACCTATGCGCAATTAACGCAATTATCTATGCCAGTGTTGGTCTGCGGTGGTCGCTACGACGGCATCGCGCCGATATCGAATCTCGAAGCGATCGTGAGTCAAATCCCGGGTGCCAAGCTCGAACTGTTTGAGGGTGGTCACATGTTTTACCTACAAGACCCTCGCGCATTTGAACGGATCGGTGTTTTTCTTGGTGCAACGTGACGTTAGATTACGAGCGCTAAAGTGTACTTTCTCTTCGGAGTAACTCCAGAAATCTAGGGGTGATATTCAGGTTGCGTACCGAAGCACAGTAAACTGCAAAACAAGCGCTGCGGCCCGATACCTACTCCAAATGCTGCTGGAAAAACACTCAAGGGACCCAGCTCAAGCATCGCTGCTAAGTCGCGAGCAGTAACTCCTAAAAAACAGAGTCCTTCAGAACCTAACACCCCAGTCGATGGGCTGACTGATCTTAGGTATCAGTTTTGAATCAGCTCACCGCCGCGCTCGGCTGCACTAAATCACCTAGACGTTTGTTGAGTAGCATGTTTTCGCGGTAGTCAACGGGGGCGACGACCAGGCTCGGCCCGGCCTCGTGAAGAGCCTGGGACATAATTGCAGCGAAATCGGCACTCCGCTCCACGCAGTGTCCACTCCATCCGAATGCTCGCGCAAGCTCGAGCCAATCAGGGTTTCCGAATGCTAAATCAGTATGTCTTCCGAACTGCGTTTCCTGTTTCCAGGCGATCAGACCGTAGGCCCCATCTTCCCAAACCAGCATCACAATATCGGAGTCCAACCGTCGCGCCGTTTCCATCTCTTGGACATTCATCAGAAAGCCTGCGTCGCCCGCAAGACCGACTATATGACGATCTGGGTGCACGAGGCTCGCAGCGATCGCTCCTGGTAAAGCGAATCCCATGGAACAGAAACCGTTTGGTATTAGGCAGGTATTCGGCTCATGGCAGTGATAATGACGGGCGACCCACATCTTATGTGCGCCGACATCCGAGAGCAAAACATCACTAGGTCTCAATACCCTACGAAGATCAGAAAGCATCTTCTGGGGACGAATGGATTGTTCTGTATCGTCATCAGCATACTGCGCTAATTCCTGCCCCATCCGTTTACGAATATTCGCTTGGTTGCTCAAGTCATAATCAGGCAACCCTTCTTGTTGTACCCGTTGATTCAACATCCATAACGTATGCGCTAAATCGCCCACTAACTCAACGTCGGGGTTGTAGTACTGGTCTATCTCTGCCGGGAGGAAATCGGCATGAATTATTGACTTGTCAGCGCTGGGGTTCCACAAGTGCGGATGATATTCCACCATATCAAAACCAAGAGTTATGACGAGGTCGGCTGCATCGACGGCAAGGGTGGGTAAATCTTTTGCCCCTAGCCCAATGGTATAAAGGCAATAAGGTGCATCAACATCTACGGCACCCTTGGCCATAAAAGTAGATAGCACACCGATTCCGGTGGCCTCACAAAATGTCCGTAACTGTTTCGAAGCCCTTTTTCGGATAGTACCGTTTCCTGCAATTATCACTGGGTTTCGGGCCTCGCGGAGCATCTCGAGTGCCCGACTGACAATCTTGTCATCTGGTCCCGGACGACGAAATCGCTTTCGAAGAAGGGGCTTCTCCCCCGTCGTATGCTTAGCAATGTCTTCTGGCAGCTCAATGACGACGGCCCCAGGCTTCTCAGTCAACGCCACGCGCACCGCCTTTCGCACAATCTCTGGAATCGTATTGGCATTTGCGACAGTCGTTGCCCACTTTGTAACGGGTTTAAACATCTCAATCACATCCATGATTTGGTGTGATTCTTTGTGGAGTCGTTCCGTCGAACCTTGTCCCGTCAAGACCAACAACGGGGCGCGGTCCATATTGCCATCAGCAACCCCAGTAACAAGGTTGGTTGCACCGGGCCCAAGCGTCCCTAGACATCCCGCCACCTTTCCGGTTAGACGGCCGTACACTTCTGCCATAAAAGCTGCGCCCTGCTCGTGACGCGTAAGCACAAACCGAATCTGTTTCGAGTCTTGTAACGACATCATAAAGTCAGCGTTCTCTTCCCCGGGAACACCAAAAATATATTCTAGGCCCTCTTCCTCAAGGCACCTTACCAACAAGTCGGAAGCTTTCACTCTCGCGTCTCCTTTAGAGTTAGGGTTCCAAGACTAATGTCTTCCCGTTACGACGAAACATACTCATTGGATCGCCATCGGACAAAACAAGTATCGTGTCGACCGCCTTTACCGCGTCGATTATGTCAACATCCCAATCGCCTTTAAACGATCCGTCTGCTTGGTGAATATAAGGGTGATTGATTGCTCCCCATTTAGCAATGGCTTCGGCTTTCACCTTTAAAAAGAGATAACACAAACTTTTAGTTTACGAACTCTTAATGCAGTCGACCGTCGGCTTAGATAGAATAGTGCTTCGTAAGAGTGGAGAAGCAAACGATGTCACATAGGCACCAGATCCGTGTACGGTACGGCGAGTGCGATCAACAAGGAGTCGTCTACAACCCAAACTATATGGTGTACATGGACGACGCGACCGAAGTATGGATCAGCAGCTGTGCACCGGATGGAGACTATTTTTCGCTTGGTTGGGATTACATGCTCGTTCGATCTGCTATCGAGTGGCAGGGTCCCGCGCGTAGTGGTGAGATCCTAAGTATCAATACCGGAATTATTCGATATGGTTCGAGCTCCTTCGACGTCGGTTACATTGGAAGCGTAGAAGAGCGTCCGGTCTTCACCGCACGTGCCGTTTGTGTCAGTGTGCGGCCGGAGACCTACGAGAAATACCCAACACCAGCTAATATCAAAGCCATTCTCGGCGATGTCGTCGATTGGGAGATCCCAAGCTAGTTACGTCAAAATTCGGGCTACCTACGGTCGTACTGACCAAGGTTGGACGAGTGAAATGCGAGCCCGAGAGCCTCGATAAATAAGTTTGTGCTTGAAACAAGGTCTGTCCTCCCGCTTAATTAAGCTAACGCCTTGTTTGCTAGGCGCACTATCCCTCCGACATCAAATCAAACCCTGTTTGCACCGGTAAAAGGTCCATGAACACCATCTGTGGCGGCGCCCGTTGGGATAAAGATGGATTAAGGAAAATAAGTAATAAGAATCATTTGCAAATGTA
>Ga0310344_10004407_pt1 | contig 10474 bp, 7 predicted proteins | sample HC15DNA20200_MG_FD_203801 | JGI IMG/M metagenome (GOLD analysis project Ga0310344, IMG submission 203801) | Marine microbial communities from station ALOHA, North Pacific Subtropical Gyre - HC15-DNA-20-200_MG | ecosystem: Environmental > Aquatic > Marine > Oceanic | place: Pacific Ocean: North... | reverse complement strand
GAGGGGGATGGTGGCATCGGAGAAAAGAGTTTCTGGTTCGGACTACCAGGAGATGTACCCGTTACGGGAGACTGGAATGAAGACGGAATCGACAATGCGGCCGTGTACCGAACAGGGCAGTGGTTCTTTGATTTTGACAATGAGGGTGTTGTAGGGGAGAAAACCTTCTGGTTTGGGATGCCGACAGACCTGCCAGTAGCAGGCCGCTGGCACGGAAGCGCATCCGGAAGCTCCGAAGGCGGTAATTCGGGGTTTTTTACATCCGCGATTTTCCCGTTTATTGAAAGTCCAGAGACTGTGACGACAGAAGTTGCATACCCCCAGACCAATCATGTCGATTCTGCAATTGTTATTCGGGACACCATTGAGAGCATGACAGGTGCTTCGTTGAAAAACAGATTCACTTCCCGTGAAAACAACGTATCGCTCATCGACGATGACGCGGAATCTGATGATAACGACCGCGATGGGCTGTCCATGGTGATCGTCGATCTTTTCAAAAAGCTTTCCAGAGCGGCAATTGTCCAGGTGACATCTAGAATGGGATAATCGGCAGAGCGAATATCTTCAAAACAATGGCCACGTGTGATCAAACCCCGTGGTCGAAAAGTTGTCAACCGTTTCGATTAATTCACAGTTGAACACGCTCTATGAAATATCGAGCACCTCACCTGTAATCAAAAACATCTTCAATATTGCAAAATGATTGATTAACGCTTGTCGCTAAATCTAAAATATTGTCCGCCAACCATACCTCTCCTTGTCCGTTTATTGAAATATCACTAAACCGTCAGCCAAAGATCGTACCCGTAAAGAAACGAAGGACCGCACCGTGCGATTCGAAAGTATATGGACACGTCTGCTCGAGCCGGAAGAACAATCGTTCCTGGCGCCTGGCATTCCATCGGACTTGAATCACACGCCCGACGTGCTGATTCTGGGAGGTGGGATAATTGGACTCAGTATTGCAAGATATATATCGCACGAACATTCTCTACGCACAGTACTCCTTGAAAAAAAGACGCTTGCTTCGGGAGCAACCAGTGCTAACGCCGGTGGCATTTTTGCTGGACAGCAGCATGCCAGTTTGCCCGCGTCATTCCGCAATCTGGGGATAGCCAGCAGAGATCTGTATTTTAGATGGTCGTCAGAACCTTGGGCAGATTTCGAGCTCCGCAAAACCGGATCTCTTTCGATTGCTTCTGAGCGGTTCAGCGAAGGAATGTCCACCTACACTGAACAGGAATGTTCCAGCCAACGCAACGCGCAACACCTGGATAGCCAAACACTGCGTCAGTTGTTTCCTTTGCTGAGCAATGAGATTAAAGAGGCGATCTATTATCCCGATGACGGCCATCTCAATCCCATGAAAACTGCCTTGTCATTCGCACGAGCTTCCTATGATTGTGGTGTACAACTCACAACTGGAGTGACGGTTCATTCCCTGCAAACAAGTCGTGCCTCTCTGCGGTGTGTGGTCACCAATGCCGGTGAGTTTTACCCTGGAACCTTGATTGTTTGTGGTGGATGGAACACAGCTCAGCTCGCCAGTGATTTGAACATTTCTCTTCCCATCACACCAGCTAAAGGTCAACTGATGACTACCGACCCGGTTCCCTTCTCTCTGCAATGCAGTGTCAGTGGAAGACAGGTTCTCATTCAACTGTCAGATCGACGGATACTGGCCGGGGGAACCGTTGAACATGTCGGTGAAAACTACGAAGTCAACTCTGAGCTAAGCTACACTATCAGACAGGAGGCGGTACGAGTCGTTCCCTGTCTGAACAAGGTCGATTTCACACAGGTTTGGACCGGCCTTAGACCTTGTACTCCAGATGAGCGTCCGGTGATTGATCGCCATCCGGTATTTCAAAATGTTTTTCTTGCAGCTGGCCACTACAAGACGGGCATTCTTCTGGCTCCGGTTACGGGGAAAGTGATCTCCGAATTAGTCTTGGATGGAAAAACTTCTCATGACATCTCTGACTTGCAGCTGACACGTTTTAAGAATGACCGCAGCCACCAGTAAACTGATATTCCAACCGGTGGTCCCCGACGGTTCCACCTGCCAGTCAGATCTATAACCGTGTCTGTAAGACCCCGTCGCAAGATGACCTGACGGTACAATTTTGTTATTATTGGTTGAGAGTTACGTTTTCAACCATTCATCCCACAAGCGGGCGAAAAGGTCGCAGCTCCCCATGGTCCAGTCAGGTGTTTCGTGGTCTTCCAGGTTGAAAGACATCAGCATCAACCTCCTGCTTACCCTCGTATCGCTTGCCCTAACCATGCTGGTACTGGAAATCTGTTTCCGGTTGATGGGAATTCAGGGTGAATTTCATCAACCACAGAAAGACAACCTGCAAATTTCCTCTTTCCCCAAGTTCCAGAGCCCGCTTCCCTTCGGCTTTTACCCGTATTCAAGAATGCGGTCCACGTATGATTCAAATCCACGTGGCTACTTCGATTCAACGAACAGCATAGAACACCGTTTTAATGCAGTAGGATGGAGAGACTCCGAACACTCTCTGGACAAACCTTCCGGTACGTTTCGCATTCTTGGATTGGGTGACAGCTTTTTATTCGGTCAGGGAGTAAAGCAACCCGACGTCTGCCTCAAGAAGCTGGAAACGTTGCTGGCCGAGGATCTGCCTGAGAAGAATATTGAAACGATCAATGCAGGTAATAGCGGGCTCAACACAAACGATCAGCTGAACTTGCTCAAAGCGCGTGGCCTTCAATATCATCCTGATCTTGTGATTGTACACTTCGTACTCAACGACGTTGAAATCGACAAATGGACGCTTCCTCGTCCCGGACCTGATTTCAGTCCGCCAGATTGGCTGTCCGGAAAGTCGCATCTCTGGGGATGGTCGAGACAGCGTCTGGGACGCTTTATTTACGGTAGGTCCTACGTTCGGGACTATCTTAGCGCCTTCAATAAAGACAGTCCTGAATGGAAACGCTGCCAAAGTGCCATCCGAGAAATCGAAAAACTATGCAACCAACACAACGTCCAGCTGTTGTTTGTTCTGTTTCCCTTTTTTGTAGAGCTGGATGGATCCTATCCATTCCAACAAGCTCATGACACGGTCCACCATTTCTGTAAGTCGATGGAGATCGACATTCTGGACCTACGTAATCATTATAGTAATTTCTCAGGACCTGAACTCTGGGTACACCCGACCGACCAACATCCTAACGAACTGGCCCATGACATTGCTGCGCAGGCGATCGCACAACACTTGAGAAAGTCTATGCGTTAAAACTATTGCCGTACGTCTAAAAACGATATGTTCCATGGTATCATTTCTGCTACCCATTCTCCGATAATCCCGATTTTCCAGTCCCAAAAGAACCGCATGTCTCTGCTTTCAACAAGGTCTTTCCTTTTACCTACAGTCATTCCTTAACCGGACGGAGTATTGCCTGATGCGGATTACCGGATATCAAACAAAAGTGGTACGTGTACCGGTTGAGTCAGGTCCAGTAGACTTACTGGGTCCTGATCCGTCACTGCTTTTTGTACTCTTGAATCTGGAAACAGACACAGGCCTAAGCGGTATCAGTTATGCCGGATTCACCAATCGAATGCTGGTTCCTGCACTCAAATCACTGATTGACAATCTGGCCGAAGAGTCTACCGGAAGAGATCCTGTTGATACGGAATCAGTCACCGCTGATTTATTCGCACTGGCCGGATCAGGGGCACCCGCAGGACTGGTCACTCGAGCAATTGCCGCGATTGACGTGGCTATGTGGGATTTGAAAGGTAAACAGTGTGCCTTGCCTGTTTACAAATTACTCGGTGGGTTTCAAGATCGTGTCGCCACCTATTACAGTGGAAAATTGTGGCGTTCCTACACGCTGGACGAACTTGCAGATACCGCCGCTGAGCTTGTCCAACAAGGCCATCAGGCAATGAAATTTCGAATGGGTGCTGAAAAGACCGTTGCAAAAGAAATGGAACGTATGACGGTAATGCGTGAAGCCGTTGGGCCGGATATCGATTTGATGCTGGACATCAACCAGGGATGGGACATCAATCGATCAATCACAGTAGGTAGAAAACTGTCTGACTACAACCTTTATTGGCTGGAAGATCCAATCGATCATCAGGACCATGCCGGACTGGCTCAGATAGCCGATGCACTGGATACTCCTGTCGCAGCTGGGGAATATCATTATGGACTGACGCCACTTCGATATATGCTGGAATACAGATCTGTTGACATCTTAATGGTCGACTTACTGAGGGTAGGGGGGATTACACCGTGGATGAAAGCTGCCCATCTTGCAGAAGCGTTTAATATTCCTGTTGTCAGTCATCTGGCACCGGAATTTCTGGCTCACGCTGTTGCGGCATCTCCTAACGGACTTACGGTAGAATGGATGCCGTGGACTTTCCCCTTGTTCAAGGAACCGCCCAGGATCCATCAGGGAATGTTAGAGCTCTCTCCATTACCTGGATTCGGACTGGAGTTCGACAACGATGCGATCAACCGGATGGAACTGAAGTAATAGACATAGCCATAGTCTGCATCTAACAGAACGCTCTATTTTGTTACTTGTGAGCATCACGACTGTCAGATGTTTTCATAAGGGGCAGGTTATAATAAAACACTCGATTCAGATCTTCTTTTTTCCTCTGCTGCTGGGTACTGATCAGCAATCGGTCACCCAGAATCGTACGCGATTCTATCATCCCCTGGGGTCCTGTTACCAGAAACTCCGCGGGATGAACAAACACAATATAACGCTGATTCTCTTTTGATCTTGCTTGTAAAATGGGATCGTTTCTTTCTGGACCATACATTCCGCCTGACGGGCATATCAGAAAGTCAGCTCCGTTATCGCAAAACCTTTGAACGATCCTCTTCTCGGTTCGATCAGCACATATCATAATGCCGACACGCCCCCAGGGAGTACGGAAGACGCTGGATTCACTTCCCGAACGGTTGCGAACTTTTTCATGTCCGAGTTTCTGCTTACGATATTTTCCTATCAATTCTCCATCGGGCCCAACAAAAATCGCCGTATTGTAGCGATCGATCCCATCCGCCTCTAACATGCCAGCAATCAGATAGATGTCCAGTTCCTTTGCCAGTCGCGACAGCTTTTCATAGTAAACGCCACCGGGAACGGTTTCACCCAACGCACGATATTCTTCCAAGGGGATCTCTTTATCGGCAATGGCATAACCATCTAGAAAACACTCGGTTGTGCAGACTATCCGAGCTCCTTGTCGGGCAGCCTCGCGGACCATTGGTTCGAGTCGTCTGTAATTTTCCGCTTTATTGGTGCGTAACCACTTGAGAACAATGCCTGCTACCCGAACGGTACTTCCATCCGATCGTGGTTCAGCCATAGCCTTTCCGGGCAGGGCCCCCGAGAGCATAATCAGCAACCCAAAGATCAGTCTGGTTTGGTAGTTTTTCCCTGTCATCGTCATTAGATCGGAGCACTCCATTTTGATGGAACGGGTCATAACAAAGAACTCTGTTTCAGACCATGCTAGATCACAGTCACTATAAACCAACGGCCATTACAGCCGTCAAGCGTGTTCAGATGGCTCGACAGGCTTACTGTTTGTCACCATACGCCGGGCCGCCTGAATCCCCCTCTGTCAAGGCGTCATCACCTGGCCTCAGAACCTCGAGCATGGCACGACCGTTGTTTCGGAACCAGTCAAACAAGATGTTGACATCCCATCCAATACAGAAATGCTTGACTCCCAGATCGAGATAATAAGACGCATCTTCGACGCGTGAAAGCTCTACTCGTGGAGCCACCCCTAACTTCAAAGACGTTTCAATAACGAACTTTTCCGCTTCTTTCACACGGGCATGCTGCCACTGGCCGGTCAATCCAATACTCATGGAATAGTCAGCCGGTCCGAACTGAACCATATCGACCCCTGGTACAGAGAGAAGTTTCTCCAGGTCCTGCACGGCGGATTCTTTTTCTATCATGATAGCTACGACAGCATCGTCCAGAGCTTCCACAAAGGCAGGGGTACCCGGTTCGCGGACGTAACCGACGTCCCGTCGCATACCGACACCGTGTATTCCTCCGGAGTCAGGTGATTCTGCTCTCACAGCACGCACACAGTCCTGCACATCTTCCACGGTACGAGGATCGGCAAACAAAATATTCTGAATGCCGGAACCAATAGATCGAATGGCAAGAAAGGTACGAGGTTCCTGTTCCACTTTCATCATGGATGACATTTCGAACAGTTCAACAGCACGTCCAATGTTTTCCAGTTCATATAGGTCGTAAGGAGCATACTCGCCTACAAACTCTACATAATCAAACATCTTTGACTGACCAACTAGTTCAACCATACCTGGCCAGGAGCAGTGCAGATGCGTCCCCAGACTCGGTTCATCTGCATTCAATCGTTCGCGTAATCGATTACGACGCATATGTCAGGTTCCTTCGTATGCCAAAACTATGATCATTCCAGACAAAACACTGTACCGGACGGCGTGACCACACACCACCCGCATCCACAATAGGGGATACATCTGTTACAATCCTCGCTTCTTCAGGGAGAAGTATTATGGGAATCATTGTCGGCGTTGATATTGGTGGAACGTTTACGGATCTCGTTGCGTTCGACGAAGAAAATAAACAATTAAGGGTAGACAAGGTTCCATCCACGCCAGACGATTCCTCCCGTGGTCTGATCCATGGGCTCGAGGCACTCGCTTTGTCAGGAGACTCGATTGAACTGGTGGTTCACGCAACCACCGTCGCCACCAATGCCGTTCTGCAGCGAAAGGGTGCACGCTGTGGCCTTATTACCACTCGAGGGTTTCGTGATATTTTAGAACTGCGGAGACGAGACCGACCTCACGCCTATGGCTTGTATGGCACCTTCACTCCGCTTGTACCACGTGACCGCCGTCTTGAAGTCACAGAACGCATAACAGCAGAGGGCACCATTCTGACTCCTCTGCGGCAATCGGATCTCCTTGATACAGCTGACAAGCTTATTGAGCAGAAAGTGGATGCCATTGTTGTCAGTTTTCTGAATTCGTATTCCAATCCGGATCACGAATTGCAAGCAAAACAGTGGATTCAACAGCAGTATCCCGATTTATTCGTCGTAAGTGCATCCGAAGTGCTTCCAGTATACCGCGAATTCGAAAGAACCAGCACCGCCGTTTTAAACGCCTACGTACAACCGCTGATTGCACGATATCTTTGTAATCTGGAACAACGACTGGAACAACGCGGCTACACGCAAGGCATTCAGATCATGCAATCCAATGGCGGCACACTTACCTCCAATGAAGCGCAGACATTCCCCGTCAAAACCATTCTGTCCGGACCCGCCGCAGGAGTGATTGCTGCAACCAGACTCGCAGGCGAAAGTGGTTTCAATCATGTTATCACTTACGACATGGGTGGAACCAGTCTTGACGTAGCTCTCGTAACAGAGGGTAAACCTTACGTAACAGGTAGCGCAGAACTGTCCTTTGGGATCCCGGTACAGATGACCATGATTGACATTCAGACTATCGGCGCTGGAGGAGGGAGTATTGCGCAGCTCGACGGTCGAAAAATGCTTCAAATTGGTCCCGAAAGTGCTGGCGCTCACCCAGGACCTGCCTGTTATAACCAGGGAGGAACTCTGCCAACGGTTACGGACGCCAACCTCATCCTTGGAAGAATCAATCCCGAAAAGCCCATCGGAGGAAAAGACCGGAACCCGTTGGATGCCACATTGTCTCAATTAGCCATTAAAGAACATGTTGCTACACCGCTTGGTCTTTCGATTGATGAGGCTGCTTCTGCCGTGTTATCTGTTGCGAATAATCGTATGGCTGGAAGTTTACGACGCATTACCATTGACCGTGGCCATGACCCACGTGATTTTATTCTCTTTGCTTTTGGTGGTGCCGGCCCGTTATTTATTTGTTCGCTACTTCGAGAGCTCGGAGCTACCCAAGGCATGGTTCCCCGTTTTCCCGGAATCACATCCGCATGGGGATGTGTTTGTTCAGATATCCAACATGATTTTGTGGAAATGGTTAACCGACCACTAGATCAGGTTGAGCTATCGACTATTGAATCGATTTTTTCAGACCAGCAGGAACAGGGCCGTAAACGCATTTCCGATTCCAGATTGGTAACGGATGCGTTAACCACCATACACGAGGCCGAAATGTCTTTTGAAGGCCAGACCCACGTCATTCGAACCATGTTGCCGAATACAACATTGAGTCACAAAATGATCCGGCAGCGGTTTTTGGATTCCTTTCAACGTCGATATGGACAAATTGACGACACGTTTGAAGGACTGGATACCCTTCTTTCTGAAATTCCAGTGCGGATTCTCACCCTGCGCACTTCCGTTATTGGGGTACGACCAATAAAAGAGCTCCGCTCCTTTCTCAACCCACCAGATGGTACTCTACAGCAGTCGGTCTTGGGCACACGGGATGTCTATCACGATCAACGGTATTACCCATGTCCGGTCTATGACCGTACAAAAATTCCGTGGGAACAGAAAATTAATGGGCCGGCAGTGATCGAGCAGCTTGACACCACCACCTGGCTGGAACCGGACACGTCAGCGCAAATTGACAATCACGGCAATCTATTGATAGAGGTACCCTGAACATGGATCCGATTACACTCGCGGTCATCCAGGGTAGCCTGGAGCAGATTGCAGATGAAATGGACGCCACACTCGAACGCATGGCTTTCTCCCCTGTAATATCAGATGGTTTCGATCGGGCAAGTGGAGTCTACAGCAGGGTCGACGGTGAGGTGATTGTTCAAGGTCCACGTGGACTTCCCAATTTTATTTATGTGATGGAATTTACCGTTCGTTGTGTCATTGACCACATTGACAACCCTCAACCCGGTGATGTTTACATTGTCAATGATCCCTACCTCGGTGGGACGCACTTGATGGATGTAAAAATGGTCATGCCGTTCTTTTACCGTGGCAAACTTACCGCTTATTTGGCTGATACCGGACACTGGACCGACATTGGTGGCCGAGTTCCTGGTGGGTTTTCTACCAGAGCAACTGAAATTTACCAGGAAGGTTTAAGACTGCCTCCGCTGCGACTGATCCACGAAGGCCGCCTCAACAGCGAACTCCTCCAGGTCATTCTTCATAATGTTCGGATTCCCCGGGAAAGACGGGGAGATATCATCGCACAGGTAACCGCATTACAAGTCGGCCATCAACGTCTGACCAGGTTGCTGGACCGCTACGGTGAGCCAACCGTTTTCGAAGCAGTCAACGAACTGAACAATCGATCTGAAAATATGATGCGTGAGTGTCTCAGTACGATCCCGGATGGCACCTATCAGTTTGAAGATTATCTCGATAGTGACGGAATTGAATTGAGTTCTCTCAAACTTGATTTAGAAATGACGATCAAAGGTGACGAGGCGCATCTCGATTTTTCAGGAAGCAGTCCTCCTTGCCGTGGCCCGCTTAACAGTGTCCTGGCCACAACTATTTCTTCAGTCTATATCGCATTCAAACACACCTTTCCCGAGGTTCCCATTAATGCAGGATGTTTTCGACCGTTTCACTTCAACATTCCTTCCAGCACTTTTCTTAATGCCCAGTTACCCAGACCGGTTGCTGGCTGTGCAGCTGAAGTGTCTCAACGTGTCATTGACGTGATTCTCGGTGCTCTTGGACAGGCGATGCCTGACAAAGCCTATGCAGCCCCCATGGGCACGGTTACCAATTTGTCCGTCGGAGGGGTAGATCCTGATCGCGGTTACTACGTTTTCTATTCGTTTATCGGCGGTGGTTATGGAGGCAACTTCCTCACCGACGGCCTTAACAATGGCAACCCAACGATTGCACTGGCTCGAACCCAGGCATTGGAAATATTTGAATTCCTGTATCCGGTCATTTTTCGCCGTTATGAAATACGTAACGACTCAGCAGGCGCAGGTCGTCAACGTGGCGGTCACGGTGTGATTTTTGAATTTGAAATACGCGAGGGCGAAGCCTCCGCCTCTCTGCTTGGTGAGCGGGGCCGTCATGCACCTTTCGGCATTCTCGGAGGCCAGCCGGCCACGTGTGCCCACCATGCGTTCACCATTTCCGGAACTACCTACGTCCCTGAGCACGCGAGTAAAGACGAAGGGGTTATGATGAATGCCGGTGATTCGCTATGTCTTCAAACTCCTGGGGGAGGGGGCTTTGGAGATCCCCTTGAACGTTCCCCGGTAGAGGTCCTGGAGGATGTTCGTCTCGAATATTACTCCCTTGACACAGCGCATCACGTGTACGGCGTTATCATCGAGGCGGATTCTCTTACACTCGACGAAACAGCCACGCGGGCGAAACGCCTTGCAATGAAGTCTCAGAAATCTTCCTCATAAGGTATCTTGCTATGTATGCCACTTTTTCATGCCTGTTATGGAACATTCTGTTTTCACCTGTTCTGGCTGACAATCACCCGCTCCCCGAAAAATCACGTAC
>Ga0310344_10004406_pt1 | contig 10474 bp, 10 predicted proteins | sample HC15DNA20200_MG_FD_203801 | JGI IMG/M metagenome (GOLD analysis project Ga0310344, IMG submission 203801) | Marine microbial communities from station ALOHA, North Pacific Subtropical Gyre - HC15-DNA-20-200_MG | ecosystem: Environmental > Aquatic > Marine > Oceanic | place: Pacific Ocean: North... | reverse complement strand
CAACGAGCAGCGACTGGCTCTCATGTATCGTCATGCCGCGCGCCTCGCCGACCGGCTGGCGCCGCCAGGCGGCGGGCCGGGCGCGCTCATACATGGCATGGCCGGTCTCGTGCAGGACGCCCATCAGCGCCTGCGTAAAGTCGCTTTCGTCGTATCGGGTCGTTATCCGGCTATCTTCCGGGATGCCCCCGGTGAACGGATGCAAGCTTTCATCGAGCCGCGCCGATTCAAAGTCGAGCCCGACTGTCTCCGCCAGCCGCCGCGCGAGCGTTCGCTGTGCGGCAATCGGAAACGGTCCGTCGGGGAATCGCGGAGCGGCGCGCGCGGTCTGACGGGTTAACACATCTTCCAGGAAATCCGGCAGGAATCGCGCGTAGCTGTCAAAGATCGGATCGATTTCGGCGCTGCGCCCCCCGGGCTCATAGGCATCGAGCAGCGCGTCATAAAGGGAACACCCAAACGCCGCCGCCTTCGCTTCACCCATCCGCTGCGTCAGCGTCAGAACTTCCGCGAACGCCGGCACCACCGACGCGAAGTCTGAATCGCGTCGTGCCGAGCGCCACACCGTCTCGCACGCATTTGACGCCTTCGAAATGGCTTCGACCAGATCGGCGGGGACGGCTGCGGCATGTACCCATTTGCGCCGCATTTCCCGCAGGTTTGCCGCCTGCCAACTGTCCAGCCCGTTATCCTCTGCGGCCTCATCCAGCAGGTTCGAGAGCGCCGAATCCGTCAACATGTCATGGCGGATCACGGACAGCGCGGCAATTTGGTCACCGCGCGCAGCGGCGCCGCCCTTGGGCATCAGCACCGACTGATCCCAACTCAGCATACCGATCGCTTCGCCCAGCAAGGCGATCTTGCTGAAGCGCGCTTCGAGTTGCGTATAGGCAGAAGCCATCACCCCTTTTGGCGGTGATACAGCACGTAGATCACGACCAGGATAATCGCCATCAGATACCAGGTGATCGCGTATTCAACATGGTCGTTGCGGATATCGATACGCCATTGCCGCGGAATGGGATAGCTGCCCGGTATTTCCTTGGCGCCGGACAGCACGTAATAGCCTGGAAGGGTATCGATGCCGGCAGTGCTCGCCATGGCGGCCGGATCGATGAAGTACCAGTTGTTTCCTGTCGGATCGTTCTCGGGCATGAACATGTTGGGCCCGCGGGCGATCCGGACGATGCCCTCAAAGGCTACCGCGCCCTTGACCTGGCCGTCCGCCCGGCTGGACGGGGCACGGCGGTCGAACGGGATCCAACCGCGATCGATGAGGGCGTATCCTTTGCCGTCCGACCGGCGCAGCGGCGTGATCACGTGCAGCCCGGGAGAACCGCGCCGGGACCGGCCCAACAAAAAGAATTCGTGCTCGTGTAGGAAGGTACCGCTGACGCGGACCCGTTGGAATTCGATCTCGTCATGCGGCGCATCCGCGGCCGGCAAGGCAACCGCCGCCGCCTGCGAGCGGGATTGCAGTTTCGCGATCAGGTCGGACTTCCAGCTATATCGCTGTACCTGCCAGGTCCCAAGTCCAAGCAAGGCAATCAGCATCAGGACCGTCATAACGGTGGGCCAGAAACGAGGTTGGAAGGTCATGGGAACCGTATGCTCATTCGATGGTCCGGGTACCGGGTTCGCCCGCCTTGTGACGGTACTGCAACGCGACCAGCACAGCCTTGAAGGGCCGCAACAGCGCAATTGAGCCGATGGTGATCATCGGAAACCACAAGACGACATGGAGCCACAAGGGCGGTGCAACGGACATTTCGAGCCAAAACGCCAATCCGGTGACGATCGGGCCGATGATGAAGATCACGAACACGGCGGGTCCGTCGCCGCTGTCCTGCGCGCTGAGATCGAGATCGCAATGGGTGCACCGATCGGCGACAGTCAAGAGGCTGCCAAAAAGTCCGCCGGTGCCACATCGTGGGCACCGGCAGCGCAATCCAGTCGCGTAGGGGGAAAGGGGTGGGAAGGAGTTCGCCATCCCCTCGCAATCAGCCGCCCCACCAATAGACGCAAACGAAGAGGAACAGCCAGACAACGTCAACGAAGTGCCAATACCAGGCTGCCGCTTCGAAACCGAAATGATGGTCGGGTTTGAAGTGTCCTGCACGGGCGCGGAAGTAGCACACGATCAGGAAGCAGGTGCCGACAATCACGTGGAAACCGTGAAACCCTGTCGCCATGAAGAAGGTGGATCCGTAGATCCCGCCAGTGAAGGTAAATCCGGCATGCGAATACTCATAGGCTTGCAGGATCGTGAAGCAGATACCCAGCAAAATCGTGATGGCGAGGCCATTCAGCAAACCCTTGCGATTGCCTTCGATCAACGCGTGGTGCGCCCAGGTCACCGTCACGCCGGACATCAGCAGGATCAGCGTATTCAAGAACGGCAGATCAAACGCATCGAAGGTCACGATGCCTTCGGGCGGCCAGACGCCACCCGGCAGATCGTACGGTGTCTCACGCGGAAACAGGCTGGCGCCGAAAAAGGCCCAGAAGAACGCCGCGAAAAACATCACCTCGGAGCAGATGAACAGCGCCATACCGTACCGCATACCGAGCTGGACGACCGGCTTGTGGTGCCCTTCATGCTCGGCCTCGCGGATCACATCGCGCCACCAGAAGCAGCCGGTGATGAACAGCAACACCACGCCCGGTGCGATAGTCCAGAGACCAAGACCTTCCAAAACCCCTTCCATGCCTTCGCCGAAGAAGTCGTTGTGCATGTAAAGGATCAGGCCGAAGAACGTTGTGGCACCGGCGATCGTACCGACAATCGGCCAGGGACTCGGATCGACGAGATGGTAATCGTGACTATGTTCGGCGCTCATTTCTCGGCTCTCTCTCGTTCCAGTTTCTGCTCTCGTCCGTTACCGGCAATCAGGTCTTCAATTAACCGCCCGCCGGCTTGCCGGCTCGGCGAGTTCCGCCTTCTTTTCGTCCGTCTCCTCTTCGACTTCGAAGAAGGTATAGGACAGCGTAATGAGTTTGACATCATCGAGATTGGGATCGTTCACGATCTCCGGATCGACGAAAAACGTCACCGGCATATCGATGGATTTTCCCGGCTCAAGCTTCTGCTCGGTGAAGCAAAAACATTCGATCTTGTTGAAGTACTTGCCTACCTTCAGCGGCGTCACGTTGAACGCGGCAGCCCCCACGATCGGGGTGTCCGCCACGTTCCGTGCGCGGTAGAACGCCACGGCGCTGTCGCCGATCCGCATAGACAGTTCGCGATGCACCGGCTGAAATTCCCACTGCAGCCCGGAATTCACAGACGCATCGAACCTGATGCGTATGACCCGATCAACAATCTCGCCCGTCGTTTCCGCGGCTTGCTGGGTCGTGCCGCCATAACCGGTAACGCGGCAAAACAGATCGTAAAGCGGCACCGCGGCGAATGACAACGCGGTCATGCCTGCCACGATTCCGAGACAAGACAAGAGAATCCGGCGATTTCCTGTACGCCTCATCATGCCGCTAGCCGCCTCCCATACGGACAAGCGCGAGAACGTAAAACAGCGCGACCAGCCCGACCAAAACTGCGAGCATCGTCAAATTTTTCGACCGCTGCCGCTTGTGCATCTCGCTCGGGAAGCGGCCCTTCTCGTCGTCTTCCGCCATGGTATCCGTTGCTGTCCTCGTACTCATGGCACGTTATCCGCTCAAACCCAGCGTCGCGTCGGCCACCATCACCGCGAATAACGCAAAAAGATAAAAAATAGAATAACCAAACATCCGCTTCGCCGACTTGTCGGTCCGGTCGAACCACACCGCGATCGCCGCGGCCAGGAAGATCAGTCCCAGCAACGCTGCCGCACTGCCATACACCCAGCCGACAAATCCGAACCACACCGGTGCGACCCCCAGGGGGATTAGCAGCACGGTGTAGAGGATCATTTGCTTCTTGGTTTCGGTCTTGCCCGCCACGACCGGCAGCATGGGAATGCCGGCGCGCGCGTAGTCGCCGTTCCGATACAACGCCAAGGCCCAAAAATGCGGTGGTGTCCAAAAGAAGATCAAAGCGAACAACAGCAAAGATTCTAAACCGACAGACCCGGTTACCGCCGCCCAGCCGATCATCGGCGGAAAGGCCCCGGCTGCGCCACCGATCACGATGTTCTGCGGCGTACGCCGCTTGAGCCACATCGTGTAGACGAAAACGTAGAAGAGGGTCGCAACGGCCAACAGCGCAGCCGACGCAAAGTTCACGGCCAATCCCATGAGGGCAACAGCGCCCGTCGCAAGGACCACGCCGAAACCCAACGCATCGCCCGGGGCGACCCGTCCCATCGGAATCGGGCGATGCCGCGTGCGATCCATGACCGCATCGATATCGCGGTCGTACCACATATTGATCGCGCCCGACGCGCCGGCACCCACAGCGATGCACAAAACCGCGACGGCTGCAATCAGCGGATGGATTTCTCCCGGCGCCACCAGAAGGCCGGCCAAACCGCTGAACACGACGAGCGATACGACCCGCGGCTTGAGCAGGGCGAAATAGTCGCCCGGCCCCGCCAGCGCCGTTTCCGGCCGCTCCATCGTGCGATATGCGGTATCGCTCACCTTGAATCGCCCCCCAGTGGGTGGTTCGCCGGCCTGCCGCTACTTAATTTGCGGCAGTTCCTCATAGCTGTGGAACGGTGGTGGCGAGGATACAGTCCATTCCAGTGTCGTTGCCCCTTCGCCCCAATAGCTGCTTTCCGCCGGGCGGCCTGCCTTCATCGCCCAGAGCAGCATGATGAAGAAGAACAAGGTCGACGCCGCGGTAATGTACGCACCGATCGACGACACCATATTCCATCCGGCAAGACCGTCGGCGTAGTCGATATAGCGCCGTGGCATGCCCGCGAGGCCAAGGAAGTGTTGCGGGAAGAAGGTGAGATTCACGCCGACAAAGGTCGTCCAAAAGTGCAGCTTCCCACCCCATTCTGGATAGTGCCGTCCCGTCATCTTACCGAACCAGTAGTACGTCCCGGCGATAATCGAAAACACCGCGCCGAGCGATAGCACGTAATGGAAATGCGCCACCACGTAATAGGTATCGTGCAGCGCCAGGTCGACACCCGCGTTGGCCAGAACGACGCCGGTGACGCCGCCGACGGTGAACAGGAAGATGAACCCGACCGCCCACAGCATCGGCGTATCGAACCGGATAGAACCACCCCACATCGTCGCAATCCAGCTGAACACCTTCACGCCGGTTGGCACCGCGATCACCAATGTGGCCGCGACGAAGTAGGCGCGCATGTCGATGTCCATGCCCACCGTATACATGTGGTGCGCCCAGACAATAAAGCCGACGAAGCCGATCGCCACCATCGCGTAGGCCATCCCGAGATAACCGAAAACTGGCTTTTTCGAGAAGGTGGAGATGATGTGCGAGACGATGCCGAAGCCCGGCAGGATCATGATGTAGACTTCCGGGTGCCCGAAGAACCAGAACAGATGCTGGAACAGGATCGGGTCACCGCCGCCTTCCGGCTTGAAGAAGGCCGTACCGAAATTGCGGTCGGTCAACAACATGGTGATCGCGCCGCCAAGAACCGGAAGCGACAGCAGCAATAGGAACGCCGTCACCAGGATCGACCAGGCGAACAGCGGCATCTTGTGCAGGGTCATGCCCGGCGCACGCATGTTGAAGATCGTCGTAATGAAGTTGATCGCGCCCAGGATCGAAGAGGCGCCCGCTAAGTGAAGTGCGAAGATCGCCATATCGACCGACGCGCCCGGATGCCCTTCCACATTTGACAAGGGTGGATAGACCGTCCAGCCGGTACCTGCCCCGCCGCCGACAATGGCCGAGAAGAACAGCAGCAGCAACGCCGGAACGAGCAGCCAGAAACTGATATTGTTCATCCGCGGAAACGCCATATCCGGCGCCCCGATCATAAGCGGCACGAACCAGTTGCCGAAACCGCCGATCAGTGCGGGCATGACCACGAAGAACACCATAATCAGGCCATGCGCCGTGACGAAGACGTTGAACGCGTGACCGTCGGGACTGCCGTCCTCATTGGTCATGTATTGGACGCCCGGCTCCATCAACTCCATACGCATATAGATCGAGAACGCGCCGCCGATTAGCGCGGCCAAGACCGATATGAAGAGGTACATCGTGCCGATGTCTTTGTGATTGGTCGAATAGACGAAGCGTCTCCAACCGGTTGGATCTGCGTGTCCGGCAGCCATATCGAATCCCTTCCTCTAAGCGTCCTAGTCGGCGTTCTTGGCGACATCCACCGACGGTGGCGTGCCATCTACCTTGGCGTACTTCTTCTGGGCCTGCTTGACCCATTTCTCGAACGCCTCGGGCGACACCGCCTCGACGGTAATCGGCATGTAAGCATGATTGACGCCGCACAGTTCGGAGCAGAACCCGTAATAGACGCCCGGCTTGTTGATCTGAACCCAGGTCTCATTCAACCGGCCCGGCACCGTATCCAGTTTGATGCCGAAGGCGGGAACCCCCCAGTTATGAAGCACATCGTCCGCCGTCATCAGCAGCTGGATCTTCTTGCCAACCGGCAACACGACACGTTCGTCCGTATCCATGTTGCGTTTCAGGCTCTTATCTTTCGCTAAATCTTCCGCGGTGACCATGTTGGCGTCGAACGTGAAATTGCCATGGTCTGGATATTCGTAGGTCCAGTACCATTGATGCCCGATAATCTTCAGCGTCATGTCCGGGTCGTCGACGCGGTCGGCGAAATACATCAGCCTGAAGGACGGGATCGCCATTACGACCAGGATCAAGATCGGAATCACGGTCCAGGAAATCTCCAGTACCAGATTGTGCGTCGTTTTCGTCGGCGTCGGATTCGACCGCTCGTTGAACCGGAAAATGACGAACAAGAGGAGAATCATCACGAACAACGCGATAACGATCGCGATGATCGTCACGAAGTCGTGGAAACTATCGATCCTCTCCATCGTCGGCGTCACCGCTTCCTGGAAACCGAGTTGCCAATTTTTGGGTTCCGCCGCCATGGCGTCTTGAACGCCGAATACGCCAGCGAACACCGCCGCGAGCGCGACAAGTCGTGCTATCACGTTGCTACTCCCACTCCCAAAACGACCGCGCGTCCGCCATGCACCCAGGCGCCTCGACGCGACCAGCACATACTAACCGGCTACGATGCCGTTTCAAGCGCCTCGACACATGGCATTATCGCAAATGGAAAACCCTATACGATATAATGAACTATTTAGTTGATTCCGCATCTCATCAGAAGTCCGCGCGACACTTTGCCGCAAAATTTTGTATGATTCGTTAACCTCCCGAATCGCTGGAAACCTGCAGGTTCCGAGACTGGCTCGCCTGCCAACCCACCGACGCTACAATTCGACCATCCACATCAGGGGATCTAGCTAATCTTCAAATGAAGAGGCTGTCCGCATCACGGCTTGCAGACTAAGCATCGTGGGTGCCCCGCCAAATCGTCACGAACCTCTAGCACCATCAACCCTGCCATTTCGGCCAACCGGATCACCGAGTCTCGTTGCCCGGCGCCGAACTCCGCGATCGCAACACCGCCGGGTGCGAGCAGGCCGGCGATGGCAGGGAAGAGCGCGCGATAGGCATCGAGCCCGTCGGCACCACCATCCAACGCCAAGACTGGCTCGAAATGCGCGACTTCAGGCTGTAGCGCGGGGATATCCGCCGCGGGAATATAGGGGGGATTGCTGACGATTAAGTCGAATTCGCTACGGAGGGATGCGGTCCAATCTCCGACGACCACGCGACCGCGGGCCGCGAGCCCCAGCCGTCGAAGATTTCGCTGCGCCACCTCAGCCGTCGCGCCATCGCGTTCGACGCCGATTCCCAAAGCTTGGCGGAATTCGCTTAACAGGGCCGCCAGAAGACAACCGGTACCGGTACCGAGATCCAGAATGCGTAGCGGCGCTTCTGCCTCCCGGACATGGTCGAGCGCGGCTTCGATGATCGTTTCACTGTCCGGCCGCGGGTCCAGCGTGTTCGCCGTGACCTTGAACGACAGACTCCAGAATTCCCGCCGGCCGAGGAGGTGCGACATCGGCTCATGGGCGGCCCGGCGGTCGAGGAGCGCATCGAATTCTTCAGCCGATTCGACGGCACGCTCCGGATATCCGATTAGTTCCGTTTCCGTCAGGCCAGAGGCATGAGACAGCAGCAGACGCGCCTCTCGCCAGGGGTTATCGATTCCCGCCGCTGCCAACGTTTCCGCGCCGCGTTTCAGGCAGGACCCGACGTCGCTCATTCCAGACTGGCCAGCCGCGCGGCCTGATCGTCAGCGATCAACGGGTCGATCACCTCATCCAGCGCCTCGCCATCCACGATCTTATCGATCTTGTGCAAGGTCAGATTGATACGGTGATCGGTGACACGCCCTTGCGGGAAGTTATAGGTCCGAATGCGTTCGGAGCGGTCGCCGCTGCCGACCTGACTGCGCCTGTCCGCGGCGCGCGCGGCATCCAGCTGTTCGCGTTCATGGTCGTAGATGCGCGCCAGCAGAATCTTCATCGCCTTGGCGCGGTTCTTATGCTGCGATTTTTCGTCCTGCTGGGACACGACGATACCGGTCGGGAGATGGGTGATGCGCACGGCACTGTCGGTCGTATTCACCGACTGGCCGCCCGGACCGCTGGCGCGAAAGATATCAACCCGCAAATCCTTGTCATCGATCTGGACGTCGACCTCCTCCGCCTCCGGCAATACGGCAACCGTCGCGGCGGAAGTATGCACCCGTCCGCCGGACTCGGTCGTCGGCACGCGTTGCACCCGATGGACGCCGGACTCGAACTTCAGGCGCGCGAACACGCCGCGGCCCGAAATCAGCGCGGAGGCTTCCTTGTAGCCGCCAAGCTCGTTATCGCTGATGCTCATCGGCTCGAACCTCCAGCCGCGAATATCGGCGTAACGCTGATACATGCGGAACAGTTCCGCCGCGAAAAGCGATGCTTCGTCGCCGCCGGTGCCGGCCCGCACCTCCAGGATCGCGTTCTTCGCGTCCGCCGCGTCCTTCGGCAGCAGCATCACGCGCAGTTCCTGTTCAAGCGCGGGCAGACGCGCCTTCAGTTCGCGTGACTCCGTCTCCGCCAGCTCCTTCATCTCAGCGTCCCCATCGACGGCGAGTTCAGCCAGATCCTCAAGCTCCGAACGGGCGTCCTTAAGCGCTTTAACCTTCTCGACGACCGGAGACAGCTCGGCATACTCCATCGACAAGGCGGTGAAGTCCGATGCCTCCAGATCGCCCGACGACATCAACGCGGCAAGCTCTTCCTGCCGCGCGATCAAGCTGTCGAATTTTTCCTCCATACTCATTCTTCGTTCCCGTCCTTCTTCGCGCCGAGATTGAACAGACGACGCACCAGCTGTTCCGCCGTGCCGCCATAATTAGCCCGGTTGTCCGTTTCTGTCTCCGCTATTTCCCGCATCGCCCGGCTTGGCTGGTGCAGCAGCCGATTGATCAGCAGCCGGGTCGCTTCGGCGGCATCCGCGCCAGGCTCCTCCGCCAGAAGGGTATTTCGCGTGGTCTCGAAATGCTCACGCAGGGCGACGATCGCCGGAACGGCGCCGCGGCCCGCCCGACTGCGTCGCCACGCGGCGACCTCCTGGTCGACGATTTCCCATGCGGAATCCGCAGCCACGTTGCGCGTCGACCGACCCTGCAGCGTGACGCGCTCCAAATCTTCCAACGAAAACAGGAAGGCGCCTTCCAACTCGGCGACGTCGGGGTCGATATCGCCCGGCACACCGGCATCGATCAGCAGGACCGGACGGCGGCGGCGTGCCACCAGCGCCTGCTCCATCGCCGCCGCCGTAATCAGATGGCGGCCGGTACCCGCAGCGGCGATAACGATTTCCGCCCCGCGCAACGCCGCGTCGAAACGATCGAACGGCACGAACCCGTACCCCGCCCGCCGGGCAGCCGTCTCGGTCCGCCGCGAGGGGCCGCTCATGGTGATATTCGTCGCACCGGCCGTTCGGAATTGTTCGACGATGATGTCGCCCATATCCGCCAGACCGACGATGAGCAATCGCGCGTCCGTCAAATCACCTTGCACGTCGCGGGCGATCCGTCCGGCGGCCGAGGCGATGGATACCGAGTGCAAACCGATGTCGGTCTCGGTGCGGACCCGTTTCGCGACGCTGTAGGAGGCCTGGAGCAGCGTTTCCAGTTCGGCCCCAACCATGCCGCGGCCCTGTGAAAACCGGTGCCCTTCCTTGACCTGACCGAGCACCTGAGGCTCGCCGACCGTCTGGCTGTCGAGCGATGACGCGACGGCGAAGATGTGGCGCACGGCGGCCTCGTCGCAATGATCGTAGAGCTGGTTGGCGACCACATCCGACGGCTCGCCCGAGGCCTCGGTCAGCAGCGCCCTGACGGTGCGGGCATGCGGGACGGGATCATCGACTACGGACTGGACTTCGACGCGGTCGCAGGTCGACAGGACGATGGCTTGCGCAATGCCTTCTTCG
>Ga0310344_10004404_pt1 | contig 10476 bp, 5 predicted proteins | sample HC15DNA20200_MG_FD_203801 | JGI IMG/M metagenome (GOLD analysis project Ga0310344, IMG submission 203801) | Marine microbial communities from station ALOHA, North Pacific Subtropical Gyre - HC15-DNA-20-200_MG | ecosystem: Environmental > Aquatic > Marine > Oceanic | place: Pacific Ocean: North... | reverse complement strand
TGCCATCCCGGACCGCAAAGATGGGAGCCGAATCATGTTCGTATTCCCGAAGACATGTCAGAGGCGGAAGCCTGGGACCGTGCCTTCGCGGCTTACGATGAAATACTTCCCGTTGCGGAGAAGCACAAGGTGTACCTGGCTGTCGAGGGCGTCTGGGGCATGGTGACGCACGACTACTATACGACTCTCCCTCTCATTGGTCGCTATGACAGCGAGTACATGGCGATCACCATGGATCCCTCTCACGGTAATCTCTGGGGCAACCCGATTCCCTGGGTCATTCGGCAGTGGGGAGACAAGATTCGTCACGCGCACCTGAAGGACTCCATAGGCAAGCCGGGTTATGACGGCGATACCTTTATCTTTCCGATTCTCGGCGAGGGTACCATCGACTGGAAGTCCTACTTCGAGGCGATGCACGAGGTCGGCTACGAAGGCTGCTATATCGTCGAGTACGAGTCCTGGTTTTACTATAACCAGATATTGAAAGGGGACATGGTCGCCGCGGCCCGGCTCTCTTTTGATTGCGTCAAGGCACTTCTGGACAGCTGATCGGGTAAGAAAACGGCCAGGGCCCGTCTTGAACGGCGACTCTTCTGTGAATCACTCTCGTGCCCGGAGAATCTTTTGGGGAACGGCCAGGAGTAGAGCCCCCTGACTTCTTCCTTTTCCCTGAGTGACTTGCCGCGTAGTCGAGTGCCGACAGCCCGGCCTCATTGGTTGGACCCGACCGCTGAATTGTGAGTTCTCTTTGATGTGAAAGCTCTTTTGTCTAAAATGCCCTCCCTTGTTGTTCACCGGAGAAATTTTTCAAGACAGAGGTCCAGGACCATGAATCAGCGGCCGCAAGTTCTTCCACGTCGAGAGTTCATCAAGAAAACTGCTCAGGCCTCGGCGGCGCTGACGGCCGCTTCCTTGCCGCTCGCTGGTTGCTCCCTTTTCCCCAGGAACTCGTCCGAGCCTCTGTACAGGATTTCCCTCGCCCAGTGGTCCTACCATCGCGCGTTTTTCGGCACGGACGGCGAGAAGCGAGACAACCTCGAGTTCGCGGCCATTTCCCGACAGCACGGTATTGACGCAGTGGAGTACGTCAATCATTTCTTCAAGGACAGGGCTGACGACGAGGGCTACTTGAAGCAGATGAAACAACGTGGTGATGACGCCGGTGTGACGGGGCTGTTGATTATGATCGACAGGGAAGGCAACCTCGGTGATCCCGACAACCAGAAACGTGCGCAATCGGTGCAAAATCATCATCGTTGGGTGCGGGCCGCGAAAGCTCTCGGCTGTCACTCGATTCGCGTCAACGCCAGGAGTCATGGCGCCTACGACGAGCAGATCAAGCTTGCGGCCGATGGACTGCGCAACCTGAGCGAGTTTGCCGTACCGTATGGCATCAGCGTCATCGTAGAGAATCACGGTGGGCTGTCTTCCAACGGCGAATGGCTCGCCAGCGTCATGAAAACGGTGGATCATCCCGGATGCGGCACATTGCCCGACTTCGGTAACTTCCATCTCGGAGACGGCAAGTGGTATGACCGCTACAAGGGCATCCGGGAACTCATGCCCTTCGCGAAAGCGGTGAGCGCAAAGTCTCATGATTTCGATGCGGAAGGCAACGAGGTGAATACCGATTACAGAAAAATGATGAAGATCGTCCTCGATGCGGGTTACCACGGCTGGGTCGGCATCGAGTACGAAGGCGGCAATCTCAGTGAGCCAGACGGCGTCGACGCGACCCGGAAACTACTCGAGCGGGTTCGGGACGAGCTCGAAGAGGCCTAGTCGCTTTTTTCTCGAAGAGTGTCGCGCGCGGAATTTCGCAAGACGAACGTGCGCCCGGAGACTTCGGCCCCGGCCTATTTCTCCGGACCGAAGCAGGCGACTTCACCGTTCAGCATGGTGACCACCACGCGGCCTTTCCGGTCCACCAGAAGGCCACCGGGAAGCGGGTCTGAATGGAGCTCGTGGTGGAAGATTCGCTCTCCTTTTTCGACACTGAGCGCCATGATGAGCCATTGAGGCTGCGTACGTACGCGGGACTGGATGCGTGCGACCGCAATGACGGCGTTCGGGGTGAGGGCGAGAGACAGGATCTCGAGCGTGTTGGTTCGGCCGAGAGTCGATTCCCAGCGTACGGCACCGTCACTCTCGAGTGCACCCGAGAGAGTGGAGGCCCAGGGCCTGGGATCGTCCTTGATGTAACCTTTCTCGATGCGTTCCGCAACCCGGGCACCATCATAGGAAGTCAGAGTCCCGTATCTGTGGTTTACCCAGGACACACTCCGCTCGTCCCAGGCAGGAGGAACGCCGCCAAAATTCAGTCGCCAGTTGGCCTTGTCGCTATAGGCGATGAAGCTGCCCTTGGTGGCCACGTTTCTCGGTGAGGAGTAGAGAACCCGACCGCCCGCGATCACGGTGTTATTGCTGAAGACTCCGACGAAGCGTCCTGCCGGCGCCTTTGGGTTTCCCTGGTCGAAGGGTTTTGCGAGACACTCACCGGTCGTGATATCAAATGACGCCGGGGAAACCTGGTTGCCTGCTGCCAGGATCAATCGATTGCCATGAAGTGCGAGGTTGCCCTGGACACTGACACCCTTGCGAAGCTCGGGATTCAAGTGCCCCGACGTATCGTTTTGCCAGCGAACTTTCCCCGTTCTGGCATCGATGGCGTATACGTAGGTTCCGTCGTAGTCGACGATGCCGGCGGCGAAGTAAGCGACGCCATCCTCGACGAGAACTCCGCTCGCGACTGGCCAGGTAGAACTCAACGCTCCATAGACCATGATGTGTCGTTCTTCCGGCGCGGCATGAAAGCGCCACAGGAGTCGGCCCGTGGTCGCTTCGAGTGCATAGACGTATCCATCACTGCTCCCGACGTACGCGCGGCCTTCCCAGATCGTCGGGGGATATTTGATGGGGGCGGGCGTCAAGAAGCTCCAGCGAAGATTGCCGCTCGCGGCTTCGATAGCCCGTACTTTCCCGTCGTTTCCGCTCAAGAATACGAGCTCTCCGGCGGCTGTTGCGGGGTTTGGCAGGTAGGGTCGCTCGGGTTGGTGCTTCCAGCGCCGCGGCATGTCCGATTCGACCGGAACCTTCGACGAGGCCGTTCGGTGGTTATTTCCCCGATACGTGGGCCAGTCTTCGGCCGTGATCGCCAAAGTGGCGATCTCCGCCGCGCTTTCTTTTCCGAGCTGAAGTCGCCCGGGTCTGGCGGGGTTCTTGAAACGAAAATCGCCGGCGGAACATTTCGCCACGCAGCCGATCAGTGAGAGATTGCAATCACATTGCCAGGGACCAATGTAGAGTATGCCGCCGGCAGCGATAGCGCCGTCGTTGCAGCCCGGCCGCGCCGCGCCGTCGACGAGTACTTTCTTTAGACTCCGGTCGAAACGTAGTGTTCCCTCGCCGCGACAAAACAGCGAGTCTGGCGTGGCCGTGAGTCGTGTGCAGGCTGCCTTGTGAAACTGCAAGTCCTCTATCACTTTGCCGCTCGTCGGTTCGATGACCACGTTACTACCACCTTCACCGACACCGAGAATGACGTCCCCGTCGATGTAGACAGCATTCGGATTGTTGGTGATCTTCTTTTTGGTCCACAAGATGTGACCGTTCTTGGTGGACACGGCAACGACATTCATGCGTGTCTGCCCCTGGACAATGAGTGCCTCGGGCGTGGCGACAACCATGCATTGGGTACGGAAGCCCGGCGTCGAAGTGAGATTTTTTCCGGGCTCCTCGATAAGCTCGAGCAGTCTGGACTCTCCGTTGGTCCAGACGACATCTCCTGTCTTTGCATGTACGCTTCGGAAGTGGCGATCCGGACAGTAGAGGTAGAGTAGGTCTTTGCCAAGAGCCAGGCCACGAGAGTCGATGAGCGTGTCCTCCTTGTGGAGCCAGAGACGCTCTTTCTTGACAAGGTCATAGGCCGCGAGGGTGTCGCCGAAGCCGAAGGGGATTCTTTTGCCGAAGTACCCTTTGCTGAGGTCTTCCCAGCTCCACCCCCCCAGCTCCTTATCGCCTCGCACGGTCTCCGCACCACCCGGATCAGGCTTGCCGGCGAGAACGTAAAGCACGTCCTTGTCGATCACCATCCACTTCCAGTCACCCACCACATCCGGAACCTTGATCCTTCCCTTTTCGTCACCCGTACGCGCGTCGAGCAGCAGGCAGCTATCGCCGTCGATCATGTGAAACGTATCGGGCGTGGCGATGAACGCCGATCGATGCACCAGATACCCCTCGGGCAGCTTGCGTCGCCAGAGCTCCGTGCCGTTGTAGCCATTCCGCGCAAGAAGCGTCTGCAGGATGTTCCACTCGCGACGGTGATGCGCAATGTGCCCCACCGCGAGAAAGGTGCGCCCTCCGGCCGCGGTGGTCACCGCGGGCATACCAATGTAATACGGCTCTGCGAGAAACTGCGTCCGATACGGCGCCTTGATGAGGCTGTCGGTCGAAACGGGATTGTTGTCCGGTGCCTTCTCCCAGTGCGACCAGTCGTCGGCTCCCTCGAGTGGCGGTCGACGCAGGTGAATCCAGGATCCACTCGCGTCCTTCCACGTACTCACGATCTCGATGCCTGCTTCGGCAGCCCACTTGCCAGGCTGACCGGATACCGCGCTCGAGAACATTGCGGATCCACCGGGGCGCAAGATGCGCAGGACCTCCGCGGAGGACAGAGCCGTCAGATCTTCGAGTGTCAAACCGCGGGCCACGAGGAGGTCGACAAGGTGATCCGCGTAAGGCAGCCTGTCGAGACGACCGACTTCGGCCACGACGCGCTCGATGCCGAGTCCGGCCGCGTCAGCCTTTTCGCGCAAACTCTCGATGCGCTCCGGCGCCGAATCCCAGACGTGCACGAGCAGTCCATTGCCCGCGAGATCGAGTGCAAGGTCGTGACTCGCTCCGAGAACCGAACATACACCACGCTGGACGCCTGATTTCTCGATCAGGCTGTCGGCGGTCCCGGCCATCGCGAGGCGACAGCAGACAACAAGACAAAACACGGCGATCACAAGAGCACTCGATCGATAAGACATGTCCGAACTCTCTCTCGGGTAAAATGGAATTCTATTCGACAACTTGCCTGCCAGATTACTCGTAAACGCAGGCAGGTCGCGAGAGTTTTCTGATGAAACCGTGACCCACAGCCATCTGACCGGATCAGGCGTCGTCGCGTGCCATCAGCGCCTGACGTGCAGCATGACAGGCAACGAGCGCGCTCCATGAGAGATTGCAGGAGCTGGTTGACGGAAAGGCGGAGGAGGCTCAGCTATTCGACAGCTTTCCGTTCCACCACTCTGCCCGAACGATCGAGCACGACTTGAAGATCGCAGGGCTTCAGAAACATGCTTCCGACGGGAAGGTCGACTTCCACAGCCTCAGAACGACGAGCGTGACCCTTGGACTCGCCTCGGGCGCTGATCCACGAACCATTCAGCAGCTCGCCCGCCACAAGTCGCTGACGATGACAGACGCCTACGCGAGGGCTATCCCGGAGCGCGTGGAACGAGCGGTCGAAGACCTCGGCGAAGCCATTCAGAAGTCCAAGGCGTCGTCCGCAGTTGTCAAATCGTTGACATGCGGGGAGATGAAAAAAGCGGCTGGCGCCGAAAGTTTTCAGCAGCAGCCACTTAATTCGTCTGAAGATGGTGGAGGCGGGGGGAATCGACCCCCCTCAAAACGAGAGCGCAGAAGTTACGACTTCCGGTCAGGATCGGTCACATGCCGGTCAGGTTGAGCCGGATCTCGGTCAACGGTCCGACGTTGCACAGGACCGTGGTCTTTGCGAAGTACCGGTTGTCGGTCACGGGTATGACACATCCCAGTCAACCTCGTGCCCCCATATTGCCCCCACAGGACTCGACCAGGATTGCGTTCGTGCAAATGGCCTATAATCGACTTCCTGGACACGTCCAGGAGGGGATTCTGACCATTCGCCCGCGGCTATCTCGTCCAGGAAAAGCCACCGGAACGACCATGAGTGCGTCCCGACGCCAGGTCGCGGAGCAGAAGCACCCGGGGGGAGCCTCCCAGCTCTTGGTTCCTGTGTTATAGTCGGGTCGAAAGAGTCACGATCGTCGCGACTCCAGCGATGCCAACGCGACGCAAGAGGTTAGTCATGACAGGACCACCCCGAGGAATCAAGCCGGCGAATAAGGCGCTGGGATTGCTGTTCGCTGTCGGAGCGATCACAACCGGGGCGCTCCTCGCCGCACTGGGCGGGTCTCGAGATCGGCAGGCGACCGTCGTACGCATCCGGCTGATCGATACCGAATCCGGCAAGCCGACGCCGGCCATGGTCTGCATCTCGGACGCTCGCGACGGCACCGTGCGCGTTCCTCCTGACGGCCAGGCTGACCCCGAGCCGAACACGACCGTCGAGTTCCGCCGTGGCGTCCCATTTTCACGTGGGAAGGATTGGGTCGGCCCCGTTCGCAAGACGACCGGAAAAGGAAACAACGACGATCGCTCCTTCGTGTACGGGCAGCTCCCGTCCCTCCCTTACTGGAGCGATCCGGTGATGTACCAGACACCGAGCGACTTCACCATCCGCCTGCCCGCTGGACGCTGGCGGATCTCCGTCCAGCACGGCATGGAGTACATCCCGGTGACGCAGGAGTTCACGACGTCCGGTGGCACTCTCGAGAAGACGATTCGCCTGGAGCGATGGATCGACCTACCCTCGGAAGGCTGGTTCTCGGGCGACGTGCACGTTCACCATCCGACGACCGAGAAGTCGCACCGCGACTATCTCCTCGAGTATGCGAGAGCGGAGGATGTCCACGTTGTAAATATCCTCGAACAGCACCACCACGGCGGGAGCCACTCGAAGCAGTGGGGGTTCGGGAAGAAGTTCCGCGTCGAACGCCACGGCCGCTGGCTCGTCTCGGGCCAGGAGGCGCCGTCGAGCACGTTCGGTCACATCATTGGCCTCAACGTGGATCGGCTCGTGCACGATCCTGAAAACGTCGACCTCTACGACCTCGCGTTCCGCGGAATTCACGAGAGCAAGCAGGCCCTCGTCGGCTATGCGCACTTTTCCCAAAAAACTGACTTGCCCCGCGGTTTTCCGTGGTACGTCACGACCGAGGAGATCGACTTCGTCGAGCTCATGCAGTTTGCGAAGATCAACGCGCCCGATTACCACGACTATTTGAATCTCGGCTTCCGGCTGACCGCTGCTGCCGGGAGCGATGTCCCGTGGGGTTCAACCCTGGGCGAGGTTCGTACGTTTGTCTACACAGGTGAGACCTTCGATCCCGACCGCTGGTTTGCAGCCCTCAAGGCCGGGCGGACCTTTGTCAGCAATGGCCCAGCGCTGATGCTCACGGTGGACGGAGAGCTCCCCGGGACAACACTCCGGAAGGCTCGAGACACGAAGGCGCGCATCCGCGCCAGGGTACGAAGCCACGCGAAGATTGGGCTCGTCAGGACTTTGAAGGTCATGAGCAACGAGGGCGTCCTGAAAGAGGTGAAACCGCAGGGCAGTAAGACCGAGCTGACCATAGACTTTGAGATACCTCTATCGAGAAGCCGCTGGATTGTCGCATCTGCAGAATGCTCGAACGGCGCGTTGGCCCACACGTCCCCGGTCTACGTGATCGTCGACTCGAAGCCGGCATGGTGCCCTGAGCGGGGCCCGGAGATCATCGACAAGCAGCTCGCCGCGATCGGGCAAATTGAGAAGGAGTTCGCCAGCCGGAATGCGGCTATCCTGACGCGACTGAAACGGGCCCGGGAATACTACTCGAATCTCGAAGCCGCGATGAAGGCGGGACGGGAATGAGATGGTGACGGCATGACCGTGAGCTAACGTTGACAGAATCGAGCGTTTCCAGAATTACCAGAAAGTAACCGTCGGTCGATCCTCACCGACGCGTCGGGCTCGACTCATCGCGTCTATCTGGGTCGAAGGACGGGCAATGGTCTCGGTCGAATGGGCCCTCGCAGCGAGATGCGCGAGAACTCGTCGTGTTTTGTCCAGGATGTCCTGGGAAATAGCCGGGTACAAGAACTCGGTCGATCCTCCGGCCCACGGCTGTTACCATTGTTCGGAACTCATCTTACCGAGAACCGAAAGAGAGAACAGTCTATGACCTGGAAAACTCTCCTCGCCGCGGTCGCATCGCATGGCCCCGACGTGCACCTCCGTGGTCGGGAGGCCTGTTCGAAGTCGGATTCTATCTCCGATGGTCCGGTGAAGTGGGGTCCGGCATGGAGAAGTTGGCTCACGCGATGGGTAAGATGATGGTGGGCTGGGCGATGTAGTGCTAAACGTTCCGGCTCGCAGTGCGGTCGGTGAGCAAGGCCGAATTGTGCCAACAGTTAGTCGGTGGCGACTCCGTAGATCGCGAGCCCGGCGAAGGTGAGGATCTGTATCGGCAACGTGATAACGTCGGCTATGACTGCGAAAGTCACCAGGACGTTTCGCCTTGTGCCCGCCTCGTAGTACGAGCCGATCTCGAAACGAGTACGGTGGCGAGAAAGATCGAAGTCTTCCATGCCGACGAGCGCAGGTGCCCGATCCGAAAACTCGATCGGCGCAGGAATCCAGACACTTCTTGATACGGTCTCCGTGGCGTCCGGCCGGCCGTCGGGTGATGTGACACGGGGCCAGCTTACGAGCGATTGACGCCCTGACTTCGGGTTCCAGTGGTCTTGCTGGGCGATTCCTACGATTTCGATCGGTTCGCTCGACTCGAGCTTCATCAACTCGGCAGCGATCGCTGAGTGCTGACTCTCTTCGAGTTTCACCGTGACGTACCGGGCATGAGGGCCGTCCGCGAAGGATAAGACGGCGCTGTCGGACCCGAGATAGACCCAAAGAAGGCTTGCCTCAGACTCGAAGTGCCTGCCGTTCTGGGACGTCGTGGCGTTGGTGATCGTGAAACAACCGGCGTTCAAGCTGAGAGGCACGACCAGAAGGAGTAAACGGGATACACGCATGACAGCGATACGCCGAACCCCCTGTTGGGTTCCGCGATGTTCGCCAGCGCTGAGAGTTCGAGGTGTCCGTGCTGTAGTCATCTTTGAGCGACTATGGAGCTCGCAGACGCCTCAGGGGGGCCGCCCAGGTTTTCGATGCCAGAATCACCCGCTACTCCAGCCGGGAATCGAACCCGCCAAAAAGTCCGATTTCACAACTCACTACAAACGACTCATCTCTGACTTCGGGACGAGTTGACGGAAGTCCCGAACTTTCAGAGAGTCAGAGAGCAAAACGGCCATCTGAGCCGCGGAAATTCGTCCGCACGTTCCGAACCCCGTCCCGTTCTACGAAGCTGCCCGACTTCGTAACACGTTGCCCGACAGCGCCCAAGGATGTCCAACTGCGCCGTATTCGCCCCTGACCGCAATCCCGACAGAGAGCGTTCCGAATCAAAGGTAGTGGTGGAGGCGGGGGGAATCGAACCCCCGTCCCGAGACCATTTCACGTGAGCTTCTACAGGAATAGTCCTTTATTTGTGTCTCGCCCTTCTGTCTCCAAAGGACAGGATACTTCGGGGCCAGCCTCCGGTGTGTTTCGCGCCTTTGCCAGGAGGCCTCGCTCGGGCGCTATCCTCTATTGTGGCCTTCGGCCCGGCTTCTCAGAGGAGAAAGAATCCGGCGAAGGGGCCGCTTTATTAGGCAGCCATTTTGAGATTGCTGTTACCAGCTATGTGTTTCCAGGGGTTTTATGAGGCCACCTGGAACCTCATCCTGCCACCCACACTTCCTGAGTCCGGTCGAATCCTGGTCGCCCCCAGAAAACGTTGTGTGCTTGAGATGAGTATATCCGGGTTTTGGGGGCGCCGCAAAGGGATCAGCAAAGTAGCAGGAGAGCGGACGGCACACGGAGCGTGCCTGCTACTTTGGACGAGCCTCGGGGACATCGCACGAGCCAACGGCGAGTCTCGTTGGGGTGAATTCGCTGCAAAGCAGCGAAGAGGGGGCTTCGCGAAAGCCCCCCCAAAGGAATAGGTGAAGTATTAGAAGGGGATCAATCTCGCTCGATCCCCTTCTAATACTTCGATAGCTCTCGCTGCACTTCTCTGTCCGCGTCCCGTGACTTCTTCGACTGGCGCTTGTCGTGCAGTTGCTTGCCCTGACAGATGCCGAGCTCGACCTTTGCGTAGCCGCGCTTGTTGAAATAGAGCCGGAGCGGAATCAGCGTGAAGCCCTTCCCCTCGACCCTCTTCTCCAGCTTGCGGATCTCGGCCCGATGAAGCATCAGCTTCCGCGGACGCGTCGGCTCGTGCCCGAAGTGGCTCGCGTTCTTGTACTCCGCGATGTGGCAACCCAAGAGGATCACCTCGCCTCCCATGATCCGCGCATGGCTGTCGGTCAGGTTGATTTTGCCGTCTCGAATCGACTTGATCTCCGATCCGCGCAAGACGACCCCGCACTCCACCTTCTCCAGAACGTGGAAATCGTAGAACGCTCGGCGATTCTTGAACTGCTTCTGCGTGGCCATCGTCTTGGGATTCTACCGTA
>Ga0310344_10004401_pt1 | contig 10478 bp, 2 predicted proteins | sample HC15DNA20200_MG_FD_203801 | JGI IMG/M metagenome (GOLD analysis project Ga0310344, IMG submission 203801) | Marine microbial communities from station ALOHA, North Pacific Subtropical Gyre - HC15-DNA-20-200_MG | ecosystem: Environmental > Aquatic > Marine > Oceanic | place: Pacific Ocean: North... | reverse complement strand
CACCACCGGCACGCCAAGGTCCTTCTGCACCTGCTGCGTCGCAGACATGTCTCCCGCGCCCTCGGCGCCCGTCCTCTCTTGCCGATCCACAGAGATGACCACGCCCGCTAGCTGGGCGCTCTCTCCGTTCAGGATTCCGACAGCCTCCCTCACAGCGGTGCCGGCAGAAATCACGTCGTCGATCAGCAGGCATTTCTTGTCCGCAACCGATGCACCAACCAGCAGGCCGCCCTCGCCGTGGTCCTTGGCCTCCTTGCGGTTGTAAGCAAACTCGACATCACGGTCGAGGCCGGCCATGGCGATGGCAACAGCGCTGACCAGCGGGATGCCCTTGTACGCAGGGCCGAAAAGAACCTCGAACGGGATCCCCGACGCCTCGATGGCTTTCGCGTAGTACTGTCCCAGTCGCCCCAGCGAGGAGCCCGTGCGAAATAGCCCGGCGTTGAAGAAATACGGGCTGATCCGTCCGGACTTGAGCGTGAAGGAGCCGAACTTCAGGACGCCGAGCTCCATAGCCATCTCGATGAACTCGGCCTGGTACGGCGCGAGTGCCGCAGAGGCCGCAGGCCCCACAGCGGGCGGCGCGGACATGGCCGCGGTGCGGGCCTCGTTGATGGCATCTCTGAGCTTGACGGCTGCGGCGGCCGGGTCTGCGTCCCGCGAAATGCCGCGGGAGACCGGCAGCAGGATGCCCAGGCCGTCCGGCCTCACGGCAGCGGAGATTGTGGCGGACAGATCGCCGCCCTGGAACCCGACACCGGGCGCCAGGATCCACAGGCTCGGGGCCGCGGACCGCGCCCGCTGGAGCGCGTCTGTGTCGGTGGCGCCGACCACGAGGCCGAGGTTCTTGTTCGCGTTCCAGTCCGTCTCGGCGCGCTTGGCGACCTCCTCGAACACGGCGCCGCCGCCCTCGACCTTCAGCGTCTGGACCTCGTTCGAGCCGGGGTTGGAGGTCTTGCAGAGGACGAAGGCGCCCTTCGAGGCGTCCTTGAGGAACGGGTCGAGAGAGTCTCCGCCCATGTACGGGTTGACGGTGATGCCGGTGGCCTGCGCCGTTGGCACTTGAGTTGAGCGTTGGCAGCGCCGCATGGCTGTGGCGGAGGTGTTTTTGCTGCCGCGATGGGATGGGAGGCGCACCTTGAGTTCGTCGAAGGCGGCCGAGGCATACGCGGCCGCGGTGGAGCCGATATCGCCGCGCTTGGCGTCGAGCAGCACCGGGATGCCGTCCGGAATGGCCGCGATCACGCGGCCCAGCGCCGCGGCGCCGGGAGCGCCGAAGACCTCGAAGAAGGCCGCGTTGGGCTTGTAGGCGGCGGCCACGTCGGAGGTGGCCTTGATGAGCTTCAGGCAGAACGCCTCCGCCGCCTCTGCGCTGGACTCGCTCAGCTCCGTGGTGTGCGGGTCGAGGCCGACGCAGAGCAGCGAGTTGGCCTGCTTTGCGCGCGCCTCCAGAGCCTCGAAGAAGGACATCTCCGCGCCGCCGACCGCCGGACCTTTGAGTGGAGTAGCAGGCGCGGAGTTCATGAACTGTGCTCCGCACCCCTGCGCCAGTGCCGCAACGCAACGCCGTCTGCGCCAGCGAACGGTGAGACGGTAAAGTGGGTGCCATTCAAATCGAGCTAAAATGAAATCAGCGAGTTTAGAATTGGCCCATTTTTTTACGCCCAAAAAACCGCGATTATCGGATATACCCATACGAGTAGACTTCTTACGCCCATTATGCGTGCCGCAACCCAGACCCAGACTCCAGAGCATCGTCCTTCCGTCGGCTGGGCGGGCTGCAGCTCTACACCGTCGCACAGCATGGCGGCGGAGAAGACGAAGGAGGCGAAGGCGAAGTCCGCGGCGGGCGGCAAGAAGAAGGTGCGCCGCGGCCCAAACGCCCACCGAGCCCGCCGCTTGGCGTTGGCGCAGCACGCAAGGAGGGAAAGCTGTTCTGCTCGAGCGGGGAGTGGAGCGGGGCGCTCCGGGCCGCCGAACTCGCAGCGGGCGGTTGCGCGCCGGGGAGCCGCGCCGGGGAGGGGAGGGGCGCCGGGGCGCTGGGCGCCAGCCCAGCTGCGAGCGACTGCCTCTATGGCTGCCGGCCGCGGCTTGAGCCGCGGGGCCGACGACGCCGCTTTTTCGTCGGCTCCGGCGCATGCCCTTTCCCCTGCCGCTTTTCTCGGCTGCGGCAGCTGTTGGTTTTTTTGGTTGGGTGCTGGCCGGCGCCCTGCGTGGCTAGCTTCTGCCCCGGCTACAGCCTTGAGCATTGTCCCAGCCGCATCGCTGACGCCTGCGCTCCGCTTGATCTCGCGCAGAAGTGGTCCAAGGGGAAGATGAACGACAAGACGGTCAACCTCGTGCTCTTTGACGAGGAGGTGTACGCGAAGCTGCACAAGGAGGTGCCGAAGTTCAAGCTGATCACGCCGTCCATCATTTCGGACCGGTTGAAGATCAACGGCAGCCTCGCCCGGTCAGCCATCAAGGAGCTCATGGCCAAGGGCTCCATCCGCCTCGTGAGCAAGCACCAGGCGCAGGGCATCTACACCCGCGCGACGAACGCCTAAACGCGCGAACGCTCGGCGAGGGGGGTTTTCGTGGCGATGCGGATCTCCTATGGTTGCCCGTGAGGGGCACCATGCATTCCTGTCAAGCGTGCACAAAGCTGTGCGGACACTCGTTGGTCCGCGGCGGGAAGGTGAAAGGGAGAAGGGCATGCCAGATGTGGTGCGAGCTGCTGTGCAACACGAGGAAACGTTGTTGCAGAGTGGGTTGCGGCGCGGAATGAAAACCTAACTTCGCTGTTCAATCACCCCGGCGCCCGCACCTTCCTCCTCTTTTTGTACGAGAACTTGATCAGGGCATCGCGGCAGCTGCGGATGTGGCCCTCGCACTCATGCGGCTGGACATGGTTGCTGCACACAACGCAAGTAGCCGCCTGCCCGTCCGCCCCGGCGCCTGCCAAGTGGTCATAAAATGGCGAGAACTGCCGCAGTGCCGCACGTTTGAACTCGGCGCGATAGCGCTGCTTGTCCGACTCGTCAAATGCGGTTTGGCAGAGAGCCACGATGGCGTGCTCAATGTCCGCCTCAGTCTGCCTGGTCGGGGCTCTGGCCTGAGCGCCCTCGCGGGATGCAGTGCGGCTCCTCGTACTCCTTGTTCTCGGCTGCGGGGCCGGGCGGTGCGGGGGGAGCGCCAGCGCAGCGGCGGCGGGCGGCACGGAGAGCGGGGCGTTGGCGGAGGGCTCGTGTGCCGGCTCGGGCTCGGGCTCCGGCTCCGGTTGCGGCTGCTGGGCCGGGCGAAGTGACTTGCTCGTTGTCGCATTCGGGCGCTGGCTGCGTGACCTGCCTTCGCCGCGGGAAGAGGCGGTTGCCAGCGCGCTGCGACCGAGCACGTCCCGCGATGCCGAGGCCTCTCGTTGCGACCGAGACGGTACGTGGAAGCGTCTGCCCTGCTGCAGAGCTGCAAGCCGCCCTCGCAGGATGGCGATCTCCTCGGAGAGGTCCAGTTCCTCCCCCTCATATCGCCGCAGCGCAGCCTGAATCGCCACGCGATCGTCCGATCCCATTAACTCGTTCATCTCTGCTCTACCGTTCTCCACGAGCACTGTGATGCGTGTTTCCAATGCACTCAGCTCCTCAAGGTAGGCGTCGCACGCTGGCGTGGCCAGAAGGCGCGCCCGAAGAAAGGCGATGTCGTCGCAAGCCAACAGCTCGCGCAGCTCCTGGCGTTTTGCTGTTGCCTCGCGAGTGAAGCTCAGTTCCAGCGAGTGCACAGACTCGCCCAAGCGCTCCGGCGCTACACTGCGGTACTCATCCAGCGTGAGCGCCATCATTTCGAGGTCGCCCGACTCGGCGACGTCACGCATTCGATGCGTGGCGACCTCGCAGAGCTGATGGTAGTGTGCCTGAAGTACGTCGTACAGCTCCTGCAGCTCGTCTCCGAATCCGTCGAAATTGCGCAAAGCGGCTTCAATGCCGGTGAGCGAGTTGCCGGCCAGCTGCCGGCCCATCTCAGCTCGGCCGTTTTCAATCGTCTCGTTTCGATGCTTGACAAGCCGAGCGCGCTCGCTCGCCAGCTCTTCGCCAAAGTACTCGGTGGAGTCGAGGATACGTTTGATTGACTGCGGGTTGGACTCGCGTAGAGCGTCGACCAGCCAGGTCCGATGCTGCTCCTGCAGCTGCGAGACGCAGGCGGCCAACGCAGCCGCCTCCTCCTGGACAGCTTCTCCCATATGCTCGTACTTCACCAACGTCGCGGCAATGAGCTGTGGCTCTGTGCTCGAAGCGCAATTGCGCATGTCTGCCCTCGCCATGTCGATCAGCCACTTCCGATGAGCGCGCAAAGCAGACACTTCGTCCTGACAATGGGTCCCGAATGCTTCCAGCTGAGTCAGCTTTGCATCCACCGTCGCAAAGTCCATACTCGTCAACACACTCCGACCAGACTGCTTCACCGCATCGGCTTCCTCCAGCACGTACGAACGGTGTTCCTGCAACTCCTGAATATCTTCAAACAGCTCGTCTTCGAAGCCGCCCGTTGTTTCCAGCTGTCTGTCTACCTCAACGAGACTGAACCCGTCAATCGCCTGCCTGATACCTTGGCGAACCCCTGCAACAACGTCTTCCCTGTGCTTGCGAAGCGAACTGAAATATTCTTTCGGGAATTCGTTGACCAGATGGGAATTTTCTTCAAATGTTCTGTCGATGACCTTCAGGTCAGTCGATGTCAAAGCCTGCCGGATGCTTTGCCTGGCCGTCTCCAGAAGCTTGGTCCGGCGGAGCAAAAGCATGTCGCGATACTTGTCCATGTCGCTTCCGAAGGTTCCGATCCTGGCGAGCAGCGCGTCGATCTCTTTGGAGTCCCGAGAAGTCAGAGCCTGTTGCACGTGGAACAGCGTGTCTTGCCTGAGTGAGCTCAGGTGGGCGTGCAATGTCTGCCAACGTTGCTTCACCTCTCCCGGGTAGTTTTCGTACTTTGCTAGCAGCGCGGCCACGGCGTCGTAATCTTCGTGCTCGAGAGCTGCGTGCAAATCGTCGTTTGCGGTGATAATGATGCTGTCGTAATGCGCCTTGAGCGCACCGCGTTCACTGTGCAGATCGTCTTCGAAGGGCTGACTTTCCTCAAGAACGGCTATGATCATATTGGGATCGTCGTACCCTACTGCGGTTTGGACCTTGACCGACATTGACCTCACAAGCTCGTTGCGGTGCCGCTCAAGATCCCGCAGACCAGCAACGACTGACGGGTGCTCGTCCTGCACTTCACGAATGCAGGCGTCAATTCGTTCAATGTCACTGCTTCGAGCAAGCTCCGCCAAGTCTTTCTTCGCCACTTCGAGGAGAATCTCATGTTTTTGAGTCAGCTCGTCACGGATTTCATGCACCTCCTCTGGGTAGAAGCGGTATCTGTGCAAGTGCATTCCGACGTCCGTAATGGTGGCAGTGTCGCTGTCCAGAAGCCTCTGCATCATCATGCGTGCGTCGTCAACCAGCACCTGCCGGCGGTTGCGAAGTGCTGCAGTTTCTTCGGACATCTCGTCGCCGCCTCCTTCCGTGCTTTCCAGCGCGGCGTCGATCTCGTTGGGATCCTCCGACGTCCGCAGCAGTTTCAGGCTCGCCTTGTTCTTGTCGAGCAGGCTGTCGCGGTGGCGCTGAAGCGCTTCCCAGTCTGCCTTGATGTCGTGCACGTCGTCCGCGTGCTGATCAAGAGTTTCGCCGATGAGAGCATAATCATCGGACTGGCACAGCGCTTGCAGTTTAGCACAGGTCTTCTCCAGCAGCCGGTTGTAATGCCTGGTCACGGCCTCCCGAAGCTGTTGCACGTCACCACCTAACGGCTCAGACTCCACCAGCAGGTCGTTGACCATTTGCAGGTCGGTGGACAGGAGCGCCTCCTCCATCTTGGACGCAAACGCAAGGCATAGCTCGTCGCGGTGCCTCTCCAGCTCATCCACTGCGTTGTCGAGGAATTGATTGGCGTCCGAAAACTCCGCCAACGCCTCGTCGATGTCCGCAATTTTCGTCGAAGACATCAAACGATTCAAACGCTCTCTGGCGGCAGTCTTGCTGTTGACCAGTTTCTTCTGCAACGCGTTGCGCACAGCCGCTACATCGTCTGGATATCCGCTGTAGTCTGATAGCATCTTGTCCATCTCGCGTATCGTGGATTCCGGGTTCTGCACAGCACTGCGCATGTTGGTTCGAGCTGTCCGCATCAGATGCCGGAATCGAGACTGTAGAGCTTCCATTTCAGCCGACACAGCAGAGCCGTAACGTATGAAGTCTTTAAGGGCCTGGAGTATCTCATCAGGGTCTTCCGTTTCACACAGGGCAGACAGCTCCTGCTTGACCTGTTGCAAGCTCTCGGCTTTATCTCTGAGCTTTCTGCGAACTTCGTCGACATCACGCGGAAAGTCTGCATACTGGGCCAATTTCAGCTCGATCAAGTCAACTGTGGCCTGTTTGTTCTGCACGAGGCTGAGCATGTCCTTGTGTGCGTTGTGTATGAGCTCTGACCACCGCGCTTGCAGCGCGACTCGCTCTGCCGCCACAGCCTTGCCAAACTTCTCAACCGCGGCAATGGTCTCGGAGATCACTTTTGGATCTGAGCCCTTTCTCGCCCTGTCCAATTCCCTGCGGGCCTGCTCGAGAAGTTCCTTTCGATGGCCCATGAGTTCCTGCCAACGCGGTCGTATCACCTCAGGGTAAGTTTTGAACTTCTCGCATGCCAGATCCACGCGCTCGAAGTCCTTCGATGTGCACAGCTCCCGAATTTCGCTGATGACGAGCTCCGTCACTGTCTGATTCCGCAGGGTCAATGCCTTTTGTTCGCGGGCAACTTCGTCGCTCACGTACGGTTCTGAGCTGGTCAGCAGGTCATCCATCGCGACAAGATCTTCGCTGGCCGCGGCAGCACGCATCTGTTTCGCCTTGGCACGGCAGAGATCATCGCGGTGCTTTTCCACGAGTGCGACAGACGACCGTACGAGGTCGCTGCTTCCCGAATACTTCGACAAGCCTTCATTAATCGCCACGATGTCGTTGCTATGCTGCAAGGTTGCAAGCAATTCCGATGCCGTGTCGGCCATGGCATCCCGTTTGGACGTGAGCAACGCCCGTGCTTCCTGCACATCGTCTGGGTAGTCGGCGAACCTGGTCAGGTATGTCTCCACCTCCCCGAGCGTGGCGTCCGGATCCTGCAGGATGCGCCGCATCTCAGCGCGCGCTTGGCGCAGCAAGTCATCCAGTCGAGTCTGCACGCTTTTTCTCTCCCCGTGGACGTACTCCGCAAACGGCTCTGTGAGGTTCAGATGCAGCGCAATCTCCTGTGGGTCCTCGCTGAGGCACAGCTCCGTAAACCGCAATCTAGTCTCGCTGAGCAGCATTTCCTTGTGCCGATCCAATTTGTCACGCAACTGATCGATGGCCGAGGGAAACTGCTCGTACTTTTCGATGCAGCTCATGATGGCGCTGAGGTTGTTAGACTTGAGCATTTCGGTTATTTCAGCCTTCGCGTCTCCAATCAGCCATTCATATCGGTCTTGAAGCGCATCTCTCTCCACTTGCAGCTCCGGCCCGAAGTCTTTGGCATCATCAAGTATTTGAGCGACCACTACCGCATCGGTACCGCGCGCTGCGGCCTGCATCTTGATAGACGTTGCCATGCACGCCTCCTGACGATGTTTGTCCAGTTTCTCGAGCATCGGTTGCAGAATGTCACACGAGTTGCGCAGCTCGGAAAGCGCTTGGTCAATGTCTTTGATATTGAAGCTCGTTAGCAAGCCTGCCAGTCGGTCTTCTTGCTGTCTGATGAGGGCCTCGTACTTCCTCTTGAGGCCTTGGTTGTAGATCAAGTGAATCTCCATGGGATACTCGGCATACCTCTTGATTGCAGCCTCCAGCTCACGCAGAGTCGAGTCTGGACTCTGTACAAGCTTCGTCAGCTCGTCTTGGGCCATCTGTATCAGCTTGGCCCGCCGATCGTTCAGCGACTTGACCTCCTCGGCAACGTGCTGCCCAAATTCTTCATTCAGTTCCAGCTCATTGTCAATCTCCGCTGGGTCCTCGCAGGACATGCTCAGCATCTGCAGCTTCTTCCGAATCCGCTCGAGCAAATTGTCTCGGTGTCGGGTGAGGTTTGCGAGATCCTGGCGCAATTCGTCCGCCCCCAGGCGTTTGTACCGCTCCAGAGCGCGGTCGACGGTGGCAAACTGGTCGGACTGAACAAGAGCCAGAATGTCGATCTGTGCCGTGCCGATGAGCTTCTGGAACCACTGCGCCACCATCGCACGGATGTGCTGCGGGAACGCTTCGTACTTCATCATCGCGTCGCTGGCCATCTGCAGGTCATTGGGGTGGTTTGCCCTCATGTCTCCAATGGCGGTTCGTGCGCTATCGACCAGCACCTGTCGATGCTGGTCCAGCTCTTTGTAACACGTCTTTGTCTCCTCTGGGAAGCTCTCGTACTGCTTCAAAGCATCCGCTACTTTGCCGTAGTCGCTGGACCTGTGAAGGTCTTCCATTTCTCTGTTGGCACGGTCTAGCACCGCCGCGCGGTGCGCCTGAAGAGAAGTTCGCTCGCTCTCCAGGTCGTCGCCAAACGGTGCCGCTTCGCTCAGCACCTCGCCGATTGCGGCCGGGTCTTCCGAGTGTAGCATCGAGTGCATTTTCAGCGACACGTTGCGCGACAGCTCTTTGCGATGCCGCAGCAGAGTTCTGAGGGCTGACTTCAGCCTCTCGTCAGTATCGTCGTGTTCTTTGAGCGCTCGATCGATGGCCAAAGCGTCGCTACTGTGAGCCAAGTCCGACAAGTACCGCTCCGCGCCATCAACCAACACGTCCAACTTTTTGTTGAGGCTATCGCGTTCAGAATCGAGCTCCGCGGGATACGTGGCATACTGTTCGAGTGCCGTCAGCACCCCGCGGATGGTTGCTTCCTTGTTCTGAAGCAAAGTCAGAATGACCTGCTTCGCCTGCTGGACCAAATGATCACGGCGCTGCTGCAGCCGTAGTGTTTCGTCGATGATGTCGTCGCCGTAGGCCGTAATCGAATTGAGCTCCTGCATAATTTCGCTCGGATCCTCTGTGGCGAGGACGTCACGCAGATGCTGCTTCGTCTGTTGCAGCAGCGTTCCGCGATGAAGCTTCAGCGCGGCCACGTCGCTGGCCAGCTCGGGAGGGAAACCTTCGCTTGCTTCAAGCATGGTCAGCAGCGCAGCGTAGTCTTCGCCTTGCATTAAACTAAGCATTTGCGCCTTTGTGTCTTTGACCAGCTTTTGAAAGCATGCGTACAACTCTTTGCGCTCCGTGCCCACGTACGCCAAATACGGCTCGGACGCGTCCAGCGCACGAGAAACCTTGGCGATGTCCGTGGAGCGGCTGGCACTCTTTATTTCGAGCTGCAGCGCTTGAATAAGTTCCCTCTTGCGACTGTGAAGCGCTTCCAGCTTGTGCCTGAGCGCCTCTCCAAAGTCCTGCTCGGGCGTGCGGACAAGAAACTCATCTATCGCTTCTATCGACTCGCTGAGCAGCAGCTGGTCGCACGACTTGGCGAGTGAAGTCACCCTGTTATCCAGGTAGGCGATCACACTCTCGCGAGCCGGGTCGAGCTCCTCGGGGTAGTCTTTGTACAGATCCAGGACCTCGCGCACAGCACTGGGGCCCCCGCCACTGACCATGACGTCCTGCAGTCGCTGCTGTGCTGCTCGGATCAGGTCAGCCCGGTGCGCCTTCACCCGCACGCACAAAGCCTTCGCATCCTCTCCAAATACGTCGTACTTGCGCAAGTCGGAAGACCTCTGCGAAGGCATGGTCTCGCGCAACAGGCCTTGAAGCTCGTCCAACGCAACGCGGCGCAACCCTTGGAAATGGGCACTGAGCAAATCCCATTCGCTCTGAACGCCGTCGATTCCTTTCGAACGCTGCAGGACGTCGTACACCTCGACCGGGTCGGAGTTGCGCACCATTGAGCGCATGTGTGCACGGTCTCGTGTCACAAGCTCTTCAAGCTCCGATCGGAGGGCTGCCAGCTCAACCAGCTCGCTCTCCAGCGGAGTGAAGTCGTCGATACGCCGCAGAAATCCTTCGGGATCGGCGCAGTCTCTGTAGTTTCTGATGTAGTTTTTCACCTGACGGATGAGCTCCCCGTGTGCATTGTTGATCCGTTCGAACTGCTCGGCCGCAAATGCCTTGTTGGCGTCGTAGCGAGCGATGCACTCCTTCATTTGGCCACTTAGCGAACAGATTTCTTCTATGCTGCACTCCGTCAGGGCTGGCGGAAGAGGCACCGGCAAGACGTGTTTCGGTGTCCATGGCGTGGGAAGCCCGGACGGTACTGCGCCTGCGGCCCTTCCAAGCGGCCGCGACTCCGATTGATACGCACCGGACGAGCCTGCGGCGGGTGGGTCATCGCTTTCGTCTTCGCTGTCCATGAGAAGATCATCCAGGTTGCTGTCCATCTTGCCGAATTTCTCGTTGATCTGTGAGAGAAACGACTTG
>Ga0310344_10004400_pt1 | contig 10479 bp, 11 predicted proteins | sample HC15DNA20200_MG_FD_203801 | JGI IMG/M metagenome (GOLD analysis project Ga0310344, IMG submission 203801) | Marine microbial communities from station ALOHA, North Pacific Subtropical Gyre - HC15-DNA-20-200_MG | ecosystem: Environmental > Aquatic > Marine > Oceanic | place: Pacific Ocean: North... | reverse complement strand
GAGACAGCATCGCTCGACGATGCACTCCGACAGCAGGTCGTCGAGAAGCTACAAAAGGCTCTTGCCGAAACCATCACCACAGACAGTTCCAATTGGAACACCTATTGCCTGCGTCCACTCTGGGTGGTTGAGCATCCCGGCAGTCCGCTGCTCGCGAAAGTCGATCCTGACCTCGTCGAGCGAAATCTTCAATGGAAGATCCAGAACGAAAACGGTTCCTGGGCTCCGCATTGGGAGTGGGGCCAATTCCCCGGCCTGTGGGAAGAGGCGAAAACAGCCTGGTCCGGCATCATCACCGTCCGGAATCTGATCGTCTTACGGAACTTCGGCCGAATCGAAGGTCTCAGCTGAGGTGGTCCCGGGCTCGATGGGCCTCACATTTTCGATTCTCGATGTTCTATATTCAATCCCATGAAGGCCTGGCTCTGCCTATCCATCGCCATCGTGCTTGAAGTCGCAGGCACCGTCTGCATGAAGCTGTCAGCGGGGTTCACGCGTCCGGTCCCATCGATCCTTGTCGGTGTCTTTTACCTGATCTCCCTGGGATTCATGATCCTCGCCGTAAAGACCCTTGAGATTTCCCTCGTCTACGCCATCTGGTCCGGGCTCGGGACCGCACTGATCTCCGGAGTCGGGATCTTCTATTTTAACGAATCCGTGACGCCCCTCAAGTTGGTGTCGATCGTCCTCATCATCGTCGGGGTAGTTGGCCTTCACGCCTCATCGCCCCATCAGTAGGTAGATGCCCTCACCCACCAGCCCATTCGGTGAACCTCGAGTCGTCGTAGCTCCGATCGACGGCGATCGATTCGCTCATCTTGCCTGGCCCAAGGTCGTTCGCACCCGTCAGGAAACCATCGTTCTCGCCTTCAGCGCCGGGCGTTTTCACGGCGCGCACGGCGAGGGGTGTCCGGCGATCGCCGTCTCCAACGATCGTGGAGAGACCTTCTCACCACCGCAGATCGTGACCGAATTCACGGCTGACGACACCTACACCCACTGTGGAAACCTGGCGCTGGGCGTCACGACGGATGACACCCTGATCCTGATGGCCATGGCCTATCGCGGCGACGAAGCGAACAGCCTTTTCAGTTGGGTCTCGATCGATCAGGGTGAGTCCTGGCAAGAATCCAACGTCTCTGCTCTCGCAGCCGGACGAACCGGTTCCGTCTATGGGTCGGTCTTCAAAGTCGAAGGAAGAGGGTACTCGGTTGCAGGGCATTTTCGGGAGGGTTCCTATCCCGATACGCAAGGGATCTGGATGTCCACGAGTGACGACGGTCTCCACTGGAAGGCGCCGGAGAAGGTGACCGATCGGCCCCTCGTGGAACCTGCCTTCGTGGCGATGGAAGAGAACATCATCGGACTCGCTCGACCCAACACGGATCGCTACGAACAGATCGTTGCGAATCGTCGAAGAATGGATTGGAAGGTGGGCGAATCAGGAGTCACCGCATCCGGTCCGAACACACAGCTGCCCTGCCCCACGCTCTTCCGGGTCGGCGACCGACTCGTCTCCCTGGTCACCGAACGGACAGTGCCCGGGAATGCCCCCGGCCGCATCATCGCCTGGTCAGCCGATCTGGAGGGCGCGGCCTGGAAGCGAGGTCAAACGCTGATCGAGTTTCCCGCAGACGAAGAGAACAATGACTTTGGTTATCCGTGGATGATCCCCCTCGACGACGACCGCTGGTGGTGCACCTTCTACCAGGGCCGGAACAAGGGCGCCTGCTCGATCTACGGAATACATCTCGATCCGAGCGTTCTCATAGAATAGATCACAACAGTCCTGGCCGGTCTCCCGGTGGGGCACACAGACCTGCAACAGAGGAAGAAACCTTGGCACTCAAAGTCTACCAGTACCCGAAATGCAGCACCTGTCGAAACGCCCTCAAGTGGCTCGACGCCAATGGCATCGCATACACCGACGTCGACATCACAGAGAAGCCTCCCACGAAGACCGAGCTCAAGAAGATGCTCGCCTTTTACGATGGAGAACTGAAGCGGCTCTTCAACACCTCCGGCCTTGTCTACCGGGAACAGAGGATCAAAGACAAGCTGCCCGGCATGAAACCTCCCCAAGCCATCGACCTCCTGGCTGAAAACGGGATGTTGATCAAGCGCCCCTTCGTCCTGACAGGCAAGGCCGGCCTTGTCGGCTTCAAAGAGGCTGAATGGAAATCCGCGCTCGGAAAATGAAAACGAGCGCAGCCTGTAGGGATACCCACAACCGCTGCCGCAGGCTCCGTCCACCGCCTACCGTCTACTGCCCACCTCGCGCGCCGGGGCCCTCCAGAAATCCACAAGGTGTTCATTCATTCATCAAAGACCAGGACGCCCCGCGCATTCTTCCCCGCCACAAGATCATCGAACGCCTGCTGCGCATCATCGATCGAATAGCGCTGCGTAATCAGACCATCCAGATTCAGATCACCCGACTGATAGAGATCCAGCAGTCGGGGCAGATCGACCCGCTGCCGTGTCGAACCGTAGAACGATCCGAGCACACGCTTCTCGTCCCGCACCAGCATCGACGCTGGAATCGCCAGCTCCTCATCCGCTTTCGCGATCCCGATCACGGCGACCGTACCCGCACGTCGCGCGCTCTCGAATGCCTGGCGCATCACCGTCGCGTTCCCGATCGCTTCGAACGTATAGTCCGCACCACGGCCCCCTGTGATCTCCCGAATGCGCTCAACGGGATCCTCTTCGCTCGCATCCACCGTATGGGTTGCACCGAACTGGAGCGCGAATTCCAGCTTCAACGGATTCGTGTCCACGGCAATGATCGTGTTGGCCGAACTCATCTTCGAACCCTGGATCACGTTCAACCCGATCCCTCCCGATCCGAAGACGGCTACAGAAGATCCCGGCTCGACTTCAGCCGTATTGATCACCGCACCGACGCCCGTCATCACCCCACAGCCGACCAGCGCGACTTTGTCCAGCGGAATCTCCGGGTCGATCGAAATCGCGCTCGTTTCGTGCACGATCGTGTATTCACTCATCGTACCGATGCCCGCCATCTGGACGATCGGTTCGCCTCCTCGTTTCATCGGCACGTGCCCGTTCGGAAGCGCACCCGTTCTCGTATGGAACGTTGTCTCGCACAGGTTCGGTTTTCCCGTCGTGCAATAGAAACACTTTCCGCACTGAGGAATGTAGATGAGCACCACGTGGTCACCCGGTTTCAGTGTCGTCACGTGCTGACCCACCTCCTCCACAATCCCCGCACCCTCGTGCCCGAGCACGATCGGATAGTTCACCGGAATCGTGCCATCGACGATGGAGTAGTCGCTGTGACACACCCCGCTCGCCCCCATCTTCACCAGCACTTCGTCCTCTCGCAGATCATCCAGCTCGATCTCGTCCACACGAACTTTCTGATCCTTCCCCTCGATCACAACCGACTTCATTCAACAGCTCCTCATCTTGTTAAGGTCACTCCGTCCCGAAGGACACAAGGCTATCGCACAGTAATCAGGGCGCAGCATTTGCCACGCCCCGTCTCCCGCACCGACCCGCCTTGTCGTAGCGGCGGAGCCGCGAAGACAGAAGCCTCCTGACGTGCCGTAGCCTCGGCGAAGGCAGTTGGCGTAGGTGGGCTCTCCCGCTCATGCATCATACGAACTTATCGCCTGGATTCCCTCTCACAAGCTTGATTTCACCATCCCGGTCCAGTTGTCTCAACGTATCCAGAATCTTTCCCTGCACCATTTAGTCTTGTTTCTCCTTAAGAAAAGACAGGCCCCACAGATTATGTGAGGCCTTCTCTTTTGTACCACCGACTGCATTCCACAAGTTCGCGGTCCGGAGACCGCCTTGGGTCGCCGTAGCCAAGTGGCGAGGGCGGCTCCCACCGGTTACCGTGCGCTCGCAGCGCGAGGGTTGTCCACCGCCGCCGCAGGCTCCGCCTACCGTCCACCGCCTGTCCTGAGCAGGCTGCGAAGCAGCCGTGTCGAAGGGCCCACTGCCTACTGCCTACCGCCTACCTCGCCGTAGCTGCGTAGCAGCGAAGGCGAGCCTACTGGTAGTACTCCCTCCCCCCACTCCCGAACGGTTCAATCCACGCCTCCTCGATCTCCATCCCGAACCCCGGCGCATCGGAAGGCACAAGCTTCCCATCCTCTGGCACTGCCACTCCTGGAATCGCCCTCACCTCTTCCAGCGGCACACCTGGATCCGAACCCAGCCAGAATTCCGCCATTAACGATTCAGGCATCGCCATTGCAAAGTGCTGGCCGAACGGAGAGTTCGCTCCGCCGTGAGGGATCGTCTGTAACCCCGCCGCCTCACCGAGCGTGTAGATTTTCACCGCCTCGCTCAATCCGCCACACCATTTCAGATCTGGCTGGAGTACGTCTACGCAACGGTTCTCGACCAGCTGCCGGAACGCGATCCTGCCGTGGTGATCTTCCCCGGTCGCGATCGGCATCCACGGCACAGCCTTCTTCAAGGCGATATGTCCCTCGAGGTCTCCTGGAATCAGCGGTTCCTCCAACCAGCGCATCTGGAAGGGTCTCAAGGCCTCGGCGACCTGGACAGCGTATTCGACGTTGTAGGACATCACCGCGTTGAGCATCAGCTCGGCGTCCAGCCCCACCATCTCCCGAGCGTCTCCGACTTTTTTCTCCAGTCGGTTCAGCCCTTCCTGTCCCTCACGGTAGTGGATCGGGTTCGTCAACTTGAACCGGGTGAAACCCAGCTCCATCGCCCAGTCCAGATCGTCACCCGTCGCATACAGTTCGATCGCGTCTCTGCATGGTCCCCCCAGAAGTCGATACACCGGAAGGTCGAGCAGTTTCCCTTTCAGGTCCCACAGCGCCAGATCCACGCCGCTCCGCGCCACTGTCGCGTGCCCCGCATCCCCCAATCGCTGGCTCGCCCGCCACATCAGGTCGTTCAGAAATTCCGTCGCCAGACAATCGCGCCCCATCAGCAACGGCGCATAAACCGTTTCGATTACCGACGCCGACGGTGCCCCGAAACTGCACGCTCCCAGACCCCACGTCCCATCCTCCACCGTCACCTTCACCCACACCTGTCCCCCGCCCATCCCCGGCATCTCTCCCGGCAATCGGGAAAACTCCGGGTAATAGTTGATCGGCAGCGACCGCGGTGACGTCCGGTTCCAAGTCGGTCGTCGCGGCTCTGTCCTTGGTCCTTCCCGCGGAACGTTCAGCTTCACCGTTTCAATGGAAATGATCTTCATCGTTCAATCAACCGATTGGAGGTCGACAGGATGAGCGTAGGAATCTCACGCGACGCGGTTCGAGCAGGCGGATGGGAGAGCAGGAGTGGCATGGTTCCTATCCACGGATTCTCCTCGTCCTTCGTTCTCCCGGTGGTATCTCTCTGGTCCCAAGCCCGTCTTCGCGACTTCGACTGCCTCGCCGTAGCTCGCCCGCGAGCAGAGGCAGGGTGGTTCAATCTTCGTCGATGGGCCACAGTGGCCGACGAATGTCCCTCCACGGAAAAATCGAAAGATCGAGCGACGTCAACCCCGGCCCATCCGCCGTGATGATCTCTTTCGCCACCAGCGCAAAGCCCGCGCGGAAGTGAACGGCCGACTTCACCACCACAATGTCCACATCATTGGGTTCGATACCCGCCGAGCGAAACACTTCTGGATCCAGCGTCTGTGCCCGGTGACTGCACGCGATGACCTGAATGCCGCCCACGTCGATCACGGCTGCTTTACCAATCGATCCTGGCGCCCCCTGGCTCATCGGTCCTTTGTAAGTGAAGCTGCCGTCGTAAATCAATCTCACCCGACCTTCGATGTCGATCGGATCTCCGTGCATGTCGTCTGACTTCGCCCCCAGCGACGTCCTGATCGTCCCACCCACGCCTATCTTTTCGCACGCCTCGACCACTTCAGGATCGTAGACGGTCCCAACGGCCGCGCTCGTCACCTCCTGGGCGATCAGTTCTCGCAGCACCGCCACACTGTCGTTCGAACCCCCGCCGCCCGGGTTGTCCGCCATCTCATTGATCACGACCGGCTTCTCCGCCGCCTCTCGCGCACGGGCGACCGCATCGGCCACTGATGTCGGTTCGTAGCGAAAAGCCTCCCGACCTTCCCAGGCCGAATCGGCCAATCGCTTGGCCTCTGTTCGGGCGATCGATTCATCTCCGTCCGCATAGACCAGGACCGCGTAGCCCATGTGCGGAATGTCCGCGTAGCTGAACCCCGAGAACAACGAGGAGGCCAGAATCTCCTCCGGCCGATCTGGCCGCAGAGCTTCCGCCCACAGCTTTTTATAGAAACCGAATTCCGTGTTACACGTACCGCACACTGGAATCATCGGAGGCTTCTCCAGAGCGGCAACAGGGTTCGCCGTACCCTCTGCCACGCGGGCGATCAGTCGGGCTGCATCCACACCTCGGTCCACGGGATCGGTGTGCGGGTACTTCTGAAAGCCGATGATCGCTGTCGCTTTCTCGACCATCGTTTCCGTAATGTGCGAGTGCAAATCCAGTACAACGACGATCGGCATATCGGGGCCGGCAGCCTCACGTACTCGTGTCAGCGTCTCCCCTTCACCATCGTCCGTGTGGTCGGGCACCATCGCGCCGTGAAGGGAAAGAAGGATTCCATCCGCGCCAGGGTTCGCCCCAACGCCTTCCACGAGGTAACCCGTGATCGTATCGAACGCGTCGACCGTCACTTTCCCCGACGGAGTCGCACTGGCCGCCACCGTTAGAACGACATCATCCCCGCGTTCGTCGATCACACTCAGGAAACCCCCGATCGCCGTCCGCGTGCCCCCCAGGTTTCGACGGATGTCGTCGCCCAACCCGAAGCTACGTGCCTTGAAAGCCTCCAGGTCCGTCGGAATCGTCGAGAACGTGTTCGTCTCGTGTGAGAATCCACCCACGATCCATTTCATCACTGCGGCTCCTTCCAGGAACATCTACGACTCTTATCGATCGTCTCGATTCTGGGCAATGCGCCCCACTGCCGAGATGGTGTTATTCTTGAGCAGCGCCTGCGAAGTATAACACCAGTCCGCGGTGAAGGTCACCCGCAAATGGGCGTCGCAGTCGGAACCTTCGAACGGTCTGGATCCGGAGGTTGGCGATGAACACCCAACAGGAAATCGACGCTCGCTTCCGTCCCACGACTTCATTCGACAGAAGTCCCGTCATCCAGAACGTGACCTTCGATCTGGACAGCATTCGCACCGATGGTCTCGGCAGCGACAACTGGGTCGTGACCTGGGCGGACGACGATCATCAGTATGTCAGTTGGGGCGACGGTGTCGGTTTTGGTGCGGCGGACATGCAAGAGCAGAACGGTCCTGATCGTGTCGGCTTCGGGTTCAGACGTATCGAAGGCGATTTTCCCGACTTCACCGTCCACAACGTCAGTGGGGGTAAAGACGCCGAGCGTCGAGCCGATCCGGTGTTCGACGCACCCGGTTACGGCAATCTGTTGGGGAACGGCAAGTGCTACGGGATGCTCGCAGTCGATGAGAAAATCTACGCCTAGCGAATCGGCGACGGTCACCCCCTTCACATCGCGTTCAGCGAACTCTACGTCTCGGACGATCACTGCGCGACGTGGTGGTTCACCGGCGTTCGGTTCGCCCGGGAACAATTCTCGAACAAGCGAGGCTTCTTCGCTCCCACCATCTGCAACTACGGTCGCAACTACGAAGGAGCTCGTGACGACTACATATATGTATGCGCCTGAAGTCTGTGTCGACGAAGGGTGGGAAGTGCAGATCCCCGGTCGAATGACATTGATCCGTGCGCTTCGTTCAAAGATCGAGCGCCAGGACGATTTCGAGTATTCCGCGGGATTCAACTGGCCCGACCAGCCGACCTGGTCGGATGATATAGAGGACAGGGCGCCGGTCTTCGAGGATCGAGGGCGTGGGCTGATGCGTTCGAGTGTCAGCTACAATGCCGGCCTCCGGAGATACCTCCTCCTTTCCCAGCAGGTCAGCCGATGGGAAATCAGGAATGGACATTTGGGGATCTACGATGCGCCAGAGCCCTGGGGACCGTGGACCGAGGTCCTCTGCGAAAACGCGTGGCACCTAGGACTCCAGCACGGGTACAAGAGTGTTTACTACAACTTTTCCAACAAATGGCTGAGTGACGATGGACGGGATTTCGTCATGATCTACACCGGCCCAAGTCACGATCAGTTCGGGGCCGTGAGGGGTCGATTTAAAGTCACGTAGTGCTTGACGGCGGCCGAATAAATCCGATATCGAAAGTAAGTAAGCGGTTACCTTTTACCCTCTTGTGAAGTGAGTGGTTACTTGGTAGTTTATGCGCTCTGTTCTGAACAGGACCTCCTCAAGCGTGCTCAGCGAGGATCCGACGCCGCTCTCCATGAGCTTTTCCTTCACCTGAGGCCGAAGGTCCTCGATCGATGTCTGACGCTCTCCCGGGAGCGGGACGACGCCGAGGACCTGACCCAGGAGATTCTTCTAAAGGTCCACAGACATCTCCACCGATTCAGGGGCGATTCGAGTCTGTTCACCTAGCTTTATCGCCTGACACTGAATCACTGGATCACTGGATCGATCGACGTCGAGCAACGAATCCTGATCGATTCGTCGACGGTCACGGGGCGCTCGACAGACTGGCCGGCCCCGACCGAACCGATAGGCGTGTGGAGCGAAGAGAGTTGAACAAGGCCGTCTTTGCGGCCATCGATGTCCTGGGGCCGAAGCAGGGTGAAGCCTTCAGCATGTACGAACTCGAAGGACTGAACTACCGAACGATCGCCGCTACCCTCGGCTGCTCTGAGGGTAGCGTCAAATCCAGGATCTTCCGGGCCCGGGAACGACTCCGCGAATTGTTGCACGACGAGCGACCGACTCCTTTTTAATCATCCCCACTAAAGGCTGACGCGATTTGAACCTTTCCGAAAACGCCATCAGGAAACCCATCACCACGGTGATGTGTACACTCAGTCTGGTTGTGCTCGGCTTCATCTCCCTCTTCAGGATCCCGCTGGAATACGCGCCGGACCTGAACTGGCCGTCCATGTATGTCAGCGTCGACTATCCTTCTTCCTCTCCCGAAGAAGTGGAGAGGGATATCACGCGCCCCGTCGAAGAGGTAATGGCCACGCTTTCGGGTGTAAAGGCCATCAGCTCCAGGAGCAACGGAAACCGGGCATCCGTGCGTCTCGAATTCAACTACGGGACCGACATGGACCTCATGGCCATTCGCGTGCGCGATCGTCTCGACCTCGTTCGTCCCGAACTTCCTCCGGACGTCGAGCAGATCGAAACACGCCGATGGAGCTCCGACGACTGGGAGATTCTGGACTACCGAATGACCTGGCTTGGAGAGGACCAGTCTGAGCTGATGTCGGTCTACAAGCACACCATCCTCCCTCGGCTCCAGCGGATCGAGGGTGTGGGCAGTGTTGAAATCGAGGGAGTCGACGAAAAAGCTCTTCTCGTTCAGGTGGATCAGGGATCGATGAGGGCCCACAACCTCGACATCCGCACCCTCAATCGAGCCATCCGAAACAACAACGTCAACGTCTCTGCCGGCTACGTCAGCGACGGCGGCCGTCGAATGGCCGTTCGCTCGATCGGAGAGTTCCAGACCGTCTCACAGATTCGTCAGCTGCCCATCGTCAAGGACCTCGTACTCGACGACGTCGCCGACGTCTCCTACGACTATCCAGAAAGACGTTACTTCGAACGCATCGATGGTCGAAATGCGGTCTCGATCGAGATCCGAAAGGCCTCCACCGCCAATCTTGTCGAAACGGCGAACCGCGCCAAAGCCGAAATGGAGGCCATCAACGACGAAATCGGACGTGATCTGCTGAAGGTGCACCTCAGCCGCGATCAGTCGACGACCGTGACGAAAGGGATCTGGAACCTCGCGCTTTCGGCCCTCCTCGGCGGATTCCTGGCCATCACGATCATCTTTCTGTTCCTCCGGAATTTCAGGAGCACGCTGATCATCGGAATGTCCATCCCGGTCTCGGCTTTCTGTGTCTTCACGATCATGTATCTGCTCCGCCAGTTCTTCGGCGCATCGATCACGCTAAACATGGTGTCGATGATGGGCCTGATGGTCGCCATCGGAATGCTCGTCGATCCGGCCGTTGTCGCTCTTGAGAATATTTACCGCAAGCGCTTCGACTCGGGGCGGGATCCCGAGACCGCGGCCATCGAGGGCAGTTCGGAGATCGGTGTCCCGATTGTCGCCGCCGCGATGACCACAGTCTGCGTTTTCGTCCCCCTTGTCTTCACCGCCGGTTCGGGCCGATCGATGTGGATGCGTGACTTCGCTGTTACCGTGTGCATCGCCGTCGTCGCCTCCCTCTGCGTGGCACTTACCCTGATCCCGCTTGCCGGGTCTCGCGCTTTCCGCGGCAACGACGGGAAGAACGATCGGCGCCTCAAAATGGCCCTCGGTCTTTTCGGTATCTCCGCGATCGGATACGGCATCTACGACACGGGACTCGCCCAGACCCAGACCGCGGTCCTG
>Ga0310344_10004399_pt1 | contig 10483 bp, 8 predicted proteins | sample HC15DNA20200_MG_FD_203801 | JGI IMG/M metagenome (GOLD analysis project Ga0310344, IMG submission 203801) | Marine microbial communities from station ALOHA, North Pacific Subtropical Gyre - HC15-DNA-20-200_MG | ecosystem: Environmental > Aquatic > Marine > Oceanic | place: Pacific Ocean: North... | reverse complement strand
TCTGGAAGCTCACATCGAACAGGGTCCCATTCTTGAACGTGAAAATACAACCATCGGCGTGGTACTTGGGATCCAGGGCATTCGGTGGTTTGACATTATCATTCAGGGGAGGGAGGCTCACGCCGGTCCAACCCCCATGCCAGCCCGGAATGATGCACTTATAGCCGCATCCGACTTAATCCTACAAATAGAGGATATTGCCCTCCAACACGCGCCCGATGGGCGAACTACTGTGGGAACAGTGGGCATCCACCCAAACTCCCGCAATGTCATCCCGGGGCAAGTTAAGTTGGGCATTGACATGCGTCACCCTGACGCGGGTGTATTGTCTACAATGAAAAAGGAACTTCAGGCTGTCTTCGAAAAGATGCGGAAGGAGCGGGGCGTAAAGGGAAACATCGATGAAATTTGGTATTCGCCGCCCACAATATTTGATGCGGAAACAGTGGATGCTATTGAGGCCATGGCCACCTTACGTCAATATACCTGCCGAAGGATAACTAGTGGGGCCGGCCACGACGCAAAGTATATGGCGGACATCTGTCCAACGGCTATGATTTTTATACCTTGCGATGAAGGCCTTAGCCATAATGAAGCAGAAAATGCAAAAGATGCGCACCTCGTAGCTGGAGCTCAAGTACTTCTGGATGTGGCCCTAGCAAGAGCCGGTTTGCTGAATGCCGATCGTTGACTTTAGCCTATCACCACAGCTCTCTAATAATTTCTGCAATGCTAGCGGCACCTCGCCTGAACTGCTACGCTTTGCCTAGGGATAGCTGTTCCTCAAGAATATTTGCCTAACAACCGGGTAGTGCGGAGAAGATACATGGAAGTTGAACAAATCTACACAGAGAATGACTACCGAAATTTCAACTACCTAATCGCGTGTAGCGAGACCGGGAATGCATTGGCCATCGACCCGTTAGATCATAAAAAATGTTTGGCAGCAGCGGATAAGCTAGGTTGGAATATAGTTAAGATCCTCAATACCCACGAGCACGGTGATCATATAGGCGGCAATGCCGAGATGGTTAAATCCACCGGCGCCCAGATCCTCGCTCATGCCAACGCAAAGTCCAAGATACCAAATATGGATGTTGGGCTACAAGCAGGCGATATAATCAAAGTAGGTAAAACCGTCGAACTAGAATGTCTTGATACCCCCGGCCATACCATGAGCCATGTCTGTGTTTTATCCCACACCGATATACCTGCACTATTCAGCGGCGACACACTCTTCAATGCGGGAGCAGGCAATTGTCACAATGGCGGTCACCCGGAGGAGCTCTACGAAACGTTTGTTAAGCAGCTAGATAATCTCCCTGATACAACAAGGCTATATCCAGGGCATGACTACTTATTGAATAATCTTGAATTTACCATAGATCGTGAGCCCCTAAACACTAAGGCAAAACAACTGCTCTCCGAAACTAAACAACAAAACCCACATGACGCGCTAATCACCACCCTTGGCCTAGAAAAAGAAGTAAATACCTTTTTCCGCCTACAAAGCCCCTCAGTGATTAATACTTTGCGAGAATCTTTTCCTTCACTAGGCGAAAATCCTAGCCCTAAGGAAGTATTTCTCCGCCTCAGAGAGCTTCGGAATAGCTGGTAAAATTCTCGATTGTTTTCCAGCGTCGCACATCACAAGGACAACTCGTCGATTTGTCGAGCTAACACACTACTCTCATCAAATAATTCTCTCGCTCTTTGAAAACCCTCGTGGCCCATGGAATGCCTTAGCTTCCCATCATTTACTAACGTATCCAAAGCGTCTCTCAAGCCCCAAACAACTCCTACATCTACTAAAAAACCGGTCAACCCCTGACAAACTTCTTCGCGGGAACCTCTTATGTCAGTGGCAACTACCGGAAGGCCTGTCATCATTGCTTCTATGATGGAACGCGGCATTCCCTCCCGATGGGAGGGAAGCACAAAAATATCTGCAGCTCTAAGTAAGTCCGGCACATCGTCCCTCCGGCCCAGAAATTTTATTTTGTCTCTGGTTAAGTCATCCTTCAAAACACGATCGATATCTTTTTCAATACCCCCGGCGTGATCGCTTGGCAGATGCTCCCCCACGACCCAAAGCTCCGCATCTAGGTGCTCCATCGCACTGAATAATTCCCGATAACCCTTTTCAACAACCAGGCGCCCTACCATCATAATGACACAAGTCTCGGGTTCTGCTCCGAGGGCAAGCCGCCTCCGCTTTCGGTCCTCCAGACTGAGTGCTGGATAAAAGACCTTCGGATCCACTCCGTTGCCGATGGCCTTTATTCTCCCAGTTTTACACAAACCGAACCGCTGCGCCGTAACGGCATCTTCCTTTGATTGGGTAAATAACACATCGGTAAAACGCCCTAAGAACCACTCTATGGATAAAAACATAAGACGCTTTGGAAACCACATTTTGTCATGAAAATAAAATCCGTGCGCGGTGTACACTACGGTAGGCACTCTTTCTTTCCAAGCTGCCAATCGTCCAATTGCAGCTGCAATGGGGGTGTGGACCTGAATTATATCAAAGCGTTCATTTCTCAACAGTGATCTGAGAGCTCTATACGCGCACACGTGACCCCACAGGTCGGAAATGTTGCGAGAGAAAGGAATAGGCTCGATCCTCAGGCCGGTAGACCGCAGACTTCTTACAAAGGGACCCTCTGCACAGGCCACGACCACATCGTGATCCCGCCCGCGGAGTTCACTAATAAGCGGCACCAAAAAGTGGTGCAGCGTAAAATCAACCGCACAAACCTGCAGAATCTTCATATGACATCCGATTTAAGGAATAGTTCCGTATGCGCTATTAATCCAGATATTGCCAAACTTGTGAAGTCCTCTTCTTTCCGCAACCATCAGATTTTCTGGAAAATCACTATTCTTCAGTTAAAAATGCACCAAAATTCGAAAGGGACGGTTATCAGCCCCGTTGACTAACCAGTCCTCTGCATCGTATGTTCACGTCATGAACGTAACTGGTTAGGACAAAGATGAAGGCATCGAATTCCAGAGAGAACCTCCGTTTTTCCGACGAAAGCACAACTTTAAAAATTATTCACGCTATTGAACACAACGGCGCAACCTCTCAACGCTCCTTAGCCAAGGAGGTGGAGATTGCGTTGGGTTTAACTAACGCATACCTAAAACGGTGCATTAAAAAAGGATGGGTCAAGGTATCGCAAGCCCCAACAAAGAGATACTTCTACTACCTGACCCCCAAAGGGTTCTCAGAGAAAGCCCGATTGACCGCTACATACTTGTCACATTCCTTTGACATGTTTCGAGCAGCTAGGGCACAGTTTGATGAGATTATTGAAGCCTGCGATAAGAGAGGGGCAACCCGCGTGGCTCTCATCGGCACTAGTGAGCTTGCTGAAGTGGCCATACTTTCCTCTCTGAACAAAACTCCAAATATCATCGCAGTGGTAGACCCTGTATCTAATGTACCTTCCGTAGCAGGCATTCCCATCGTGCGCCAGTTATCAGAGCTCTCCAACATTGATGTGGTAATAATCACCGATATGCAATCATCACAGATGACCTTCGATCAACTACGACTCCAAATGCCAGAAGACCAGTTACTTGCTCCCGACCTTCTACGAATTAACCGTACAAACAAGGGAAAAACCCGTGAAAGGGCTTATGCATGAAGCGCTGGTACGTAGTCCATACTCAAACCAACAAAGAAAGCAAGGCCGCCCTCCACTTACAGCGTCAAGGATTTGAGATTTATCTTCCTCGGTACCTTAGGGTTGTCAACCACGCCCGCACAGCCCGAACAGTGGTTCGCCCACTATTTCAAAGGTATTTATTTGTTCAACTCAACACAGAAATAGAGCGTTGGCGATCCATAAATGGGACCTTTGGGGTTTCCTATGTAATTACCAGTGGCGAGCACCCCTTACCGACACCCAAAGGCGTGGTGGAAGCTATTCGACAAAGAGAAAATGAACAAGGCTTAGTGGGTATGCTGCCCCCCGTCTATGAGGTGGGGCAAAGATTAGAAGTTATAGAAGGGCCTCTGGCCATGGCTGATGTATTTTTCCAAAAGTTTACGGGCAATAATAAACGGGTCATGGTCCTTCTGGAAATGCTGGGTAGAACGGTCCAAACCAGCATGCCTGCTTCTACTGTAGTGGCTGCCTAATAATAGCAGCTGCCCCTTCCGACATTTCCATCGTTGTTAAACAGCGCGATAAATGGGGGAGCCAGGCAAGTAATCTGAGCACCCCTAATGAAACGCCCAAGTGAGCAAGCAGATTAGATAATGGGAGGTACAGGAAAAAACATACACACCCTACTCCAATGATATGTGCAACGGCAGACATTGATCCCCTCCCCAAGCAAATGCACATACCCCACAAAAGGGCCCCAGATGTAATCAAAAGTGCTAAACTGTACGCGAGGATCTAGGTGCCATAGATCAAGGCGTCATCCTGATTGCTATTTAAAAAACTAGCAAACAGCCAAAAACAAAGCAGCGCCATAGTGAATAGCGGCATCTTTTGAAGGGAGTGTGTAGACATCCCCTTAGTTTCTGCCATAACTCATCTGTTTTTCCATGGTCATTACAGCTACAACGCATTCCTGAGTAGAAAAAACAAATAAAAACCTCGTCCATTTTTCCTTACCAATTACTTTAAAGACACTTATGGCTAAGAAATCTGCGCTCTACAAGTATATGGCAAATTTGTTGACCTAGTTTGAAATAACCGTGTATGTTCAACTTGTGAACATTAGCCTTCGGCACGGTAATTGGGGCTACAATCCAGAAATGGGGTTGGCCTTTGAAGGCGTTGAAGTACTTAAAGCGCGGTTGTTGGAAAAATCCTAATCACCCGGCAGGCGGTAGCATTGCCAAAAGTTGGTTAATATTGGTATTTGACGGATATGCGCGCAGTTGGCTCCCGGGAAACAAATCCAACTGCATCCTGAACCCGGACACCTAACAAGTTGTCAATGGACACCGTCGCCTGCAAAGTATCGTTGACCGCATATTGCCCTGCGATGTCTAAAAGGTTATAGGCGCCCAATATTTGGTCTCCCGTAGGAATAGATGAACTAAAAACCTGGCCAACCCGAAGTAGAGATAAGGAAAAATTCAAGAATTTATCTAGAGACCAGACAGCATTCATACCACCCTTCCACTTTACACGATTTTTGAGCTTTTCGTTAACGCCCCTTATGTTCGTATGAGCGAAAGCGAGGTGGGATCCTAAAAGGAGGCGTGGAGTATGCCTCACGGTCACATTGGCTTCCCCTCCCCATATGGATACCACTGATCGATTCACTAATTTGTTTGTGGAGACATCAAAATCAATATTATTTTGGAAGCGGTTTTTAAAAACAGAAAGGGTTAGAGCGGCCATGCCTCCTAAAAGGTCCTGTTTAGCTGAAAGATCCAAGCTCCTGCTTAATTCTGGTTTTAAATTTGGATCTCCCACAAGATCGTTCCCGAGAGCATAGAAACTGGGAAGCTTGAACCCTTCTCCCCAGTTAACCTTGATGAGTGTATTGGTGAGAGCTAACTCGTAAACTGTACCGACTGCAAAACTCTTTACAACTTGGTAGTCATCCAAAAAATCTAAGCGCGCGCTACCATTGACAAACCAATCTTTTTGCAACTGCAACCGGCTCTCTCCAAACCAACTGACAGAGGAACGTTTAAGAACAAAGCGAGTATCGAGAGGTGCGCCTCCCAAGCTTAACCGCCCGTTATTTGTTCCAAATTCCCTCTTAAAATCAATACCAACAAGCGTTTGCAGATGTTGTGTCCAATCGTAGCCTGTTGAAAGCTGCAAATTCACTCTCTCAAAGGTTGTTTCACTACTATTAACAGGAATGCCAGCGGAGCTGCGCAAACCAGGGGCTATACCAGGAGATTTAAACAGCTCTCGCCTTCGATAAGAGGATGAAACGACACTATACCTCCATACGTTGGAGATTTCGTCTGAATAATGCAAACCAGCAGATAGTTCTGTTGCCTGTCGGCTATCCACAGTCCGAAGTTTAGCGAATGCAGGCCCTCCACTATCATCAGGAAAAGTTGTCCCATCTGACTCTGACACTCGAAGAGCTATTGATAGACGCCCTTCATCAGAGATGTTCAAATTGGCTTTTGCGTTCGCTTCAGAATTTTGAAAACTACTTCCTTCAAGTCTCTCACCTTCATCTAGATAGGTGCCTCCTACGGCAAACCCACCTCTCCGACCTAGGGGGCCCTGCAAAAGGGCTCGATTTATGTCCCCGCCATGAGAATCAAATCCACTGTAAAAAGAATATTTAGGGTTTGCCGAGCCTCCTAAGGTAACAAAATTGATAACACCCGCAATGGCGTCGGCTCCATAGAGGGATGATTGTGGACCTCGCAAAACCTCAACTCGCTCTATGCTTAAAAGATCTATCGTAGATACGTCAAAGGAACCCCCCCGGCTATTTGTTGGGTCATTAAGAGGAATACCATCGATGAGCACCAGTGTGTAATTAGGGTCTGCACCACGTAAATAAATAGAGCTAACCCCTCCCAAAGACCCTGGCTTATCAATGTGGAGACCTGGAACGAAGCGAAGAAGGTCCACCATATTAGAGGCCGTACCAGAGTTGATTTGCTCTAAAGTTATGATTGAACTATTTACGGCTATTTCTGTTGGCGATGAAGAAATTCTCGAGGCACTTACCACGAGCTCGGATTGCGGAAAAGAATGATCATCCGAGTAAACCATGGCGTCCGACAACAACATACCAACAAGCAAACATATACAAAATTTTTGGAGATTTACACTCATTCCACCACTAATCCACACTATTTAAAGTACACTCAATTTCGCTTATTCTTCTGGCACAAAGACCTGGGACAAACATAGGAACTTGGTTCGAATTCATTTGATAATCAATCTAACAGCTCGGCGTGGCTCTACCAACTACAAGCCTGGACTTAAGCAATGAGCCCCTTTTCTATACTCCGTTACCTACGCCATGGACCGCTCCAAGAAATAGGTTGGCTCTGGATACAACTGGGGCGCCTGTATAGATTCATTATTATACACATGCGCTTGCATTTTCCCGTATCCCACTGTATTGGCCCCTACGGCCCATTTAATGTGTCTGCAGAGTTTGGCTTTAGTGATTTTGCCAACTGGGGAAAAGGACATAACCGTGGTTTCATAAAATGCATTGAAGCATGTCGGCACAAAACGTGTGTCTTAGATATCGGCGCACACATAGGTCTAGTTACAATGCCCATGAGTAAAGCAATTAGCCCCAGCGGACAAGTTGTTGCTTTCGAGCCTTCATCTGCCAACCGAGAGGCTCTAAAAAGGCATTTATCTCTGAATAGTGTGAAAAATGTTACCGTAGTCGACAACCTCATTGGAGACGAAGTTCAAGACCACGTACCGTTCTACGAAAGTTCGGGGGTCAGCGGAATGAACTCTTGCACCCCGTTCAAATCAGGGGAAAACTATAAGAAGGTTTCTCGCCCTCAGACTACCATAGATGAATTTTGTCTCCGGCATAACCTTAGCCCAGAAATCATCAAAATAGACGTCGAAGGATGGGAGCTTTCCGTTCTCGAGGGATCAACACAAGTGTTGAAAACTTCTCGGCCAATCGTTTTTCTGAGCGTACACCCTAAGCACCTGCATTCCCTGGGACGTCAGCCTAGTGAACTTTGGAGCTTTTTATATGAATTGGATTACAAAATTTCTGATATTAGCGGAGATACTGTAAAATCTTTTAAGTTGGACGAATACATTCTAGAGCCGAAGCAAGAAAATGCTGCGTTTCACCCATAGTATTTTTGCCACCTGGCGAGATAGAGGGCTATTAGCCCTGATAGGAGCCATATACAACCATCTCATTGCTGCATTTATGAGAGATGTTCTTCAGCGTCGGTACATTGAGAGAAAAATTCATAACTACCGAATGTTTCTGGATTTAAAGGACCGTGGCCTGAGCCGGTCTTTGCTACTGTTTGCTACACGTGAAGTCGATCACAAAGTATTGCTTGAGAGAATTGTTAAATCTGACATGACTATTTACGACATTGGAGCCAACATTGGATACTACCCATTAATGGAGCTTGGGCTAATCGGGCCAGGTGGCAAACTCATAGCTATAGAACCAGTGGCCAACAACATCCAAGTTCTTAAAAAAAACTTGGCCTTAAACAATTATCAAAACGAGGACAGTAATGTCGAAGTGCTGAGCGGAGCCGTCTCAAACTCTACAGGAACCCAATCTTTTCACCTATCATCACACTCAAATCTCGGTACTTTCCACCCGAGCGGGAGTGCATCTGACTTAATAACGGGCGAGACCGTCGAGGTACCTACATTCACTGTTCCGGAACTAGCAGGAAGGTATGGACCTCCGGATCTAATTAGAATGGATGTAGAGGGACATGAAGTGGAAATTTTGGATGGCATGATTGAATCCATTAAAACCAAAAAGATGCAACCTTCCATAATTTTTGAAACCCATTTAACCCGCTATTCTCAGATCCATAGTATGGAGAGAACGCTGCAAAACCTGTTTCGGTGTAACTATGGAGTTTCGCTCGCAGCTACATCTCAGCAAAGCGGGACAGATAGATTAGCTGCCCTGGGATACACCCTTGGCCCTCCCATTATTACAGATGGGGTTGAACGGGTTATTATCGAGAACATTGAGAACGACCATGCCATCCAACTGATCTGCCATACAGGCGGCCTCCGAACAGTCGTCTTATCACCCCATTAAGCACACAAGGGACTATGTTAAGCAAAGTTCTTTTCTCTCCCCGACCTGGCTGGAAACGCTGGAAATCGGGAAGCACACAAGTGTATTATGTAGGTGATTGTAGGAAGGTAAAAGTGACGGTGCGGGAGTTGCAATCTCGCCCGTTTACCATCCAACAAGTGACGGATGCTATCGCCGTGATTGAAGGGCCTTTTGCAATTATTGTTAATAGTCCTTCCGGCTATTTTGCAGTGACGGATCATTGCAGAACTCACCCCATTTTTTTCTCTGGCGATACGGTATCCAACGATGCTCGTCTTCTACAAGCCAACAAAAATCTCCTTCGACCTGATGCCCAAGGAGTACGAGATGCACGCATGGCCGGCTTTGTTACTGGTGGGAGAACATTGTTTCATGGTTTAAACCAATTGGAATCTGGATCTTTTGCAGTATGGAATCCAAATGTGTGCGCCCCTGTTATACAGAGCTACACCACATATCAACCGACATACTTTAACACAGCTTCAAATGTGTCGTTGATCCAAGATTTTCTGTCCATTATGGACAGCGTAATAAAAGGGATAATAGGGCGTGCTAACGGCAGGCCAATTTGGGTGCCGTTAAGTGGGGGACTGGACTCCAGACTCATTCTTGGAAAACTTGTAGAACATCAATACTCTAACTTGTTTGCCTTTACCTATGGCCCAAAGGGCAATGACGAGGCTAAATTTGCTCGTCAAATAGCACACAAACTGGGCGTCAAATGGGGATTCTTCCCCAGCGTTCCACGGGACATGCGCCAATTTTTTTCATCCGAAGAAAGGAGTTCGTACTGGAAATTTAGTGATGGCCTTTGTTCACTGCCCAATTTTCAAGACTTTCCGATCTTGCGTAAGTTGCAGAAACTTGAATTGTTGCCGCCCGACTCCATCATCATAAATGGGCAGACAGGGGATTTTATATCTGGGGGACACATACCTGAGGCCTTACTAGCGAACTCAGTCGAGCCAAAGGTATTATTATCGCTCATAATAAAAAAACATTTTTCTCTATGGCACTCCCTCAAAACCTCCCAAAATATCGAGATTTTATCTTCAGAATTGCGTGAGCGGTTGCAAATCACTTCGACCTCAAAACTAGACCGTGATGAAGCCATAAATCATTACGAACGTTTTGAGTACGAGGAAAGACAGTCAAAATTTGTAATTAATGGCCAAAGAAACTACGAATATTTACAGCAAGAGTGGGAGCTTCCTTTATGGGACCGAACAGTCGTCAATTTCTGGAAGAATATCCCAGCGGACCTAAAATATAATCAAGCCCTGTACTGGCGCGCATTGAAAAGATGGAACTTCAAGAATATTTTTGACTTTGGTAGGCCAGAAATTAACCATTGGCCCGGTCTATACAAATCCATACTCATTCCTTCTCGGCTCATCAGGCTCTCATTTGGTGATTCAAAGAGAGATGCCTTCCTAAAAAGAATGCTATATTTCGGTATGTATCGGGATCAGTATGCACCTTATAGCTACCGCACATTTCTCAGCAAGGCGGATGATCTACGAAACCCCATTTCCCTCTTAAGCAACACTTGGCTCTCTGAGCTTGGTTTATTACCGTCTCCAAACTAATGCGACTTATGTACGTGTGTCGTTTGTTCAGTGGCTTGGCCCAAAGCCTCAAGCAAAAAAAGTGGGAACCACGGGGAGTTCCAACTATCTACCGCCTCATCGAGGCCCTGGACCAAACTAATGATGAA
>Ga0310344_10004398_pt1 | contig 10485 bp, 12 predicted proteins | sample HC15DNA20200_MG_FD_203801 | JGI IMG/M metagenome (GOLD analysis project Ga0310344, IMG submission 203801) | Marine microbial communities from station ALOHA, North Pacific Subtropical Gyre - HC15-DNA-20-200_MG | ecosystem: Environmental > Aquatic > Marine > Oceanic | place: Pacific Ocean: North... | reverse complement strand
AAGCACCGGCGCAAAAAGCGTAGAAAAACTCGCAGAAAACGCCGAAGAAAGCGGCGAAGAAAACGGCGAAGAACTCGTAGAAAACGAAAAAGAATTTAACATCTTATTCAATTTCTCTCTTTAATCGATTTTCAATTCTCATGAGAGTAAAATTTAATAAAAGGTCAAAAATGAGTATTTTATAAATATTGCATCTTGGAGAATTGAAAAACGATTAAAGAGAGAAATCTGAGATACTTGAATAAGAATTGAAAATCTTATTCGGGTAATATTAATATAATTTTTGATATTTTATACGTTTTTTTACTTGATTCCGATATACCCTACATAATGTAAGAACAGTAATTAATCCTGCTGAAAATATTGCTATTGCAACAATGGAGAAGGTTGGCAGCATAATATCAACAAATAAATTTTATTTTACCAATAAAATAAAAATTATTGAATTTTTTCTGGTCTTTGTCGTATCCAAACATTAATAGCCCATTTTGTCCCTTTAATTACAGGTGTCCCAGCATGTTCAGACATAGGATGACAAGCCGTTTGTGATTTATTAAGATTATGCCAAAGTGCTGCTTTGCCGGGCTTAGGTTTAATTTTTATTCCCAATTTTGGAAACCATGTTTCTCCGCCCTCTTCAACATCATTTAAATAAATAAAAAAAGTATATATTCTTCTCCCCCATCCACGTTTCCGATCCCTTTCAATAACACCTAAATAATCCAAAGCGGTAGGATTAGCAGCATCAAAATGGGGTTCGTATTCTTGTCCGGGTTCATATCTTAATACCTGCCATTTTTCTTGATTTTCAACTGGTAAACCAGTAACATGAGAAACAAAATTAGAAGCTTTTTTCAAACATGGTAATTCATCAGGTGAAATCCAACACTGCCAACTAGTTCTTTGTTTTCCAATTGTTCCCTTTTCTCCATTGTCCAATCCGCTTCTTGTTAATTTGGGAGTTGCATATCCTATTATTTGTTTGCATTCTTCGCTGGTGAATACATCCTCAAAATATTGAATTGGTGGATATTTTTCTTCTGAGAATTTCCAATAAATAAATAAAAGAAGTAAAATAAGTAAAATAGCAATGGGATATTTATATTTTTTTAAAAGATTTAAATAATCCATATAATTATTCTAGAAAAAAACTGAGTTTTTTAAGCGTGATTATGCTTTTCCGCCTTTCCCATCTTGGCTTGGCCATGTTCTTGTTGAAGTTCCACTAGGTGTATTAAGTGGCGGTGTATCGCGGGTGACAGTGACCCATTTTTTTGGAGTTTGTTTTATAGCTTTTTTATACACTTTTTTTGTGCCCGTTGGTTCTGCAATTTTCATAACCACGGCGGCAACCATAGCCGCGATAAATGTTGATGTTAAAAATATAATTCCACCCTTTCCCAATGTGGACCAAGAATGGTAGTATACGACCGCTCCCATAAGAGCAATATTAATTATTAAAAACAATACATTAAGTACATTCTCGCCCTGTGTTGATGTCCCTACCGCTGACATACGCCTTCCTATAATAGCAAACCGCAAAAAATCTTGAACTGCTATGACCAGCCATGGTGGCCAGAAATATTTGGCTTTTCCGGCTCCTGTCATTACAGCACCCATCAATAATCCAGTGGACCAAAATGCAAGATCACCTTTGCGCCTCTGATCTTCAGAGAAATCAAAGTAAGGTGGATCTTCTTTGGATGTACTCTTTGTCGGCGCACCCTTTGTAGATGCACTCTTTGTCTCTTTACTAGCTTTTTCCATAGCACTTAATATAAATATCAATAATGATAAAAAGAATACAAAAAGCCCAAATTGAATTGCAATATAAAAATCTCCTATAGCTAAGGCCGTTCTTCCTATATTTCCAATTCTTCGTCTTCCATTATTACCATTATTTCCTTGTCTATTATTTCCTTGTCTATTATTACCATTATTTCCATTATTTCTTATATTAATGTTATTTACTCCAAAACTTCTATTATTATTAATTCCATAAGTTTGAATTTTCCCTCTCATTTTAATAATAAAAATCCCGACTAAAACAATAACCATTAATCCTAAAGGTTTATTTATGGCATCTGATAAGAATTCAACTTTCATTTATATATTCATGATAGATAAATATCAACATATATATTGGAACGATTAGAAGTATCAAAAATATTATCAGAATTTTTTTTTAATATCCCTTTCTTGTTAAAAACATATGTTTGGTGTGAAACAATATGTAATTCATTAGAAGAAATAATAAATTCAGATTTTCCAATATTAAAGGCAATTTTCTCCTCTTCCAAAACCTTTTGAATAGAGGCTTCAATTTTAATAAAAATTATGTTTTCTTCAGTGATTTTAATATTTTCATCCAGCTCGGGTTCACATTTTATTATAACATCATTTCCCGAATCATCAAAACACAATTCTTTATGCCATAAAGGACAAAAAAAGGTTTTTGTTTCTCCTTGAAATTTGTATACTTTATCATTTAATAATTCGTCCATGGTCGGATTTAATATTATTATTCTATCTTTTTCCATTTTTTTTTGTATTATTTCTTTCATTTTTTTCAATGTTTCTTCGGAAAAACCCAGAATTTCATTATATTGGTGAGTAAGGTCAAAAATTTGAATAGCGAGTTCTTTTTTTAATTTTTCAAATATTCTTAGTGAAAAATCAGGCTGAAAAATAATTTCTATTGGTTTTTTATGTTTAAATAGTAAAAGATCCATATCGAAAAATTTTTTTAAAATTTCGGAATAAGAAAGATTTTCTATTTTAATTTTTTTATTTTTTTGTAAAAATTCATAAGCCTCTCCAATTTCTTTAAATTTTTCTTCTGTGTCAGGGCTTTTATCTGGATGGAATTTCAAAGCTTGTTTATAGTAAGCCTTTTTTAATTGTGGCGGGGTAAACCCCTTTTTTAAATCAAGTATTTTACATGCTTTCTTATAATCCATGTATGGTCTTACATAAAGATAAAATAAAACTTTCTAAGTGATATATTGGTCTATAATTATTATTATAATATTTTAGAAAGGGTGGTAGTTTTTGAAAAATGTAGAATATATTTTCTTTATTAATTTCATTTTTTTCAATATAATAGAATAGTATAAATAATATACATTCATTAATATCTAATTGGTAGATAAATAAATTATATAAATTTTCTCTTAGTAACATGTAATTTAAATCTTCATAATTATTAAGTTGATTAATAATTCTCTCACACAGAATTTCATGAGGTTGTGATAATTGTTTAATTTCGGAATGAATATTTTTAATATTTTTAATTTTTTTTAATTCTATATTAGAAATGATAATATTATCTTTTTTTTTTATTATTCTTTGATAACTAGTTTTTTTAGGTCTGACAACAGGAATAATTTTTGATGATTTTAATATATTTTCATGTAAAAAGCTAATTTGTTCAGTAATTAATATATAAACTAATTTTATGTTCATATGATTAAGATTTTCCATATAACTATAAAAAACATCAAGTAATTCACTATGAATGTTTTGAAAGTTTTTACAAATAATTATTCCACACGGATTAGATCGTGTAGCTAATATATCTAATATATGATGATAAATGTCGTTCCAAACTATTCTTGCATTACATCCCAATAAATCCATATCAATTTCAAAATGTATATCACTAATATTAAATAAATATTGTTGTTTTTTCTGAACGTTTATATTAATTTTTCTTTCATATTTTAAACCCGATGGACTATATTTTTCAATAGAATATAATGCTTGTGTATATTTCCCAGTTCCTGGCGGTCCATAAAATATTAAATTACTTAAATCCTTCATTTTTTCAGGAAAACATTTGTATATTGGCAATAATTCTTTGTGTAAATTATTTTTTTTTACAGAAGAAACATATTCAAAAAATGTTGTTTCTAAAAATTTCATTATAATAGTAAGTTTTTAATACTTAAATATTAATTGAATAATATTTTATGAATTATACAGAAATAAAAGATGAATTGAAAACATATAATGAAAGTCATCCGAATTTAACGAAATTTTGGAATTTTTATATCAAATTAAAGAAAGAAGCATTTGAAAAAAGTATTTTAGAATGTAAAATGAGCGTTGATTTTTTTAAAACCCGTAACGATGTTGATCTTACAAATTTAATGTTTATTTATTTATATCTTAGATCAATTACAACTTAAAATTATAGAAATAATATAAATAATAATGTATTTAGCACTTAATTATATAGAATTTGATAAGCATTTTATAATGTTATCAAATAAAACGAGAAATAATATAATGGATAATAGTGATTTTTATCGCATCTATTATTCTGATGAAAATCACAATTCAAATGGTTTGTATTTATTCTTTAATTTAAAGAATGTAACCTTAACAAAGTATTTCAATAAATTAAAATGTTCTTTTAATAAATCAGAAAATATAGGTGTGATACACTCCTTTACATTAATTGAAAAACAAATTTTAGAACTTGTTACCAACATGAATAAAAAATCTAAACCCATTTTTCGTATTGGGGAACAATTAGATAATTGTTTTATAAAAATTTTTGCAGATATTAGTCCAATCTTGTTGGGGAAAGTCAAAAATTGTCAACTCCTCCTGAAGATTTCAGGTATTTGGAGCAATGAAAAAAAACATGGATTAACATTCCGGTTTTATATTGTTAATGAATTATTATAAAAAGTTAATATATATATGTTTTGGTGTAATAATTGTAATGGAAAGAAATGTATTATTGGATCTAAAGGATTAACATCTTTTAATAAAAAGGATATTTCAAACCGAATTAATAATTCAGTAAGATTACACTCCTCATTACATCTCATGAAAAAATCTACACAAACAATTAACGCGTTAAGACCAACATTCAAAAACCAAAGTGATCGTTTTAATTCCTCCGGTGTTGATAAAAAACATAATTCTTACGCTAGATATTTGGGTCGTAAAAAGGGGAAAACAATATGTTGTTGCACTTGTACACAACTCGTAACTCCTGTTGGATCACATTGGCCAACCAATATACCAATTGGAGCAACCATTTTTGGTAACGGGGGTCAAGGCATTGTGGTTGCCGTTAATAAAAGTTCTGGAAAAATTAATTCAATTACAATACGCTCAAAATATTGTTTGAAACCGTATTATATCATGACCCTTCCGTATTTTAGAATTCCTGCTGCAAGTGGTTATCCATCATCAAATCACGTTTTATTAGGTTTAATAATAAAAACCATTAATATTTGTTAATTTTTTACTTGTAAATTTTTGATCAGTTTTTTTCAAAAACCTCAGATTTCTCTCTTTAATCGATTTTCAATTCTCATGAGAGTAGAATTTAATAAAAGAGTAAAAATGAGTATTTTGTAAATATTGCATCTTGGAGAATTGAAAATCGATTAAAGAGAGAAATTGAATAAGATTTCAAATTCTCATTCACATTTTTATTAGCCATCTGTCAAAAAATGTCGGACGATTACATATAATTCAACCATTAATGCAGAAGAAATTGTTGAAATGATGACAAAGATTGGCAAGAAGGATTTTTGAAAAAATGTTTGATGAGCTGCAATATTATTAGACAGGTACCAATTAATTAGCCCCATTTGTCCAAGCATCACGACAAATAATCCCCAATTAAATGTATGAAAAATATCTGGTATTTGTTTTTGATCATTGTAAATAAGATTTTTATATTTATTAAACATTACCATGATGATTATTACCTGGATCATTGTAATTGTTTGTGGGATTGTCGCCACCAAAAATCTAAAAAGAACCAAGAATGGCTTAAGAAGCCAATGAACCTCTTTATTTTCGGGATGATCATCGTTATTAACAAGTAATTCTCTCCAAGAATAAAATAAAATCATAAGATTAACAAAAATTAACAAGGAATAAGAAATTATATCTTTATCTTCTATACCACTAAAAAAAAATGCAACTGATAGAATAACAATTAAACTCAATATAGGTGTCCAAAAACCGTGAAATGCTGAAAAACTTTTGAGTAATTTTTGTTTAAATCCTTCTTTCTTTTTTTGATCTTTAGTTTTTTCGGGGGGTGGCGGCGCTTTTGCCTTGCCGCCGGCGGCGGCTGACGGCTTTGGTGCTGGTTTTGGTGCTGGTTTTTTTGCTGCTGATGGTTTTCCTTTTGACATTTTATATATAATAGCTAAATATTGTATTTTTGAGAGATCCAATGAATGAGATCATTTTTTGGACAACTATTTATATTTAATTTGCAACCAACTAATTTTAAAAAGTCTGGTTTTCTTTTTTTAGGATTTTTATAAAATATATAGGGACCCCATTTTCCCTTTCGGATGGATAAATCCTCTCTTAATTTACGAACCATATTAGGATTTTTGGCAGTTAATAGTGGAATGATTTTTTCAAGGGTAAAGGGTTCACTCAAACTCTTTAAAGAAACATTCTTCCCATTCCATGATACATATTTTCCATATTTCCCTTCTTTTAAAATAATTTCCTTACCTAAATGTTCACCGAAAGCTTCATCTTTTGGTTTTAGAATTTCCTCTAGAGTGTATTCACCCCTTTTCAGTTTATCAATATCTAAATCTTTTTTTGCAGATTTATATTTTGTTTTTCCATCTTCTTTATATTTTACACATGGACCGTATTGACCTACAAAATAGGTGTGTTCATCATCTATTTCTATATCATTCATATTGCCTTTTTTAATATCTACCGAAGAGTTTTCCATTTGGTCATAACATTCTCTACATAATTCGTGCCATTCTTTTTTCCCCTTTGATATATTATCAAGTTGATCTTCCATCTCCTTTGTATATGAATATACAAATAAGTTATTAAAGTTTTCAATCAGAAATTCAATAACAATTTGTCCAATGGGCTGCAAAACCAATTTGTTTTTTTCATTGCCAAAAGTTTTCTTAATCTCCTCCTCCTCTATTGTGTCATCAATCAATGTAAATTCTTTGCAAGATATTTCTTTTCCCTTCACATCTTCCTTTTTAACATAACCTCTTTCTTGTATTTTGTCTATTAAACTTGAAAAGGTAGAAGGTCGTCCAATGCCCTTTTTTTCCAATAATTGAACAAGTTTTGCCTCAGTATAATGCATTATCATTTTCTTTAATGTTGCCTTACAAGTAATTTTGGAATATTCAAATATTTTTCCAGCAGGAATGGTTAGTAAATTCTCATAAATAGGATTTTTTTTAGTATATCCTGCAATAGCTTTCCAACCAGGAAATTGTATTTGTTCTGTTTTATAAACATAATATGGTTTTTTTGGCGATGAAAGATTAGCATTTATGGATAAGTATTCTGCGGGGCTCATGCAACTTTCAAGAGTATTTCTCCAAATTAAATAATATAGTTTTTTTTCTCTTGGAAAATCACTTTCAATCTTGGTTCTATTTACATCGGTGGGGCGTATAGCTTCATGTGCCTCCTGGGCATTGTCACCCTTTTTTTTTGCCTTTTGTTTATTTTCAACAATTAAATCATCTATTGTGTTGAGAATATGTTTTTCTGAAAATTTTTCAGTAATATATTCCTTCGCCTTTTCAACAAATTCTTTACTATATGCCTTACTATCTGTTCTCATATAGGTGATATATCCCTTTTCATATAATTTTTGCGCCAATTTCATTGTTTGTTTGGGAGAATAATGAAATTCGTTACTTGCTTTTTGTTGCAGAGTACTAGTAGTAAATGGTTGTGGCTGTTTTTTAGTTGTTTTTTTGGGTTTGCTACATTTAAATTTATGATCATGATTTACACTTTCTTCTAAGAAATCTACCATTTCCTCTTCTTTTCGGTAATCATAATTCAATTTAAAATCTAAATCATTGAATATACCAACTGTGGTATATACCTTTTCCCCTTTTGATTTATTAATTTCCTTTTGGTTGTCATAAATCAATCTTACTGCTGGGGTTTGACAACGTCCCGCCGAAAGACCCTTTTTGCGTGGAATATTTTTCCAAAGAATGGGAGAAATTGTATATCCCACAAGTAGATCTAGTATTTGCCTTGCATGTTGGGCGTGTACTTTATCCATATCTATTGTTGTGGGATTTCTGACTGCTCTAACAACTGCTGTTTTTGTTATTTCATGAAATATTATTCTTTTTGTCGTAGTTATTGGAAGATTCAAAACTTTGGCAACATGCCAAGCAATTGCTTCCCCTTCTCTATCATCGTCTGCAGCTAATATAACTTCCTTTGACTTTGAAGCTGCCATTTTCAATAATCTTACATATTTCATTTTTGCTGGTGAAATTTTATAGGTTGGATGAAAATTATTTTCTGTATCAATAGATTTCAATCCATCCTTAAATTCGCGAAAATGACCATAACTTGCTATACATTTATAGCCATTACCTAGAAATTTTTCTATTTTTTTACATTTTGCAGGAGATTCAACAATAACCAAAGTGCTCATATATACTTTTGTAAAAGTATAATAAAACTTATTTATATTTCAATTTTTTAAATACCCATTTCTTTGAATCGCGACCATGAAATATTTTTTGCAACTCGCGGCTTCTTCTTCTTTTTCTTTCTTCGATCCTTTTTTTCATCCTTTGCTTTTTGTTTCATAACACTATCTATGTATAATTTTTTTAATAATAATCCAACTTCGTAAGATCCTTCATGCTGATCAATATCACCATCTTCGATGCGCTTTAATACATCCAAAAAGTTAGCTAAAATACCTAAATTCAACTCATCTTTTAATAGACGATTAAAAATATTGGTATAATTATCATATAAAAAAGAACAGTGTTTTTTGGCCATTTTTTTATATTGTTCTTTATTAGTTCGTGATAATCGTATATATTTATGGCGAAAGATTACAAATTTTTGTACATCATCTTTAATAAGCTTGCTGTGTTTTAAATTGCGTATTTTTTCGGTTGTTTCTTCTGCCCCATATTCTTGGATCATTTTATCAAGATTAAGCCTTGTCGTTTCGTCCATTATACTTTGTATGATACTATTTTTTTAAAATAATAACTTATTATATATGGTAAAAAAAGGAGCTTCGATGCCAAGCACAGATTTTACAGAAGCAAAAAGCACGGGAGAAAATAATAAACTCCCCGCTTTTCCTATGCATGCCCCAAAAGATGATTATGATGATTTCCAAAAGCATGCTGAAATGCAAACCAAATATTTAAAAATGCACAATGTTGTTGGGGGGAGAAGGCGTCGTCGTAAATCGCGTAAAAAAAGGCGCCGGCGCAGACGAAGAAGAAGTCGTCGCCATCGTCGTCGTAGACAGCGTGGCGGGCAAAAGGGTAACTATGGGAAACCAGGTATAGGAAGTGAAGATAGTTTATGTGGAGCATATCAAACACCAGAAGAAACACAATATACTCCCGATAAATATATAGTTGTTCCTCAACCCACAGGAAGTTCTGGTGGACCATTAGAAGCAAATAACATTACTGTTAATTTAGCAAAAGCATTAACCCAAGCAAGGGCTAATTCTGAAGGTGATTTTTCAGTTGTTGATTCCACCTTTCAAGACGACAGAGAAAAAATTGGTATGGGTGCACAAGATAGCGTAGATCCTAATAATCCTCCACCAGAAATAAAATTATCTGGAACAGAAGCAGCAGTAAAGGCAGCCGAAAAGGCAACTAAGGCAGCTGAATCGGCGGCTGCTTCATCTGGAGGTCAAATAGCTGCAACTATGGCGGCTAAAAAAGCGGCTGCCGCTGCTACAAAAGCGGTTCCTGCGACAGTGGCGGCAACATCCTCAGCAGTAGAGAAAATTACAAAGGCTGGGGCAGCAGCAGCAGCAAGGGCAAAAGCCGCGGCTGCTTCCGCCGCTGCCGCCGCAGGAGGTGGAGGAGGCGGTGGAGGCGGTGGAGGCGGCGGAGGCGGCGGAGGCGGCGGAGGTGGTCTCGGAGGCATGTTGGGCAGCGCTGCAAAATCATTTATGGGTGGTAGTGGAGGTGGTGGCGGCGGTGGTCTCGGCGGCGCATTGGGAGGAATGGCGAAATCATTTTTAAGTGGTGGTCGTCGCAAATCAAGAAGGAAACACCGCCGACGCAAATCGCGTAAAAAAAGGCACCGTAGACGTCGGACGCGAAGGAGACGCAGATTAAAGCGGAAATCACGACGGAGATAATTAAATACACATAATATATATGGGAAATATGATTGTGGTTGCACTTGTTTTAGATGAGAGACGAAAACAAAAACAAAAAATAAGAGAAATTGAAGAAAAAAAAAATTTTGGTGGACCATTACTTGAACCTTTATTAGACAAAAATAAAGATTTAATAAAAACTTAATTTCACACTATATTTTATTATGAACTCAAAAGATGTTGCATTATCATTTTTAATTGTCTTTATTTTTTTCATTATTTTTGCATGGAATATTGCCTCTTCAAATGTTGGAAATATTACAAATAATTGGCCAAAATATAGATGTAATCCATTAATTATGCCATTTGCTGGATATTTT